>Ga0209332_1000005_pt1 | contig 51339 bp, 47 predicted proteins | sample BlaSpr_A8_OM3_M1_FD_187974 | JGI IMG/M metagenome (GOLD analysis project Ga0209332, IMG submission 187974) | Forest soil microbial communities from Thunder Bay, Ontario, Canada - Black Spruce, Ontario site 2_A8_OM3_M1 (SPAdes) (version 2) | ecosystem: Environmental > Terrestrial > Soil > Boreal...
GCCTTGTGAATCTCGGAGGCCGCCACGGACTCGGGGAAAGGAAGCTCGGGGTCCTCCACCATTACGCGGCGAACTAGTGAAATGAAGAGGACGCCGAGGATACTGCCCACCATGATGAGCGAAGTGGATTTCCAATAGGAGTCGAAGGACCAGAACGATGGCCACGCTCCGGCGAGCACGAATGCGGGCAAAGTAAAGATGGCGCCGGCGGCCACGGATTCGCCGATAGAGCCGGCGGTACGAGCGATGTTTTCTTCGAGAAGCGATCCCTTCCACGCGCGCAGGAACGCCATGGAAATCACTGCCGCGGGATAAGTGGCGGCGATGGTGATACCGGCTCGCAATCCCAGATAAGCATTGGCCGCGCCTAATACAACGGTGAGGATCAGACCAAGGAACATGGCGCGGAAGGTTAGTTCCTTCATTTGCATGGTTTCGGGAACGTAGGGGCGATGCTTGCGGGTGGCACCGGGTACATCGCCTGCGGGCGTGCTCATGAAGGCCTCGTGGTCAACAAGATTGCATTGCTAAACAATGTAGCAGCGACGGCGCACCTTAACATGCTGAAAGCTTGCTTTACAAGTGCAGGGGCGCGGGAGTGGTTCGAAACTGGGCAGACCCAAAGTCAGCAGCCCTTTGATGTTCAAGGTAGCGTTGCGTAGCGAACAGTACCGCAGCTATACTGAGCCAAGCGTGGCCCGGTGAAGCGTCCCAAGACTTCCTGGGTGCGGGAGGCCGTCTTCAGCAGTAGCAGTGCTGGATCTCGAATGCGGGCTGCCCAAGACCGAGCGGCGGACGATGGATTGCCAGAAGGAATTTCGGCAAAACATGGGCACGCTGGCTTAGCCGAGCGCGCGGCTGCGACTTTATTCTTCACTTTATTTCCTTCCGATTGCCGTATCTGTGGTTCTCCTCTTCTCACAATTTCCCGGCTTCCGGTTTGCCAGAGCTGCCTGGTTGCCCTGCATCCGTTGCAGGGGTCGTATTGTGCGGTTTGCGGAGAGGTTTTACATCTTTCCTCGGATAATCACCAGGACGCAGAGGGCGGCGAGACGCGGTGCATGCTTTGCCAGCGCACCGATCCTCCTTATGAGCGGGCAGTCGCTTATGGGAGTTATGACGGCGCCTTGCGCGACCTGATTCATCTGCTCAAATTTCAGATGGTTGCGCCTGCGGCTGCCGTTCTTGGGCGAAACTTGGCTGGGACGATTGCGAGCCTTGAACGCAAGATGCCGGTAGGGAAAATCGCGGTGGTTGCGGTTCCTCTGTATTCGCGTAAGCGAAGGCAACGCGGATTTAATCAGGCAGAGATGATTGCGCGTGAGGCGGTGCGGCAATTGGGCCGTCCGAAGCGCTATGAGTTCTGCGGAGGCATTTTGCGGCGTTGCCGCGAGACGCGAAGCCAGATTGGACTGACCAGCCATCAACGGCGTGAGAATATGCGAGGCGCATTTGCGGTAAGCGAGCCAACGCGGATCGTGAAGCGTGACATCTTATTGATTGATGATGTGCTTACTACCGGGACGACGGCATCCGAATGCGCGCGAGTGCTGCTGCGAGCGGGTGCGGCCCGGGTGTGGGTTGCCACAGTGGCGCGCACGTTGAAAATGAAAACTTCTGATTTGATGGTGTTACCGACGCCAGAGGATTTGACAGACGAAGGAACCGGAGAACATCAGCGCTTGGCTGCGCACGGATAAAAAATGTCGTTGCGACTACACAATTACGGGGGCGGCATGCGATCGCATCTTCCGCCGGCGATGCTCGCTTCGGGCATGCATCAGGAAAGAGATGGGCACGCGCTGCACCAGCCGGTGCTGGTGTTGAACGCGTCCTATGAACCGATTAATGTTTGTGCGGCGCGGCGAGCGATCGTGCTGGTGCTGAAGGGCGTCGCCATGACCGAAGAAGAAAATGGACACTTCCTGCATGCCGCCCGCGTGGCCATGCGCGTGCCATCAGTGATTCGACTACTGGAGTATCGCCGCATCCCACACCAGTCGCGAGCGCTGTCTCGAAAGAACATTCTGCTGCGCGACCGCAATACCTGCCAGTATTGCAGCACCACGCTGGCCTCCGGCGAACTCACGCTGGATCATGTGATTCCACGTTCCAGAGGCGGACTGTCGACTTGGGAGAATCTTGTCGCGTGCTGCCATCCCTGCAACCGCCGTAAAGGCAATCAACTGCCGCACGAAGCCAACATGAAGCCTTCGCGAGAACCTCGCTCTTTCAATCTCCACACCAGTCGCCACATCATGCGCTTGATGGGGCACTCGGATGATAAGTGGAGGAAGTATCTGTTTTACTAAAGCAGAGTTTCCTTTCAACATTTCAAAGAATAGTAAAAGAATAGTAATAGTACTTGAGGTCGAAGCTGCGCTTGGAGGGCTCTCGGCGCGGTGTTGTCGCTCTGACAAAAGCTGAGTTTTTCCCCGACTGTGCTTTTTCTGGCGTCTACTCATTACTACTAAAAATCACTATGAGGCTCATGACTACAAAAACGGTACTCAACACAAAAGAGCGTCGGCGATCGCGTGAATGGTACGAGCGCGCGCAGCAATCGCTGATCGAAGGAGTGAACTCTCCGTCGCGCGGCGCCGCGGTTTATTCGCCGGTCCCGGTGGTGCTGGAACGCGGCCATGGATCGCACGTCTGGGACCTGGACGGCAATGAGTACGTGGATTTCATGATGTCGTTCGGCGCGCTGATTCAGGGGCACGCGCATCCGAAAATTGTTGATGTAGTTTCTCAGACGGTGGCCAAGGGGTCACATTTTGCCGCTGCCACTCCGGCGGAAGCGGAAGCAGCGGAGCGCTTCACGCGGATGGTCCCCACGGCCGAGGCCGTGCGCTTCACAAACACCGGAACCGAAGCCACGATGCTCGCCTTGCGACTGGCGCGTGCCCACACCGGGCGGACAAAGTTTCTAAAGTTCGAAGGCCACTATCACGGCTGGTACGATCCCTACTGCTTGAACGGGCATAGCCATCCGGCGGAAGAACTGGGGCCGCGAGAAAATCCCACTCGATTCCCTGACTCGGAGGGAATACCCGCGTCGGTGTTCGACGACGTGGTGGTGGCTCCCTGGAACGACGTGGAAGCGTTGGAAAATATTTTGCGCAAGTGCGGTCGAGAACTGGCTGCCATAATCACCGAGCCGATTATGGCGAACATGGGTTGCATCCTGCCGCGCGATGGATATTTGCAGAAGGTCTGTGATCTCGCGCACCAGTATGGCGCGCTATTTATTTTGGATGAGGTTGTGACCGGATTTCGATATGCCCCTGGAGGCTGCCAACAACATTACGGTCTCAAGCCGGACCTGAGCACGTTCGGCAAGGCTCTGGGCGCGGGATTTCCTGTGGGAGCCGTGGCTGGTCCGCGCGCCATTCTTGACCGGATGCGTTGGGGTAACAACATGGTGCTGCACTATGGAACTTTCAACGGACACCGGCTGACCATGAGTGTAATTGCCGCGAATCTGGATTTGCTGGCCGCGAACGAGGCGGCTGCCTACAAGCAGATATACGAGATCGGTGATTCAGCCATTGCAGGTTTGCGACAGATATTCCACAAAAGAAAAATTGCCGCCATCGTGCAGGGTTTCGGTCCGATGTTCCAGATCTACTTCACGGATCGTGATGCGATTCACGACTACCGCGACTATTGCCAATACGCGAATACGCAAAAATACTCCCGATTCATCCACGCCCTCTTGGATCGCGGCATCTACATGACGCCGTCAAATGGATTGCATTGGATAATTTCAACCGCAAACACCATGCATGATGTAGAAACATTGTTGGCAACGGCTGACGAAGCCTGCGCGGAGATCGCGTGAGCGGCGATTTTGCATGAGGACGGATCAGGCATGAGCACGATCGTTTTTCTCGGCGGAGGCCGGATCACTTCCGCAATGCTCGCGGGACTGCGGCTTGCGAGCCATGATTATCGCCTGCTGGTGCACGATCGCAATCCTGAAAAACTGCGGGATTTGAAGAAGCAGTATGCGGTTGCCGTCGAGTCCGATCTGAATAATGCCGTGAAACAGGCTGACACAATGATTGTCGCGGTGCGCCCGAATTCGATTCGTGAGTTATTGCCGGAGATCGCCAATGCCGCCGCAAAAAAATCCAGTCAAGCAAAAGCGAATCGTGCGTCACGCGGTCGTGTTCCACTTGCCATTAGTTTGGCTGCGGGTGTTCCGCTGCGAGTGTTGAGCAAGTTGACAGGCGCTTCCGTGAAATGGGCGCGAGCAATGCCTAGTCCCGTTTGCCGCACTGCGCGTGGGCTCACGGCGATCGCTTTTCCACAAGGAGGAGATGCAGCGGATCGCAAGCGCGTCCGTAATTTCTTCGCGACTTTTGGGCAGGTCGTCGAGATTCCTGAAAACAAGTTCGATGCATTCACGGTAACCTATTCGAGTAGCCATGGCTATCATGCTCTTGCCACTTTGGCGGCGGCTGGGCAAAAAGCGGGGCTTGATCGAAACACCGCGCTGCTGGCGAGCGCGCATGCTTTGGCGGATGGAATAATCGCCTGGCGCGAAGGCGACATCTCACTCCAGTCTTTGCTTGAAGAAGCGGTCACTCCCGGAGGGATTGCGGCGACGACTACCTCGGCAATGGAAGCGGGCGGATATGGCCGTGCGGTGCGGCGCGGGATTGACGCAGGATTGCGACGCGCTCGGGCCAACGCCGGCAAATGAGTTTCTGGGAACTGATTACCATCCGCTTGCGTATCCGTCTAACAGACAATGATGTATTCGTGCATGCCATTCCCGGTGCCAAGACAATTTTCTATGGAGCTCTAATGCGAATAATAATGTGCCTTCTCGCCTCTGCCATGCTGATTCCCACCAACCTCGTTGCTAATGCGCCCAGTGACCTTGAGGCGCGGCGCAAAGCGCTGAGCGATATGTTGCAGGAGCGTTGGGAATACACCATGCGCACAAATCCAATCTATGCATCAATGCTGGGCGACAAGCGTTACAACGATAAACTCGACGATTTTTCGCAAAAAGCTATTGACGAGGATTTGGCGCAGAGTCGGCACGACCTCGCCCGGTTCGAAGCGATCGACACGACCGGCTTCCCTGAACAAGAAGCATTGAACAAGCAACTCATGGTGCGTGACCTGCAAATCGGTCTCGAGGGAGCGCGCTTTAAGCCATGGGAGATGCCGGTGAATCAGTTTAGCGGGATTCACATTGAAGCACCGCAACTGGTCAGCATTCTTTCATTCGAGAATGTAAAAGACTACGAGGACTACATTACGCGGCTGAAGTTGCTGCCAGTTTTGTTTGACCAGACTATCGATCAAATGCGCAAAGGCATGGCCGAAGGACTCATGCCGCCGAAGATACTTCTGGAAAAGGCGGTCACGCAATCAAGCGGCATTGCCACGACTGCGCCTGATCAAAGTCCGTTCATGCACCCTTTCGAGAAATTTCCCGATGCCATCTCAGAGGCTGATCGGAAGCGGCTGCGGGATGCGGGTTTGGCAGCCATCAAGGATTCCGTGAATCCCGCTTACGTGAAATTAACGACGTTCCTGCGTGGGGACTACGCGCCGAAGGGCCGAGTCGAGCCGGGGGCATGGTCGCTGCCAGACGGGGCCGCGTGGTATGCCTTCCGAGTGAAAGAAAGTACGACTACAAATTTGCCTCCCGAAGTAATTCATCAGATGGGTCTCGACCAAGTGAAGGAGATCGAAGCCCGAATGCTGGAGGTCGTCCATCAGCTTGGATTTAAGGATATGAAAAGCTTTAAAGCCGCGGTTGACGCGAATCCAAAGCTGCACGCACAATCGCGGGAGCAAATCCTCGATCTCTACCGCAAATACGAAGATCAAATGTACGCGCGATTGCCGCAACTTTTCGGACGATTGCCTAAGTCCAAGCTCGAGGTGAGGCCGGTTGAAGAATTCCGCGAGAAGGAGGCATCTGATGCGGAATACGTGGATGGCACTGCTGACGGTTCGCGGCCCGGCCACATCATGGTGAACACCAGCGATTTCGCCAAGCGCACGCTGCTCGATCTTGAAACAACGGCTTATCACGAAGGAGTGCCCGGACATCACATGCAGATTTCCATCGCGCAGGAGTTGCCGGAATTGCCGCTGTTTCGTCAGCACGAATTTTATACGGCCTACACAGAAGGATGGGCCCTGTACGCGGAGCGGCTGGGCAAGGAAGTCGGATTTTTCCAGGATCCTTACAGCTACTACGGGCATTTGCAGGATGACATGCTGCGAGCGATTCGTTTGGTGGTCGACACCGGTTTCCATTACAAGCATTGGACGAGGCAGCAGGTCGTCGACTATTTCCATGATCACTCCGCGATCGATGAAGTCACGGTGCAGAGCGAGACCGATCGCTATATGGCGTGGCCGGCGCAGGCTTTGGGCTACAAGATTGGCCAGCTTGAAATTCTGAAGCTGCGGCAATATGCAAAAGATCAATTAGGCAACAAGTTCGATATACGCGGATTCCACGATGAGGTGCTTTCGGGCGGAGCGCTGCCGATGGATGTGCTGAGCGCGCGGATTCACGGGTGGGTGGGGAGGCAGAAGATGCAAGCGTCGGTTAAGCCTGCCCTTTCGGGAACAACCGACGTGGGAACTGAATAGAAATTTGGTAGTCGATTCATTCCGGAGTAAGATGACCGGTTATGACGCTGTCGGGTCCCGATGAAGATCGCGCTCGCATCGCAGGCGTTTACTCCGCCATGAGCGACGAAGAACTCACGCGACTCGCTCATTCAAGCGATGAATTGAGCTCAGTTGCTCAAGAAGCGCTTCGAGCGGAATTGGCGAAGCGTGGTCTCGTTATCCAGATTGCTCAGCAGGCCGATGAAAATAATTTCGAATTTACAAATACGGTCACGCTGCGTAAATTCCGCGATCTTCCAGAAGCGTTGCTGGCTAAAGGCTGTCTGGAGTCCGCCGGCATAGACGCTTATCTGGTAGATGACAACATTATTCGCATGGAGTGGTTTTGGTCCAATTTGATCGGCGGGATCAAACTCAGAGTTCGCCCGGAAGATCTGCAATCGGCTAGTGCGATTCTTGACCAACCCATTCCAGAAAGTCTGGATTTTCAAGGCAACGAAAGTTTCAACCAGCCGAGGTGTCCGCGCTGCCAATCGCTCGACATCAATTATGAACAATTGAATAGGCTCGTGGCGTATGGTTCGGCTTATCTCGGCGTCCCAATGCCAGTTCACACGAGCGGATGGACCTGCCATGCGTGCGGCAACAGGTGGGAAGAGGAAAGCGTGGATCAAGTAAAGAATGGACCCGACTAACTAGCCCTGGGTTTCTTTTTCGAAGATATAATCGGCAGCGATGCGGCAATTTTTTCGCATGTTGCTTCTGGCATTGGTGCTGCTGACGGTGGCGCTGATTTCGGCGCTTACCGCGATGCAACTGGCGATCCACGGCCACGAGGTCGCAATCCCGAAACTAATTGGCATGAGCCCGAGCGAAGCTGAGCGAGCGGGCGCGGCATCAGGTTTGCAGGTGGTTGTGGAGCGGCAATTCTTCAGCGCGACTATTCCCGAAGGAAAAATCATGACGCAGATCCCGTCCCCCGGAGCGAAAGTGCGGCGTGGTTGGTCGATTCGCGTTGCGCAAAGCCTGGGACCGCAGCGCGTGGCGATTCCTGATGTGACGGGAGGAAGCGAGCGCATCGCGGATTTGAATATTCGAAGACGCGGACTAACGCTGGGTTCGGTCGCACATCTCAATTTGCAGGACGTTCCGCAGGATCGGATAATCTCGCAAGACCCTCCGGCAAATGCAAGCGGGGTTGCAGCCCCGAAGATTAATTTACTGGTGAGCGATGGTCCGGCGCTGCCGGTGTATGTTATGCCCAACCTCACGGGTCAGCCGCTCGGCAGCGCTACGCTTGCGCTTCAGGATGCCGGAGTGAAAGTTGGCAAAGTCAGCGTGATTCCAGCGCAGCCGCCGACCATGCTGCCGTCTGGCGACGTAGAGGCCGCTCCCGCTGAGGCTGCCCCGGTGCCGGAACCGGGCGCTGCGAGCATGATTGTGAGCCAAACTCCCGCACCTGGGCAGAAGATTGTTTCCGGAAGCGCGGTAAATTTCGAGGTTCGCTAACTGCGGGCCGCGGGGTGCTCTCAATCAGATTCGTTTCATCGTTTTCTTGCAATCATCTTCGTTGAATCATTGCGGCGAAAAATCCTTCGCAGGGATGCACTCCGGGAATTGTTCTGAGATATGGTCCTGAAAGAAGAGAAGTGACGCCGCTCGTGGTTAGTTCGGAAGAAAGTTCTCCTGACTTCATCAGTTGTTCTAACTCGACGTTCAAATCGACTATTTGGAATTCTGATTTTTGCTCAAGCGCAGCTTCGATCACTGCTTCATTTTCCTCGCGTTCGAGCGAACAGGTGGAATATACAACGCGTCCGCCCACGGAGAGCTGGGCAAGCGCTGAGCGCAAAATTGCCACCTGCTTGGAGTGAAGATCCTGCAAATCGTGGAGTTTGATCCTCCATTTAATTTCGGGATTGTGGTTGAGAGTGCCGGTACCGGAACATGGGACGTCGGCGAGGATCCGGTCAAAGAAGTGTGAGAAAGGCAGATTGCGGGCGTCGCCTGCAATTATCAGCATGTTTGGCAGGCGATTGAGACTGTGCAGCAAGCGAGCACGATGCGGATGGATCTCTGTTGCAAACACTTTCGCATTTGGGTTGCGGCGCGCCATTAAACGAGTTTTGTTGCCGGGCGCAGCGCAACAGTCGAGAATCGCGCTGCCAACATTTTCTCCGCGAGCGGCGAGCAGGGCGACGAGTTGCGATGCTTCATCCTGAATGGAGATGCGTCCATTGCGGAAGGCCTGAGTCGCCGTAATATTTCCGGCAACTACCTGGCGGGCGGAAGCGAGCAATCGACCAGAGGCCAGTTGAATGCCCGCGTAGGCGAGTTCGGCTTCGGTCACATTTTCATGGAGATGAATGGCGGTGCTCGGCACCGACTGATTGTGAATGCAAATCTGGCGTGCGGCTTGCAGTCCATATTGCGCGGCCCAGCGCTCTACCAGCCACGCAGGGTGAGCGGCATTGAGCGCTAGCGAAGCAACGTCAGGAGATGCTCTTATTCCAGCGATGAAATCTGCCGGAACTGGGCTTACCACTTTTCGAAGGACGGCATTCACGAACGGCGCTGCAGAACGTTTGCGCGCCGTCTTCACAAGTTCGACACTTTCGAAAATCGCGGCTCGCGCAGGCACTCTGGAGAGAAAAAGCAATTGATAGGCGCCGAGCCGTAGTGCCGCAAGCACCTCTATGTCCAGCCGCTCAATTTTTTGTGATGATACCGCGGCCAAGCGCTGATCGAGCAATGACCGCCAGCGAAGAACACCCATTACGAGTTCGGTAGCGAGGCCGTGATCACGAGTTTCAAGTCTTGCGAAGGCGTCGGAGTGAAGAAGGTCGGCCGCGTAAGAGCCTTCACGCTCAACGCGAAGAAGGATTTCGAAACCTGCGGCGCGTGCGGGAGAGACGGGCATGGCAGGCTAATGTCCCAGCCGGTCGCCGGATTTGGGCCGGTAACCGTTAATAAATTCTTGTGCCGTCATGGGACGTTTGCCTTCGACTTGAACTTGCGAGAGTTCAAGAGCGTTGCCGGCATCCGTGGATTTCGAGCATCCGACGAATACACGAGATCCTTCGATCGCCATTTCTCCAGGCGTCAACAAGAAGGGTAGGAGCGCTGGCTGGGCGCGTAGCACGCGAAGAGTCTTACCTCTGAAGGTTGTGAAAGCCCCTGGCCAAGGCTGAAAGCCGCGCAGGCGATTGAAAAGTTCTTGCGCGCTGCGAGTGAAGTCCATGCGGCCATCTTCTTTTTTTAAAATCGGCGCAAGGGTGGCGAGGGAATTATCTTGCGGCGTCGAATGGATGGTTCCGCTATGGAGGCCGCGGAGAGTCTCGACCATTAGCTCGGCGCCAATTGATGCCAGCATCGGGCCTAATATTTCGGAGGTGTCTTCAATAGCGATCGGGATTTCGCTTTGCAATAAAATGTCGCCCGTATCGAGGCCAGCATCGATTCGCATTGTGGTGACGCCGGTGGTCGACTCGCCATTCGCAATCGCCCACTGGATGGGCGCGGCGCCGCGATATTTTGGCAGCAGGGAGGCATGGAGGTTCAGATTTCCGAGACGCGGTAGATCGATCATCCACTGCGGAATGATGCGGCCGTAGCCCACGACAATAATTGCGTCGGGAGCGATGGCCTCGATACGATTGCGGAATTCCGCGTTGGTTTTGATGGCGGCTGGTTGAGATACCTCTATGCCCAGCCGCGTAGCTGCTTCCTTCACTGGAGAAAAGGTTACCTCCATTTTTCGGCCTTGAGGACGGTCTGGCTGGGTTACCACCAGGCGCAGAGAATGACCGGCCTGGACCAACTTCTCCAAGGTGGGGACAGCGAAGCGCGGCGTGCCGCAGAAAACGAGATTAAGAGGGGTTGGCATGCACTTTTGTCATTCTTAGCGAAGCGAAGGACCTATGCACTTGCTTACTGTGGTGAAACGCATAGCTCCCCTTCGACAAGCTCAGGGCCAGAATGACAATGCGTTTTCGGAATCAAAAAACTTCTCACCACTCCCCGGCCTTCACTAGTTTTTTAATTTTGCGCTTAATGAGATCGCGCTTCAGGCCGCTAATGTGAGAGATATACAACTTACCGTTCAGGTGGTCGGTTTCGTGCAGGAACGCACGCGCCAGCAGGTCGTCACCAGTGTGCTCGAAAACTTTGCCGCTCAAATCCTGGGCGCGAACGGTCACGGTTTTGGCTCGCGTTACGTCCTCGCGAAATTCGGGAATGCTCAGGCAGCCTTCGCTGCTGCGCTGTCGTCCTGCTTTCGACACGATCACCGGATTGATGAGCACGAGTTTGGCTTCGGGATCTTCCTTGAAAGTCACGTCCACCACGGCAATGCGCTTGGAGATGCCGATCTGCGGGGCCGCGAGGCCCACGCCGCGAGCGGCATACATCGACTCGAACATATCTTCAATCAACTTCTTCAGTTCGTCGTCGAAGACTTTTACCTCTGCTGCCGGAGTTTCGAGAACGGGATCGCCAAATTTAACAATGGGATAAATCATTTTTTGAATTAGTAGTTTTTCAATTGTTCGAGATAGCCTTCGAAATTCCGTTTCAGTTCCCTTATCGAGTCGCCACCGAATTTCTCAAGCGCGCAACGCGCCAGGGTGAGGGCAACCATGGCCTCGGCGGCGACTCCCGCTGCGGGCACGACGCAGACATCGGAGCGCTCGTAAGCCGCCTTCACCGGTTCTCGGCTGGCGAAATCCACCGACTGTAGAGGACGCCGCAGCGTGGAGATTGGTTTGAGATAACCGCGCACCCTGATTTCCTGCCCGTTAGAAACGCCGCCTTCGAGACCGCCGGCGTTGTTTCTGGTGCGCGTGAATCCGGAAAATCCAGAGTCCTGTTGGTATCCGATTTCATCATGGACCGCGGAGCCGGGAGAATGAGCTGCCTGAATAGCGCTGCCAATTTCGACCGCCTTTACCGCTTGCAATGACATCACGGCCGCGGCAAGCATCGCGTCGAGTCGCTCATCCCACTGCACGTAACTGCCAAGCCCGGGTGGAACATTATGGGCGACCACTTCGAAAACTCCGCCGACCGAATCGCCGGTGCGCAGTACTTTGTCGACTTCCTGTTTCATGCGCTGCTCGGCTTCCGGATCGGCACAGGAAAGCAGCACCTCGTTCTGGTGCGCGAGTGGTTCGATTTGTTCCCACGCGATTTCGCGGTCCGCGATTGAGGCAGCGCCCACCGCAATCACATGGCTCAAAACTTCCATGCCCAACTCGCGCAGCAGCAATTTGGCGAGGGCTCCAATCGCGACTCGCGCCGCGGATTCACGGGCTGACGCGCGTTCTAACACGTAGCGCGCTTCGGTGAAATCATATTTCAATGCCCCCGCAAGATCGGCGTGACCTGGACGAGGCGAGGCTACTCGTTTATGTTTCCCGGGATCGCCCGTCTCAACAGGTAGAGATTCTTTCCAATTTTGCCAATCCTTATTCGCGAGGATCACCGCGATCGGAGATCCGATGGTTTTGCCATGATGCACACCAGACAAAAAGTGGGCGCGATCGGTCTCGATCTTCATGCGGCCGCCGCGTCCAAAGCCTTGCTGGCGGCGCCAGAGTTCGCGATCCACAAATGCCTGGTCTATCGTCAGCCCGGCGGGCACGCCGGATAGAAAGGCAACCAGAGCCTCGCCATGAGACTCTCCGGAGGTGAAGTAGCGCAGCATGTGAAAGGGCATTGTAAATGAAGCGGAAAACTTCGGCTGTTTTCCGAGTTTGCCCGGTGGATTGTTTCGAGGCGCTAACCGAACGGCTGTCTCAGTCTTACATTGCAAACATCAGGCGCATACAATTGATGGAGACTTTACCGCCCCATCAAATTCGTCGGAATGGGATGAGGCTTGCGTGGGTACGACGGGAGTGTGTGGTATTGCGAATGTTAGAAGCGGAAAAACGAACAATACAAGTGTCGATGAGGAGAGGGTCGCTGACGCAGCGGGAGCGCGAAGTTATGAAGCTGCTTGCGGACGGCAAAACGGTAAAGGAAAGTGCGGCTCTTCTCGGCCTCAGCGTTAAGACGGTGGAAGCTCATAAATCTAACTTGATGCGCAAACTCGAAGTCCACAACAAAGCGCAGCTCATAACCGTCGCTATCCAGAAGAGGATTATTCCGCTGCCGCCGTCGCTGTAATCCGCTCGTCGATTTAGATGTTGTTCGCGCCGTCCCCAGTCTCGGGTCGCGATAGCTTTGCGGCGAGGCTAGCGAGAGTTGGAATTTCGAGATCGGGCTGCTTCTGTGCGAGCGATGCCATGGAGCTGAGAACCGCGCCAATACCGGGCCGGGCGGACTTGCGGTTAACCCACACCGTGGCGATTCCTAGAGACCGAGCGGGCACCACGTCGTGATAGATACTCTGCGCGGCATGGAGCAGATCTTTCGAAGAGATCGCCATCCTGCGCAGCGCAAGCTCAAAACTGTTAGTGGAGGGTTTGTAACTTCCTGCTTGTTGGGCGGTGACCACTTCATCGAAATCGATGCACAGAAGTTTCTGCGTCTCCGCAAATAGATCGTCGTCAACGTTGGAGATCACGGCGAGTTTGTAATTTTTTTGAAGCTGGAGCAAGGCCGGCACCGTATCCGGAAACGGCAGCCATCCAGGGACTGATTCATGAAGCGAATGGATTTCGGATGAGGTAGCTTGAAACTTGAAATGGTTCGCAAAGCCTTGGACCACGGATTGCAGCACTTCGCGGTAAGTTCTGTAAGGCGCAGTTTCCGCCCGAGCTTCGAACTCTGAATACAGCTCCAAGATCACGGCATCGGGCTGACTGAGGCCGTGATTGCCGAGCAGGGTGCGCAGTACCGGTAATATGCCCGCCTCCCAATCGATAAGCGTGCCATAACAATCAAAGCTGATTGCCGTGAAACGCGAGAAGTCCATAAGGATTTTGAGGGACCGGAGGAGCGGCAAAGTTCTAAAGCGCGAATTTATTGAATGCGAATGTTATTGAAAATTGGAAAGACGCAGCTGCGCCGGGCTGCGTCTTTCTGAATTTGGGTAAAGCTACTGTCCCGGATTCACCTGTATTGGCGATCTGAGCCTGAAGCTAAGCGCCGACTCAGCGGGGAAGACAATTTCCTTATTCCCGGTAAATGCGGCTCCTCCCACGCCGGCGCCTGCGCCCGCAGCCGCTCCAATGGCTGCGCCTTTACCGCCGCCGGCTATGCCGCCGACGATCGCGCCTAAGGCGCCGCCGCCACCGGTCATCACGGCGGTTCGCTTGCCCTTGCCCTTTTCCTCAGTGGTCAGAGCGGAAGTCTCAATCCGCTGCTCGGCCCCGCTCACAGTAATTGACGTCAGCCGGAGTTCTAAAACCGCCCCTCCTTTAAACCTGCCCAAAGGCTTGGCATCGACCACTGTGCCGCGAACCGATGTGCCGAGCGGGATCACCGTATTGCCGTCCACGGTCACGTCATGGGCCAGGGTCGCTCTAAAAGACTGGCCTGGAGAACTGATCTTGGACCCGACCGCTTCTCCGAGGCGCACTGTAAGCGTGGTTCCCGCGGGAACAACAATTGGTTGCGGCGCGGGAGCTGGCGCAGTGCCACCAGCCGTGTTAGAGCCAGTAGTATTCGACCCGCCTTGATTCATCTGATTTTGATTGGCGGAATTCGATGCTGAATCGTCCGTCTTCTTGGCGCAGCCTGCAAGGCCGAGTAGCAGCAGAATTGAGAGTACGTAGACCGCACGAGAATGCATGATCCCTCCGGAAACAAAGTTAGCGGCTCGAAAACCAGAAGCAATTTAAGCGGACGCGTCCGCGAAATGCAATCAGCATTTACGGGTAGAAGTTGGTTTTCTTTATGCTTTTTGTTCGCTGAACAAATCGGCCGCAGGGGTGGGAGACGCGGGTTGTTCGGGAGTTGAAAGCTCGGCTGGGGACGGCGCGGCATCCTCTGCGGAGGCTTTTGATGCAGGCGACTTCTGCCCTTGAATAAATTTTCTGGAATCAAGCAATGGACGTCCGAGCGAGGCGTTATAACTCGTCCATGGCCCTTCGAGATCGGCTTCGCGCTCGAAATGGGCGCGCATGGCCTCCATCTTGGAATCGAGATCGTCAAGATAGTGAAGGAGAAGCGCCTCGGGAAACATGGGCAGTTTCGGAGATCCGAATTCGTACTGGCCATGATGGCTGATGATCAGATGCTCGATCAGGGTTTTTAATTCCGCAGGGAACCCGGGCAGTTGATCCAGTTTCGCCTGCAGCATTTCCAGTTCGATGATCATGTGGCCGAGTAGTTGGCCGCGCGTGGTGTAAGTGAACGCACGGTTATAGCTGAGTTCCTGAATCTTTCCGATGTCATGCAGGAAGGCGCCGGTTAGCAGCAGATCGCGATTCACCTGCGGATAGTTCTGGCACATCAGATCGCAGGAACGAAAGAGGGATACGACGTGATCGAGCAATCCGCCGATGTAAGCGTGGTGCAGCGTTTTGGCAGCGGGTGCGTTGCGGTAGCGCTCGGCAATTTCCGCGTCGGACATGAACAACTCCACCAGCGACTTCAGGTGCGGATTCTGAAAGGTGGCCACGAATTCGGTCAGAGTTCGCCAGAGTTCGCCGATGTCTTTGGTGGTCTTAGGAAGATAGTCGGTGAAGTCGATTTCGCTTTCCGCCATGCGGCGAAGTTTGTGGATCGTGAGTTGAAACCGATTCTTGTACTTGTTGATGAGGCCCTTGATTTTGAGGAAGTCGTCCTGCTCGAAACCGAGGATGAACTCATCCACGTTGTCCCACATCTTAGCTTCGATTTGGCCGGAGCGGTCGGCCAGGATTAGTGCGAGGTAAGGCTCGCCATTCTTCTTCGCCTTTACCTGCTTGGAGGCCACCACGAAACTTGAGGTGATGACTTTATTCTCCTGCTGACAACATTCGGAGATGAAGAACTCTTTCATGGGGCTCCGTGAAATTTGGTTTACGCAGCACTTAAAGGCGCGTTATTGCTTTGCGGTTGCGGCATACCTGAAGGCATGCCCTGATGCGAATCTCTCACAGCGGCGCCTGAGGCGCTTAAAAAACGCCGAGCTTCTTCTTTTTCTTCAGGTTCTTTGCATTGGATTCTTTATCCGTCGTCTCCACCGGTTTCGTTTGTTTGCTGCTGGCGCCGGAATCAACGTAGCCATTCTTGATGTCAATATATGCTTGCTCGCGGAGCGTGCTCAAATAAGTACGCAGCGCGGGCTGCAATTTTTGCATGTACAACGCGTCCTGAATGCGGGGTTCGACTTCCTTGAAGGGTGGAATGCCGGCGGTTTGATGCTCGGCGACTTCGAGGATGACAAAACCCTGCTTGGTGCGAATTACATCGGTTTCTTCTCCAGCTTTTAGAGCAAAGACTTTATCTTCTAATTCCTTTGCCAGGGTGCCGCGCTTGAAGTAACTCAGATCTCCGCCTTCTTTTGCCGATGGCCCGTCGGAATTCTTTTTGGCGAGATCGGCAAATTTTGCGCCCTTGTGAATCTGGTCGAGCAGATCCTGCGCCTTGGCTTGAGCGGCGGCCAGGGCTGCCTCATCCTCCGCAGCGGTTGGAGGCTCAGGCTTGCCGTCGGCACCGGCGGGCTTGGCGGGTGGCTTTGGAGCGATCAGGATTTCGCTGAGCCGGACCTGCTCGGGCTGCTCCATTTCGGCGCGATGCTGATCGTAGAATTTCTTCTCGTCGTCCTTATTCATGGACAATTTCTGGCCGACTTCGTTGCCGATCACCTTCTGGGTAATGATCTGATTGCGCAGGTTTTGTTTGAAGTCGTCATACGAAGCGCCTTGCGCCTCGGCGGCCTTCTCCAATTCTTCCATGGTTCCAAGATTCATCTGTTTGCGCATTTCGTCGAGGCGCTTGATTAGTTCGGTGTCGCCGGTTATGCCCAAATCTTTGCCTTTTTGCAGAAGCAATTGCTGGTCGATAAGATCGCGCAAAACGTCGCGTTGCTTTTCGGCGAAGACGCGGTCGGCGCTGCTTGCTTCCTGCTGCTGGACTTCCTGCTTGAGCTGGTCGCGGCTGCGGACATATTCCGAGCGTGTAACGATCTCGTTGTTGACGCGGGCAATGATCTCTTCCACAACAGTATCGGCGGGCAAAAGGGCGGGTAACAACAATGCGTATGCAACAGCCAGGGCGTAGGCGCTCTTCTTCATTATTAGGTCTCTCTTTATTATGTCTCTCTTTGACTTTCTGAAACGAGTTCTGGAAACCTGGGATACAACGGCCAACAACGTTTTCCTATTTTACGCCGGGCGCCGGGTGGAGGCCAAGAGAATGGGGCCTGCGGGTTTGGCATTCCTGCGAGCGAGGGTTAGGGCAGTGACGTCATTGTGCTTTGGAACGGTGTGAATGAAGTCCTGCACATTGTTCAGGATTTTGTGGGAGAGCTCCGTGGCGGATAGCGGTGCTGCCTCCATGACCTTCTTGACGCCCTCCAGGCCGAATTCCGTGTCGGTCGATTCCGCCTCAACGACCCCGCGGGAGACTACCACCAAGGATGCGTTCGGTTTCATACCCACGATGCGGGCGTCGGTCGGAGCCAGAGAGAATAGACCCAGCGGCAATCCGGTGGCAGGCAATTCCACGGTCCCATCATCATCATGAAGAAGGGCAGAGGTGTGCCCGGCGTTCACGTAACACACCGTACCCAGTTCTTCGTTGTAGCAGCCGGCGAAAGCTGGGCAACTGCGTACGCCCTCGGCAGAGCGCATAATCTCCAGGTTGAGACGCCGCGAAAGTTCTACCATCGCCACCATCTCATTGACGTCGGCTTGGGCGAAAAGTTCTTCGGCTGCCGACCGGAAACAAGCTTGGGTCGCCTCCAGGACGGCGGCGCTGGTTTCGCGCTTGCCCGCGACGTCAAGTAATCCGAAAATGAATCGATTGGGACCAACTCGCAGGAAATCATGGAGATCGCCTCTGGAACGTGAGCTGAAAAACGCGATCGCCAGCTCAGCTCCGTTGAGCGTGGGAGTATCTGCCTGAAGGATTTCAGAAACTTCTTCTATTTCCGGACCGAGACCGAGTTTTGCCAGTAAGCTAGCCATTCACGGGCGAAAGTAACATAAATATGAAGGCGGAGCAATGAGTGTGAAGTGGTAGTAAAAAAACGTCTTTTGGGGGCGTTCAAATTGCGGATTCGCAGCGTGACTTCTGCCGGTGCAGGCTTATTGGCTATATTTTTCTTTGAGCCAACGCGTCATCTCGTCCTGAAATTGGTTGTAGCTGGAATGGGTGGTTGTTCTTAAAGCCGCTTCGCTGGAACTGCCCTGGGATAAAAGCTCGAGGATGCGCCTGAACTCAGCCATGCTGTAAGCGTCGCGGATATACTCAGCGGCGGCCAGGGATTCTGCATAGGCGACGATTGCTTCCGGCGCCGAGAAGTTCATAAAACTGCCTTCCAGCATGTTGAACGGGATCTCGTTTCCGGTGGCAAAAAGCTGGGTCAATTGATGTCCGCTGGAGGCACTCGATTTACCCTCTTCCATCTGCGCGACGCCTTCATTCAGCCATGTAGGGCAGCGATTGGCGGACATTTCCGCGATGAAAGAATGGGTCAGTTCATGCTTAAGAACGCGTGCCAGTTGCGGCGTAACGCTGGTTATTCCGCTGATTGGAATGCGCAACTTGCCATCATTTAAAGCACCCGTCCAAGATGGGGCCTTGGTCACGTCGAAAAATGCCTGCTGGGTGTAGAGAATTACCGCGATGTTGTTGCGCGGAGCATAGCCGAGATCGCGAACCAAGTCGTCGTATTGTGAGTCGAGCGTGTTGAGGAGATCGCGGCGGAAGGTTTCAGAGGTATCCTTGCCCTCGAAGTGCAGGTTGAAGTGCCTGCTTTCGCGCTGCGAGAAGTCGGATTCGGCGTTCAACTCGCGCTCCGCTTTGGCCAGATACTCCCTGACGGTCGCATCGGGACGAAGCGCCAGTGATTTCTTCCAGGAACGAATCGCCTCGGGAGTATGATCGGTGGCGAATTGCACGTAGCCGAGCATGGCATAGGCATCGGGCGAATCGGGGGCGACGCTCACAGCATGCAGCGCGAAGGGCAGCGCCTCGGCCGCGTGTCCGGTGCGCAGAAGAGTGGCGGCGTAGTAGATGAGGAGTGTGGAATTGTCCGGCTGATAGCGGAGCGCGGATTCATAATAGCGCTTGGCTACAGGAAAGTTGTCGTGATCGGATTCCTGCTTCCCGGCGAGAAAATATGCGGTGGCCGCGATTTCAGGATTTGATGCCTGGGACAGACTGGCGAGGGCACCGGCATCAACTGCGTTGTTGCGAATCACTTTCAGGGCTACATCGGCTTCATGATCAAAGGATGGAGCCACAGGGGTGATGTCCGGAGCATCGGAGCCTGAACCTCCGGCATGAGTGGGCTTTGTGCCGCCAGAATCAATATGATCTACGGATGATCTCGGGATGGCGTAGGAGTCTTCGCCAAGGTCATATTCAACGCGATCTTTGTTTACGCGGACTTCGTCAGCCCAGATGGTGCGTCCGTTCTTGAGATGAATCACGTCGGCGGCCGCGGGAAGCGCAGGCAGCAACACTAAAATGAGGACGAGGGCTCGCACTCGGCTGATTTTAGCAATGGCCCGGATGGACGGTAAGGTGACCAAGGTGCTGGAACAGCGGCTGACTTCGAGCAGGTTGCGGAGGCCAATGCCCGCCTTTCCCCGGAGCATTTCGGTGATCTTGTGGCTTCTGATCGCCGCTGCCAGCGCGGCGGCAGTTGAGGCCGATCCGTCTTGCCCGCCAACCACCAGTGGGCTGTACTCGCGCATCCGCTCTGTAGGTCTTGATTCGCAGCGCGCATATCGAATTCGCGAGGCCTCCATTGATCGCCCAAACCTGAATCTGGATTTCGAAGACGGAACAATAGCTTTTACCGAGGATATTTGCGGACGCATTACGGGCGCCTTTTTCGAAGGTGAAGGAGAAATCAGGCTTCGCCCGCCGAACCGGATGGAACGGGGATCGCTCGCCTTGTTTACCGGGATGGCGATGCTGGAGGAGCAGTTCTCGTCGGCGTATTTGCGTTTTAACGACGATACCGCCGCGGCACTGAAGCCCTATCTTTTACCCCTGGCGGACGGCGCAGAATTTGCAAAAGAGCGGAATGGTCTGGCCAAGCAACTGGCGGAGGTTGACGCCTTGCGCCTGCTTCTCGACTTCAGCCATTTTCTACCTTCCCCGATTGCCAGCGATCCGGCCCAGAAATTTGCATCTCTGCTGCACGCTCACTTGATGGGCAAAAAGTTGGGTGCATTCGAGTTCGTCTGGGATGCGGCGGCGGAGGAATCGGTTTGGGCAGGCCAGCCGCGGGTAAAGGATGGCGTTCTTTTCTTCGATATGTGGACTTCTTTTTCGGTCGGCGTTGGGAGTGTCGCGCCGCCGCGACGATCGTCCACCGACCCTGTTATTACGGACTTCAAAATCAAGGCCTCGGTGCAGCCTCCGACCATTCTGCGAGCGACAACCGAAATGAGTGTGCATATTCGGGATCAAGGACGTAGAACGCTCCTCTTTGAACTGTCGCGATATTTGAAGGTGGATTCTGTGCAGGGCGACGGCCGAGCGCTGGACTTTGTTCAGAACCCGGCGATTGAAGGGACGCAACAGCAGCGCAGAGGAGACGATCTGGTGGCGGCGGTGTTTCCAGCCGCGCTGCCTCCGGGGGACGTGAAACTCCGATTCAGCTACGCGGGAGAGGTGCTATCGGAGGCCGGGAACGGCTTGCTGTATGTGGGAGAGCGTGGCATGTGGTATCCAAATTTCGGCCTAAGACCCGCGCAGTTCGAGCTCGAGTTTCGCTTTCCGGCAAACTGGACGCTGGTCGCGACAGGAACGCGCGTCTCATCTGCGGGCCCTGAAGCGTTGAATACGAGTGCTGACACTACTGCCGGGGCGGTTTCGGAAAATATTTCGCATTGGACTTCAGAAGGACCGATTCCGGTGGCTGGTTTTAATCTGGGCAAATATGTCCGCGCCGAAGCGAAGGCCGGCAATATCCTGGTGGAGGCTTATGGCACACGAGTCGTCGAGAAGTCGTTTCCCAAAGGACAGGCGGTTATAGTTGAGCCCTTTCCCGATCCGCAGCCACGAGCGAGGTCGCGATCGGCTGCACCTGTAGTCATTATGCCGCCCCCGCCGTCCCCGGATCGCGATGCGCAGGCTGTGGCGGACAGGGCCGCAAAGGCGATTACGACGTTCTCGCGCTGGTTTGGAGCATATCCGTACCACTCGCTTGCGCTGACGCAGATGCCCGGCGAATTTAGCCAAGGGTGGCCGAGTCTCGTATTTCTGTCGAGCTTTGCTTTTCTTAGTCCGCGAGAGCAAATCGATTTGCGCCTCGATCCGCTGACGCGCGCGCTGGATAACCAGGTACTGGTTCACGAAACGGCGCATCAGTGGTGGGGAGATCTGGTGCTGTGGAGGAGTTATCGCGATCAGTGGATGGCGGAAGGACTGTCGAATTACGCGGCCTTGTTAATGCTGGAGCAGCAGGATCCGGCCCAATTTCGGCAAGCGATGGAGAAGTACCGGCGCGATTTGATGAGTTCGAACAAAGATGGAGAACGCCTGCGCGACGCGGGTCCGGTAACACTTGGGCAGCGCTTGCAGTCGTCGCATTTTCCGGGCGGATACGAGACGATCAGCTACGAAAGAGGGACGTGGCTATTTCATATGCTGCGTTGCATGTTGCGCGATTCGGATCCTCGACAGTCGCATTCCAGCGAGTTGCGTTCCGGGGAATCAGGAACAGAGAAGCATTCGCGAAACGACCGCCGGGAAATAAATGCGGAAGAACCGTTTTTTCGTGTGCTGCGCAAAGTTCGGGAGCGTTATGCGGGGAACAGTATCAGCACGCGGGAATTGCTGAGTGTTTTCGAAGAGGAGCTTCCTCGCCCACTTTGGTACGAAAAGCGTCCCAAATTGGACTGGTTTTTGGAAGGATGGATCAATGGCACAGCGATTCCGGAGCTGGAAGTGCGAGACATTAAGTTCACGGAAAAAAATAATATGACGACGGTTACAGGCGTGATCGTACAAAAGGACGCGCCCGAAGACTTAGTGACGGCAGTTCCGGTATATGGAATGAGACAAAAAGGGACACTGATTTTTCTGGGCGAAGTGCTTGCGGATGGCGCGGAGACCTCGTTTCGCCTGACCGCGCCGAGCGGAGTGCACAAGGTGGTGCTCGATCCGAACCAGACTATTCTGAGTGCTTCGAGGTGAATTGCGAGGATGTTTTTGAATAATTGGGAACAGGTTCGAATAGGAGGAGACGTTTGAATCCACCTCGCGATGGGATAGGGCTATGCGATTGCTGAGGGCAATTGCATCAGGAAAGAAAATTGGTGTAGAAGTGACTTTCCAACGAAATTTCTACGCAGGCGATGGAACTGGACGCACGATTCTTTTGGTTGAGGATGAACCTTTTGTGAGAGAGGCGACTTGCAGCATATTGGAACATGCGGGCTTCACGGTGTTGACCGCGGAGGATGCAACGCAGGCGTTTAAAGTGTATGAGGAGCGGACTCGCAGAATAGATATGGTGATGACAGACATGATTCTGCCGGGAATGACCGGACAGCAACTTGGTCGAGATCTGCGGAAACATTCACCGGAGCTTTCGGTCCTGATGACATCTGGATATAGCAATGCGGAATTTGAGGCGGAATTACCAGCTTCGCAAACATATTTCCTGGCAAAGCCCTATTCGCGGCGAACGCTGCTCGAAAAGATTGAAAAGATATTGGCGTCTAAAAAACTGGGATCAAGGCCGGCGACGCAGGCGGGCTAGTTTGAACGTTTGCAAAGTCCCGGCTGACAGTCTGCAAAGTCGCGGTTGAGAGGATTCGGGCAGCCTTTTAGGCGCGCGGAAATCCATATACGGTGCAACTAGTCCGATCCTGACCCAAGGTGTGCCCGCCTCGCGACAATATCGCTCGCATTCCTTGCGCACCGTCCGTGCCCATCCCGGTAGACTATGAGCTAGTCTGGGGTGGTGGGACGTTTCGTGCCCAGTTCGATGTTATTTGGAGGGGCTTACCTCCTGCCTGATGCCGGGATGTTTATAATCCTCGGTTCCATCTATAATTTGCGTTCGACAATTTGCGATCGATGGCATATGCGGCGAAGCTGAACACGAGCCGCTTGTTAAATTTCCCTCACAAGATTTCCCGGATTTATTTTTAAGAATAAGAATCAACTTAGAACAAATAACGAGGAGCAGGAATGAACCTAGGAGGGCGAGTCGCGCTGGTGACGGGAGCGTCGCAGGGGATCGGACATGCCTGCGCGCTGGCGCTGGCGCGGCAGGGGGCGAGTGTTGCGGTGGCGGCACGCAATCAGCAAAAGTTGGATGCGCTGGTGGCGGAGATCAACGGCGCGGGGGGCAAAGCGGGAGCCTTCGTCATCGACGTCGGGGACGAGGAGCAGGTCAAGGCCGGCATCAAGTCGGTGATCGCACAGTTCGGCAAGGCGGATATCTTAATTAACAATGCCGGGATCACTCGCGATCAACTGGTCATGCGCATGAAGCGCCCCGATTGGGACAGCGTTCTCAATACGAATCTGACGTCAGCGTATCTCTGCATCCAGCAGGTGATACCGTCGATGCTCAAGCAGCGCTGGGGACGGATCATCAACATCACCAGCGTCTTTGGGCAGATGGGGCAGGCGGGGCAGGCGAACTACGCCGCTTCAAAAGCTGGACTGATCGGGTTGACGATGGCGATGGCTCGCGAAGTGGCGTCGCGCAATATCACCTGTAATGCGGTGGCTCCGGGATTCATTGAGACGAGCATGACAGCGGGTCTGAGCGAGGAATTCAAGCAGACGGCGGTGAAGACGATTCCGCTCGGACGGGTTGGCTCGCCGGATGATGTGGCCAGCGCGGTGTGTTTTTTGGCCTCGGAGGAAGCGTCCTACATCACGGGACATGTGCTGAACGTGAATGGCGGATTGCTGATGGGATGAGAACTAATTCACGAAATCAGATCCGTAATGCGAGTGAAACATGACGCGCAACATCCTGCGAGCGGTGGTCGAAGTCGCGTTCATCGTCTTTCTCTTTTACTCCAATCTGCTGATGGGAGAATTTGAGCGCTCAGGCTCGGGACCAAGACATGGACTGGCATGGGCCATGGAAGACGTATTTACCGCCAGCAATTTTGCAATTGCAATGATTGCCGCGTTTCTCGGTTATATATTCTTTGAATTTTTGCGTAAGAAACTGTAGTTACAGCGCTGGACCAATCATGACTGATTCTCACCCCAATCCTTCTGCGAAACCCTCTGAGCCCGACTGGAAGAACCACGGGCTGCGGATCGTACGCAGCGGCGAGCTTGATAGCAACACTCCGCAGACGCCGGGCATGACGCGCTCAGAAGCCATCTCCCATGCGAGTGCGGGAGCTCAAAAGCTTTGGGCAGGGACTGTCGTTGTTCATCCAAACGCAAAGACCGGGCCGCATCATCACGGCGAACTGGAGACAGTCATATATATCGTGCGGGGCCTTGCTCGATTTCGCTGGGGAAATAATTTGGAATTTGTCGACGAAGCCGGCCCCGGAGATTTTGTTTTCGTTCCTCCCTACGTTCCCCACCAGGAATTGAACGCGCGCAAAGACCAGCCTGTGGAGGCAGTAATAGTCCGCAGCGGGCAGGATCCGGTGGTGGTTAATCTGGACATCCCGAGTCCCGAGGACGATGCCGCTGGCAGCGGAGTTGAAGACGATCCGTTTCACTCCGCGGCGAGAAAAAGTTGATGCTTAGGCTCGCGGCGCGCGGAATCCCGCTATCCGGCAAGGCCTATCGACGGGATATTCGTGACCAGTCTTCGCTGGTTTAATCCAACGCCTAGGGCCCGGACGAATGCGTCCGGGGCTACGTGATGGCGTAAAATCATCTCCACTGGAGGCTGCTTGAGTTCGCTGCTGCCGATTTTTCCGCTCGAATTGGTGCTGCTGCCGGGGGTTCCGCTGCCGCTGCACATATTCGAACCTCGGTACAAAGAGATGATCGCGGAATGCCTGGAGCAAAAAAAGCCTTTCGGCATCGTGCGCGCGTCGTCGGACGGGGTCGCGGGTATTGGCTGTACCGCTGAAATCATGTCGATTACCAGGAAATATGACGACGGCCGAATGGACATTTTGACTCGCGGGGTCGAGCGTTTTGAGGTGATCCAGGTCAATCATGAGAGGTCATTCTTGCGAGCAGAAATTTCGGTGGTCGAAGATGAACCGGATAAGCCTTCCACAGAGATGGTGACGCTGGCCGTGCGCTTGCACGCGGAGATTGCGAAATTGGCGGGAGAAGAACCTTCGGGGCCTGAGGACGGTGCGGGTAATCTTTCGTTCCTGCTTGCGGGATCGCTACCGCTTGATCTGGACTTCAAGCAGAGTTTGCTGGCTACGCTTTCCGAAGCAAAGCGTCTGGCAGCCGTGGTCAAGTATCTCGAAGCGGTTTTGCCGGGGCTGCGACGGGCGGCTAAAGCGCGCTGGAACTAATCGTTTTTTTTTGGTGACGAGACGCGTCTTGCCGCGACGGAATCGCGCTCTATGGCGTTTATCTCATCTTTTCCGTCTCGTGTCATTCCGTTCGCATCATTCTGTTCAGATCATTATGCGTTCAGATCATTATCTGTTCCGATCAAAGTATCTTTTTCTGCGCTCTGCTCATCTGAGAAAGTAACGAACGATACGGCGGTATAATCCGCACAAGGCTTTTTCTTTTGGGGGTTCCCACCATGAGTTTTTCCCGGACTCTCGGCGAACTGCGCCGAAGTCCCTTCACTGAACAGCGATTGGGCGCGCGGAGGGTCAAAGATGAGCTGCGCGAGAATTTGATGGCGCGGCTGCGCGACGGCGGTTCCATATTTCCGGGCATCGTCGGATATGACGATACAGTGGTGCCGCAGATCGTAAACGCTATTCTTTCGCGGCACAATTTTATTTTGCTTGGACTGCGCGGACAGGCGAAAAGCCGCATCCTGCGAGCGCTTACGGCACTGCTTGATCCGCAAATGCCTTACATTGCGGGCTGCGAAATTCACGACAATCCGTATGCTCCGATTTGCCGGCGATGCCGCGAGTTGGTCGCGAAAGACGGGGACGCTACGCCGATTGCCTGGCTGACTCCAGAGCACCGGTATGTCGAGAAGTTGGCCACTCCGGATGTCACGATCGCGGACTTGATTGGCGATATTGATCCGATTAAGGCGGCGCGCGGCGGGCACGAGCTATCGAGCGAGTTTACGGTGCATTATGGATTGCTGCCGCGGGCGAATCGCGGCATTTTTGCGATCAATGAATTGCCCGATCTCGCGGGCAAGATTCAGGTTGGACTTTTCAACATCATGCAGGAAGGCGACGTGCAGATTAAGGGCTATCCGATTCGGCTGCCGCTGGACGTTGCGATCGTGTTCAGCGCGAATCCTGAGGACTATACGGCACGCGGCAAGATTATTACGCCGCTGAAAGACCGCATTGGGTCGGAGATTCGGACGCATTATCCGGCGACGGTGGAAGAAGGAATCGAAATCACGGCGCAGGAGGCGTGGATTGATCGTGAGGTCAAACACGGCGCGGAGCGCAATGGTGCCGGGCTGCGGATCCCGAAATATATCAACGAGGTTATCGAGCGCATCGCATTCGCTGCGCGTGACGACAAGAAGATTGATAAGCGGTCGGGCGTAAGCCAGCGGCTGCCAATTTCGGCGATCGAGAATGTGGTATCGAATGCCGAACGACGTGCGTTGACGCATCAGGAGAAGTTGGTCGTGCCGCGGATCAGTGATATCTACGCCGCTCTTCCAGCGATCACGGGCAAACTCGAACTGGAATATGAGGGCGAGATGAAGGGCGCGGATCATGTAAGTCGCGAGTTGATTCGCACCGCAGTTGCGAAGTCGTTTGATACCTATTTGCAAAGCGTCAACATGAGTCAGGTAGTGCAGTGGTTCGATCTGGGCGGAGAGATTCAGCTCAGTGACAACGCCGGTGCGCTCGAGGTGCTTGAGGGAGTGAGTCAAATCCAGGGGCTGATGGAGAAGCTAGGCAAGCTGAACGTTGGTCCGAAAGACAGTCCCGAAGTGCAAGTTTCGGCGGCCGAGTTCGTTCTAGAAGGATTGCACGCGCACAAGAAAATCGGACGCAATGAAGAGCGCGTGTTCACGGCGGGCGAGAAACCGGTGAAGAAGCAGGAACGGGTGTACGAGCCGGAAGAGCCGGGGTTTGGGCGGAAGAGAGGATTTAATTAGTCGTTAGTCATTGGTCGATGGTCGCTTGCGCGCGTGTTCTGAGTATTTGCCGGACGGCTCAACAGGAAAGCGAACGGTTATGGCTCCGAGAAATCCTGAAAAGTGGCGCCCCGTTTTAGACGCCGAGCTTAAGCGATGGAGCGCGAAATCATATGACCAACTCGCAACTGAACTGAGGAAGGAGCAGGCTTATGAGGTCGAATTCAATGGCAAGAACCACCAAGTCGAAGTGACTCTCCTAGAAAACACCGATAGGTACCTTCACGTGGGGGTAGCGGTGGACGATGGCAGCGTTCCGGCTTCATTTCGTCCACTAACTTCCAGTTTCGTTCGCGAGAAACCTATCGAGATGCTAGCGACTAGCAAACGACAGGCTATCGACTAACGACCACTGACCAACGACGATTCTCATGAAACGCATTCGCTACTCAAAATACGTTCCCGACACCGCTGGCGATATGAGCATGGAAGACCTGCTCGGCGCTCTCTCTGACTATTTTCTTCAGAGCGGGTTCAACGAAAATTTCTGGTACGAGTTACCTGAAGGCGAGCATACGCTTGACGAATTGAAGCGTGCTCTCGAACAGGCCTTGCTTGACGGCGAGATGTTCGACGAAGAAATGCGGGACCGCATGCAGCAGATGCAGATGGAGGGCGGCCTTGAAGAACTGATCGAGAAGCTGATCGAGCGCATGCAGCAGGAGGATTATATTTCTATCGACCAGCCGCACGATCCCTCCAAACGATCGAGCGTTGGCGGGCAGGTTGGCGATGCACAGCAGCAGGCGAAGTTTGAAATCACGGACAAGAGTCTAGATTTTCTGGGATTCAAGGCGCTGCGCGATTTGCTGGGGTCGCTGGGCAAGTCGAGTTTTGGACGTCATGACACACGCGACATGGCGACTGGCATCGAAGCCAGCGGCGCGTCAAAGCAATATGAGTTTGGCGACACGTTGAACCTCGATATTACTGCGACGCTTTCGTCGGCCATACAGCGCGAGGGGCTGGGGCTTCCGCTGAATCTGGAATACAACGATTTGCAGGTGCATCAGTGCGAGTATCAGTCATCGTGCGCGACGGTGCTGATGCTGGATTGTTCGCATTCGATGATTTTGTATGGCGAAGACCGCTTTACTCCGGCAAAGAAAGTTGCGATGGCGCTGTCGCAATTGATTCGAACGCAGTATCCCGGAGACTCGTTGTCGCTGGTACTGTTTCACGATTCGGCGGAAGAAGTTCCGCTTTCGCAATTGGCGCGGGTGAAAGTTGGTCCTTATTACACGAATACTCGTGAGGGCTTGCGTATGGCGCAGCGTATTCTGCAGCGCCAGCGCAAGGACATGAAGCAGATCGTTATGATTACCGACGGAAAACCGTCGGCGCTGACGCTTGAAGATGGGCGTATTTATAAGAATGCTTTTGGGCTTGATCCTTTGGTGGTGAGCCAGACGCTGGAAGAAGTATCCAAGTGCAAACGGGCTGGGGTTCTCATTAACACTTTTATGCTTGCGTCTGATTATGGGCTGGTACAGTTCGTACAAAAGGTGACGCAGATGTGTCGCGGCAAGGCTTATTTCACTACGCCTTACACATTGGGGCAGTATTTGCTGATGGATTACATGTCGCGCAAGACGAAGACGATTCACTGATAGGTCATACGAAGTTTCGTTAGGCCGGGCGGGGACGCCCGGCTCTCCACGGCCAAATCGGATCGCCAAATCAGATTACAGAAGTAATGACATCTGTGTTAAGTGGGATCAGGCTCGGTGTAAGATCGCTGCAGAATCTTCAGTGGAGATGACATGAAACGAATCAGCGCCGTTTTATTACTCTTGGCTTTGACGGTTGTGGGATCGCTGCCACTGCAGGCCCAACGCATCAGTCCGCAAGAGAATGCGCGCCAGTCGCAGAGGGCGGCGAAGTCTCAACAGAAGATGTTGAAGCATGCCAATAAGAAGCAGCGGAAGAACGCGAAGAAATATGAAAAAACGCAGCGCAAACAGATGAAAAAAGCCAACAAGACTAACAAGAAGAATATCCAGTCTGTTCGGCGGTAACTGAATTAAAGCGATGTTCCAAGCAACACTTCTCTTTTCTCTTTTCTCTCCGTTCGCATAGTTCCCATCTGATTTTGAATGTTTGAGCAGGCGAGCGCTAAGTCCTTGTTGGACGGGCGAGGACGCCCGTCGCTCCATTCCAAGAATTTATCTTCCCGTGGCTAATCTTGTTGCCAGGCGATGGGGCAAATTCGCGGCCAGGATTTTCTCCTGGGCTACGCGAAGGTTATAAGGCACGCGATAGTAGGTGACGATCCAGGCTTCGCTGTCGAACATGGCGAAGGCCGCGCGCCAGTCACCATCGCGGGGTTGGCCTACCGAGCCGGGATTGATGAGATAGCGGCGATCTTTTTTTAAAGGCCAATCGGAAGATTCAGGCTGGCCGACCGTGCGATATCCCGGACGATAAGCCTCGCTGATTTGACCAGAAAGAACGAACCCGCCCTGCAGGTGCGTGTGTCCGAAGAAGGTGATGGGCACGGGATTGGTGATGAGGGGCGCTATCGCGTCGCTGACGCTGACCATGTATTCATCTTCGTCGAGGGAGGAGCCGTGGACGAATTGCAGGTCGGGCAATTCGTCGAGGTGAATGGGGCCTTGCGGAAGAGAGCGAAGCCATTCGAGATTTATCGGAGTGAGTTGTTCACGCGTCCATAGGGTAGCGAGGCCAGCGGCAGGATTGAATTCTTCGACATTCATGAGGCCGCAAACGGCCTTGTCGTGATTGCCGCGCACGAAGACGCTTCCGATGGACTGGGCGCGGGCGATGACTTCGTTGGGATCGCCGCCGTAACCGACAGTGTCGCCAAGATTGACGACGAGATCATGAGCGGGAGCGGCAGCGAGACAGGCGTCCAGCGCTTCGAGATTGCTATGAATGTCGCTGAGGAAAAGGATACGCACGGCAAAGTGAGGATTATAGCGTTATGGGCGGGAAAGGACGAGGCCGATGGTTCTCAGTTCTCAGTGGAAATGGACCTAATTCGGAACTTGTAATTAGGAACGAATTTTCTCCCGCGGCGAAGGAGACGGGGCAGCCCCGTCTCTACGGGGGAGGGGCGAGTTTCCCCATTGTTTATCAACCTCGCGGAGGATTTATTACAGGGCAGCGGGCATAATGACCGGCGCTAACTTCGACGAGCGGAGGAAGCGCGGCGGCGCAATCTCGAATGCGGTGAGGACAGCGCGGTTCGAAGGGGCATCCAGCGGGCAGTTGACCAATGGAAGGGACGGTGCCTTCGATGGTCGCGAGCGGTAGGTTGCGGTCGGTCGCCAAAGTTGGAATCGCGCGCAACAGGCCTTGTGTGTAAGGGTGCGCGGGGGCGCGAAAGATGTCCGCCTTGTCGCCGAGTTCGACGAGGTTTCCGGCGTACATGACGGCAACCCGATCGGCAACGTGCGAGACGACGGCGAGATCGTGCGAGATGAAGAGCATTGCTAATCCGAATTTTTGGCGTAGTTCATTCAGAAGATCGAGAATTTGCTGCTGAATAGTGACGTCAAGCGCGGTGGTGGGTTCGTCGGCAATAAGCAGTTGTGGACGGTTGACGATGGCCATGGCAATCATGACGCGCTGGCGCATGCCTCCGGAAAGCTGGTGGGGATAGCTGCGGGCGCGCTGTTCGGGTTCGGCGATAGCGACATCGCGCATGCCTTCGACGGCACGGCGCCATGCTTCTTCTTTCGAAACGCGGTGGTGAGCGCGTACGGCTTCGGCAATTTGCTCGCCGACGCGCATTACAGGGTTGAGCGCCGTCATGGGCTCCTGGAAAATCATGGCCATGCGCGATCCGCGAAGTTGACGTAGTTGATCGGCAGGGAGCGTCGTGAGGTGCGTCGGCGAGGCGTCGCCGTTTTGAAATGTGATTTCGCCACTCACCCGCGCAGCCGGTGGCAGCAGGCCCATGATGGCGAGCGAGGTGATAGATTTTCCGGAGCCGGATTCTCCGACTAAACCGAGAACTTCGCCGGGCGCGATGGAGAAAGAGAGGCTGCGGACTGCCGCAACGTGCGCATTAGGCATTGACGACGCCTGCCCAGCAGGCGCGATCGCGCGCCCGCCGCGAGGTTGAGGGAACTCGATGGTCAGATCGCGGACGTCGAGCAGCGGGCGCACGAAGAGTATGGTATCAGCGCGGCGCTTACTTTTTTGGCCGCGATTCCGGCGGCACCATTCCTGCCACGCGATAGTAAACGACCAGCTGGCCGTAGTGTTCGCCGGAGTGCTCGAGCAGTCCCCACGCCATGTCAGAGACGCGCGTTTGCTGGTTGGCAAACACATCGACGATCAGATCGTTCATCCCCTTGTCGCCTTTCTGTTTGATCGCCGCCGCGCCGTCGGCAAATGCTATCCTTACGAATTCGACCACCGCCGCTTTCGTTTTGTACTGATCACGCTTGGGGTCTTCTTCGCGAGGCAGCTTCAATCCCATTACTGGATTGGTGAAAAAATAATTGGTGTTGGCGGCGTGCAAGAGTTGTTCGGCAAAAGTGCGCTCTGCCGGAACCGGCTTGAAATCGTACTTGTCTTCGGGAAAATCCTCGGCCATGGCAATGAGCTTTCGGCCCACATCGTTCCAGCTATCGAGCAAAGCCTGCGACGGTCCGACGGCTGGCTTCGGAGGCGGGTTTTTCTTCATCGTGTCTTGCGCGGCGGCGAGACATCCGATCATCACGATTGTTAAAAGTGTGCCTACGATTCGCATTTTCATTATGCAATCCTCCAAAGGAGATTTTTGGGCGTAGAGAGCTTAACAGTAGAAAAGGTAACGCACCAACCGTGGGACTAATTTTTCCTGGCCGATTCTGCTATGGTGCGAAAACCAGTCGTTAATCTCGATTGCTGATGGCGGAGCTTGCGAATGACATGGACTGAATGCCGGATGGTGTGTCTTCGGGTTATTCCCCGGCCGTTTTCTGTAATTGTCCGTCGATTTGTTTTTGCTCGAGCTGTACTTTTGATGGTCGCAATCCTTGCAGTCGGAGTAGTCTCGCATGCGTTTGCTCAAAGTCAAGATGCGGCGGCGCGCGATCAGGTAATGGCCCTCGAAAAAGCCTGGAACCAAGCCTACAAAGCGGGCGATACGAAGGCCTTGTCTTCGATTCTCGATAATTCGCTCGTGCTGGTGGAAGATGACGGCTCCTTGAAAACTAAAGCCGAGTTTCTTGCCAGTGTTAAAGCCTCGAGCGGCAATCAAGAACAGGTTGCACCCGAGTCTCTAAGTGTCCGCGTCTTCGGGAATACCGCGATTGCGATTGGAGTAATCGCGGTGAAGGAAACTAAGGGAGGTAAGGCGGTGACTCACCGAGAGCGTTTCATCGATACCTGGATTAATAAAGACGGTAATTGGATCTGCATCGCAACAAATGCCACCCCTATGCTGCATGGGCAGTAGAGTGGACTCCAAAGCTTGGAACAAAATCGTTCGCGGTGCCATAACTCTGGAAGCTGGTCAGCAGGACCGCTCAGTAAGGCTTGGCATGCGTTGTTAGTGCAAATGGGGATATTACGCCACCGACGGCATAGCTCCCGGGTCGCCGACAATCGCCCAGAATCGTCGCAACCTCTTCAACGTGCGGCGCAGGCTATAATTGCGCACCAATGGCACTCGCCTCTGGCACGAAGCTCGGTCCGTATGAAATTCAATCTCCGCTAGGCGCTGGGGGAATGGGCGAGGTATACCGCGCCAAGGACACTCGCCTCGACCGCAACGTCGCCGTCAAAATTCTTCCCGGTCATCTTTCTGACAATCCCGACGCCAAGCAACGTTTCGATCGCGAAGCTCGCGCCATCTCTTCTCTGAACCATCCCAACATCTGCACCATGCACGATGTCGGCCACCAGGATGGCATCGACTATCTGGTCATGGAGTTTCTCGACGGAGAAACCCTCGCCAGCCGCTTACAAAAAGGTCCGCTCCCGACCGAACTCGTACTGAAATACGGTATCGAGATTTGCGAGGGGCTGGAGCGGGCGCACAAAAGCGGCGTCGTGCATCGCGACCTCAAACCCGGAAACGTGATGCTCACAAAGACTGGAGCGAAGCTGATGGACTTTGGCTTGGCTAAAGCTACTTCTGCCGGCGCAGCACCATCTTCCAGTTTGACGATGACTATGACGACGCCCGGCCCGTCTGCAGACCCACCGCTGACCGCGCAGGGCACAGTCGTCGGGACATTCCAGTACATGTCTCCGGAGCAGGCCGAAGGCAAAGAAGCTGATGCACGCTCTGACATCTTCGCCATGGGCGCTCTGCTCTACGAAATGGTGACCGGAAAACGCGCCTTCACCGGGAAGAGCCAGGCCAGCATCGTGGCCGCGATTCTCGCTTCGGAGCCAGCCCCAATTTCGGTCGCGCAGCCCATGACTCCTCCGGCGCTCGCGCAAGTGGTGAAGACGTGCCTCGCGAAAGATACTGAAGAGCGTTTTCAGACGGTGCACGACCTCAAGCTGCAATTGAAGTGGATCGCCGAGGCGTCTTCCAGTCAGCTGGCTGCGCCCGCCCAAGTCCGCGCACGCCGTGTGGTGCAGAAGCGCACCTTGATAATCGCTGCGGTCGCCGGTTGGCTTCTTGCCGCTGCCGCTCTGGCTTTTTTTCTCTCCAGCCGCAAACAGCTTGAAGAGGCGCAACGTCCGCTCACCGCCTCCTGGCTGGCTCCGCCCGATACGGAATTCTCCGTGGTGCACCCCGGCGCGCCCGCGCTCTCTCCCGACGGCACAAAACTTGCTTTTCTCACCGGCGACCAATCCGACCCCAAGTTGTGGATTCGCGACGTGCCCACCGGAACCTTGCACGCCGTGGATGAAGCCGACCGCCCAAGATTTCCATTCTGGTCGCCCGACGGCAAGAACATCGGATTTTTCTCCGCTGGAAAATTAAAGAAAGTAGCGCTGGCCGGCGGTCCTGTGCAGGTGCTCTGCGACGCCCCGGAAGGGCGGGGCGGGTCTTGGAGTCAACGCGGCGTGATCATCTTCACTCCCAACATTTTCGAGCCCTTGTACAAAGTTGCCGAGGGCGGCGGAACCCCCGAGAAGATCACCGAGACAAAAAAGGGCTGGACGAATCGCAACCCGTACTTTCTGCCTGATGGCGATCACTTCCTGTTCGTTTCTCGCGATGCGAGTGGCGGCAGCGGTTCTGTCGGTGGTGTGTACGGCGCTTCGCTCTCCGGAGAAAAGCCGCGCCAGGTTCTGGAACGCGCCTCGAACGTCCAGTATTCCGAAGGATACCTTCTCTATCTTCGCGAGACCGTGCTCGTCGCCCAGCGCTTCGATCCAAAGTCGTTGCGGCTCAGCGGAGACGCGAAGCCGGTCGCCGAAAAACTTGACTACTGGAATCCGCGCGACCTCGCCGCCTTCACCGCTGCCCACGGCACGCTCGTCTTCCGGCACGGATCGTTGCGGAAAACTCAGCCCATGTTTGTCGACCGAACCGGCAAGGAGCTGGCGCGCTTCGGCGAGCCCGGTCTCTACTCGTCGCCCCAGCCCTCGAACGACGGCTCTTCGGTCGGCTTCGTGCGCTCCGATCCCGATACTGGCCGCGGAGACGTTTGGATCGCCGACACCAGGCGCAACACGGTTTCGCGCAGCACCTTCGCCGACGCCTCCAACATCACCTTTGCCATCTCCCCAAACTCGAAGCAGCTCGTGGTCAGCACTATCGCGGGAGCAGTCTCGGGGGAGATCTGGATCCAGCCGATCAGCGGCTCCGGCAACCAGCAGAAATTGGAAAGGCCCATGAGCTTTGTCTCGGTGACCAGCTGGTCTCCCAACGGCCGTTATCTATTTTTTTGGGTGCAGGACAATGCCACGCGCCAGGACATTTACTATGTTGATCTCAACGGTGACAGGAAATTAATTCCTTTCCTCCATACGCCCGCTAATGAGAACGACGCAGTTCTCTCGCCGAACGGCAAATGGCTCGCCTATTCCTCCGACGAATCGGGAAGGTTTGAAGTCTATGTCACCGCCTTCCCCGATCCCGGAGGAAAATGGCAAGTCTCGAACGGCGGCGGCAACAACCCTACGTGGAGCTCCGACAGCAAACAACTCTACTACAGCATCGGAGACAAACTCATGCTCGTGCCCATCCAAAACCAGGCCCAAAACCAAGCCCAAAAACTAGACACCTTCGAATTCGGAGCCCCCACCGCGCTACCCATCCACCTGAACGAATTTGCGAGCCTGGGGCCGGTAGCGCCCGGCGAACGCTTTCCCGTTCTAAAACCTCTGAGCGCAGGCCAGTCGCACCCTCAGGAAGTAATCCTCAACTGGACCGGAACCTTGAAGCAGTAGTCGGCTTCGTCCCCGACTCTCGCACATGCCAGCGCTTCACAGTGCCACTCGTTACATCAGGGTCGGTCTTGGCAAAGTTCTCTGCGACCTCAGGTGAGTCGCCCTTAAAGAGCAACACTGCACCGTCCTCTGGATTCGCCAACGCACCGCCTAACATGAGTTTGCCGCGCGCACTCGCCGCCCATGCTTTCTCGAGGTGCGCATCTCGAAATTCCGCGCGCCTCGAAACGTAATCCTCCCCAGCTTCATAAAACAATAAGGTAATGCATTCGGCATCTCGCTCCATCTGCTTAAACTGATTGGGCTGCGTTTGAGTTTCCCAAAAGTGATCACTATTGAGCAGATTACAAGACCTACGAGAGTTAATGTCTTTAAGGACAAGGGGTAGAACTAGCGCCGACAGCAATGCCGAATTGCCTTGCCCACCAGATTTATCGGCTCGTGAATATCGCGACAATGCCTTCGGTTACGATGCCGGAACTTTGAGTAAAAAGGATAATGGGCATGAAAAAAAATGGCTTAGCAGCAGAGGTTGCAGTCCGTCCGCGGAATGCCCGAGATGAAAATATTTTTTGGACGAAGGCTATCAGGCGTGCGGTTCCTGTGGCCGTAGTGTTCGGGGCGCTCCTGGTTAGCGGCATTGCGCAAGCGGGAGACGTGAACGGGAAGGTATCAGCGGTGGGATTGAAGTCAGCCGGAAACATTGCGGTCTACATTGACGTCATTCCGGGCAAGAAATTTACTTCACCCGTGGAGCATGTATCGTTTGACCAGCAAAATCTGAAATTCTCGCCACGTACCGTAATCATCCTGAAGGGAACAACTGCGGATTTTCTGAACAGCGACCAGGTAGCTCACAATGTCTATTGGCCATCGATTGGCGGCGATAAGAAGCTTCGGCATAGCTTGACGGTTGTGTCGCCGGGGCAGAAGAAGTCGTTCCAATTTAATGACCTAGGTACGGCGCAGGTTCTTTGTAATTTTCATCCTGACATGGTGGCCTACGTTGTAGTCGTCCCTACGCCGTACTTTGGGCTGACCGGCACCGACGGTAGTTTCACGATCAAGAATGTTCCGCCGGGGACCTACACTCTGAAAACCTGGAGCGAAGACGGCAAACCTACTACTCAGACGATCACCCAGACGGATGCCACGACGAACGTCGAGTTAGCCGTAAAGAAATAGCGATTGGCCTAAGCAACCAGATTCGACATTCATGTTAGTCACAGCGAACAAGAAACGCGTGTATCTGATCATGCTCGCGGCAGCGATAGTATTTGGATCTTCGTTGCCCGGACAGAGTGAAACCGGGGATATCTTGGTCACGGCAGTTAGCGGCGAAAGCTGGATCCGGCATCTCCACAGGTCGTTTGCCGATACCAGCATGGGCCGTACCTGGAACTTAGGGCCATCTCCGGCTGACTCTGGGAAGGATGTCACTAGCTGGCAACTCGATCTACCGGCTAGCTTCCCAGCGCCGGTCATAACTCTTCACGGATCCGACCTGTATCGCATGACTTGTCAAGGATGTCACAAAGAGTCTGGGCAGGGCGCGCCTCCGGAAATAAACTCCGTCATTGACCCCGTTCGAGCCACTTCTGTCGTGGTCACCACAGCTCGCATGAAGGCGTCGGGCCGGGAGATGAGCTCCGCGGAAATAGCCGCCATGGCGAAGGAATCGAAGGCGATGTTGCTGCAGCGGCTCCATGTCGGCGGGAAACACATGTTGCCGCCGACCTTGAGCGAAACAGAAATCCTATCCTTATTTGCGTACCTGGAGCAGTTGGCTGGCGTACCCGGCGCTGAAAAGAATCAGATTGCGGTAAAAGAATCGTCCTATCGTGTAGGGGAACATATTGTTAAGTCCACGTGCCACGTCTGCCACAGTGCGACCGGGCCAAACCCCAGCCCTGACCAAATATTAAAAGGGGCGATTCCACCGCTCTCTGTACTGACCACGAGGGTGAGCCTTTCCGGCTTCGTGCGAAAAGTCACCAGCGGAGCGCCCATTAACATGGGATCGCCCTCAACGTACTATAGGGGCCACATGTCGGTTTTTTCCTATTTGAGTCAAGAGGAAGCGGCCTCTGCATATCTGTATCTGATACGTTACCCTCCGCGCCCGTGAGTTGAGAAAACAACGCCATTTTGCGATCTCCTGAAGCCATTTTTGCCTTGCAGACCGGACGGTCGGTCGGTTACCATCTCATATCGAGCGGTCTGCACGCTTCCGTTCGCCGTCCGCTGGTTTCGGTAAGGCGGCTTTATTTTCCCGAGCCTCGTAGGAGAGTTCATGAAGGGCCCTAAAAGCGCATCATCATCCGCTCCGTCAGCGGATAAGAAGCTGCAACCAGACAATCAGGCCGAGACGAAGAAGGTAATGACGGGCGCCAGTATTCTATGGGAATGCCTCGAGCGCGAAGGCGTTAAAGTCGTCTTCGGCTACCCTGGTGGCGCGATTCTTCCGGCTTATGACGCGCTGAAGCATAGCAAGATCCATCACATTCTGGTGCGCCATGAACAGGGCGCTACCCACATGGCGGATGGCTATGCCCGGGCCAGCGGCGAGGTGGGAGTGGCGGTGGCTACGTCGGGGCCGGGCGCGACCAACATGGTTACCGGGATTGCGACCGCAATGCTGGATTCGTCTCCTATTGTGTGCATTACGGGGCAAGTGGGCAGCAAGCTGATTGGGTCGGACGCATTTCAGGAAACCGACATCACGGGCGTGACGCTTCCCATCACCAAACATAATTATCTGGTTACTCATGCCAGCGAAGTGGCGCGCACGATTCGCGAGGCTTTTTACGTGGCGAAGTCTGGGCGGCCTGGTCCGGTGCTGGTCGATATCACGAAGGATGCGCAGCAGAGCACGTGCGAGTTTGATTGGGAGGCGGCTAAGCCACAGTTGCCGGGATACCGTCCCGACCTTTCGCCCGCGCCGGAAGAGTATGCGCAAGCGCTGGAGTTAATTCGCAATTCGAAGCGCCCGGTGATACTGGCGGGGCACGGAATAATTATTTCGGGGGCCATGCGCGAGGTACGCGATTTTGCCGAGCGTGCTGGGATTCCGGTGGCGATGACTTTGCTTGGGTTGGGAGCGTTTCCAGCATCGCATCCGCTCAATCTTGGAATGATGGGAATGCACGGGGAGGCCTGGGTCAATCACATGATTCAGGAAGCCGACCTGCTGCTCGCCTTCGGGATGCGGTTTGACGACCGGGTCACGGGCAACCTCAAAACATACGCGCCCAACGCGAAGAAGATTCATATCGAGATCGATCCGGCTGAGATTAATAAGAACGTTAAGGTGGATGTGCCGCTGGTCGGGGATTTGCGGGAAGTCTTGCTGGAATTACTGCCGCATGTGGAATCCATTGATCGCAGCGAGTGGCTCGATTCGATTGACCGGCTAAAGGGCGACTCCGCGGTGCGCGACATTCAGAACCTGCCCGATAGTGGTCATCTTTATGCGGCGCATGTGATCAACGATTTGTGGCGGCAGACGCGCGATGGGAAGACGATTGTAGTTACAGACGTCGGGCAGCACCAGATGTGGGAGGCGCAGTATTACAAGCACGAGCAACCGCGCACGCTGATCACTTCCGGGGGGTTGGGCACGATGGGCTTCGCGCTGCCGGCGGCGATTGGCGCCAAAGTAGCTTGTCCAGAGTCGGAAGTATGGGTGGTGGTGGGAGATGGCGGATTTCAGATGACGATGTGCGAGCTGGCGACGATTGTGCAGGAGAATCTGAAGATCAACATCGCGATCATCAACAATGGATTTTTGGGCATGGTGCGGCAGTGGCAGGAATTTTTCTACGAACGGAATTATGCGGCTACACCATTGCTCAATCCAGATTTTGCGCGGTTGGCGGATGCGTATGGCATTCACAGCATGACCATTTCGGAGCGTTCGGAGGTTGTGCCCGCGGTGCAATCGGCGCAGCGCCATGATGGGCCGGTGTTGATCAATTTCAAAGTGGAACAAGAAGACACGGTCTATCCGATGGTGGCGGCTGGGGCGGCGCTGAATGACATGATTCGCCGGCCGAGTCCGATTGTGGAGACGGCTGAAGATGAGTGAGATCAGGTCAGAGGTGAGAGGTAAGATTGCAGAGGTTAAAACCTAAGCTTCGGAGCTCTCACCTCTGCAATCTTACCTCTCACCTCTCACACTGATTCAATGAGAGATAAATCGAAACTATGCTGAATACTTTCATGGTGTACGTCGAAAATAAGCCGGGCGTCCTGACGCGCGTGGCTTCGTTGTTTCGGCGGCGTGCTTTTAATATCGATTCACTGACGGTGGGCCGGACCGAGAAGCCGGAAGTCTCGCGTATGACGATCACGGTTGATGCCGATCGGGACCAGGCGCGGCGCATTGAAGCGAATCTCTACAAGCTAGTGAATGTGTTGCTCGTCGAAAACATTACTAATCAGCCGGCAATCGTGCGCGATTTGGCCATGATTCGGGTGGCGGCGCGGCATGAGCAGCGTTCGCATGTTCTCGAACTTGCTAACGTGTTTCGCGCGCGGGTGGTCGATGTCGCGCCGGAATCGTTGACGATGGAAATTACCGGCGCGGAAGATAAGATTGACGGGCTGCTCGAGTTACTGCGTCCTTATGGGATTTTAGAGATGGTGAGGACGGGCATTGTGGCCATGCGGCGCGGCAGCCAGTCGGCGAACTCGACAACGCCTGAGAAAAGCGCTGTCTCTGGAGTGAATAACGATAATGGCAACGTGTCTTACTCGGTGTAGAAGACACTCGAAAGTTAGTTGCAACGGCTGGCGGAGGCTGGCCCCACCCTAGACGCGCGCACCGACTTCTTCCCTGTGTTTCGAGGCGTAGTGCGAATCGACGTAATCGTCCAAAATCTTGATGAACTCGGGAACGATCTTATCGCCTTTCAGGGTGGTGAAGAGGCGGCCATCTACGTAGACGGGAGCCTTCGGTTCCTCGGCGGTGCCGGGTAGAGAAATTCCTAAACTTGCATGCTTGGATTCGCCGGGGCCGTTTACCACACAGCCCATCACGGCCACCTTCATCTCTTCCACTCCGGTGTGGCTTTGCTTCCAGACGGGCATCTGCTCACGGAGATAAGTCTGAATCTGTTCCGCCATTTCCTGGAAAAAGGTGCTGGTGGTTCGTCCGCATCCGGGGCACGCGGTAACTTGCGGCGTGAAGCTGCGAATGCCGAGCGACTGAAGAATTTGCTGCGCCACGCGAACTTCCTCGGTGCGATCGCCTCCGGGCGCGGGAGTAAGCGAAACGCGAATGGTATCGCCGATGCCTTCCTGCAGCAGAACCGACATCGCCGCGCTTGAGGCCACGATGCCTTTGGCGCCCATGCCGGCTTCGGTCAGTCCCAGATGCAGTGGATACTCGCAACGCGATGCGAGAATGCGATAGACGTCGATCAAGTCCTGGACGCCGCTGACTTTTGCGCTGAGGATGATCTGAGCGGGGCGCAGTCCAAATTGCTCGGCGAGTTTTGCGGACATGAGAGCACTTACTACAATCGCTTCCATTGTGACTTCCCGGGCGTCTTTCGGTTCGGCCAGGCGCGAATTTTCATCCATCATCCTGGTCAGCAGGGTTTGGTCCAGCGATCCCCAGTTGACGCCGATGCGCACCGGCTTCTGGTGCTTTACAGCAACCTCGATCATGGTGCGGAAGTTGTCGTCTCCCTTGCGCCCAATGCTCGAGTTGCCGGGATTGATGCGGTATTTCGCCAGACCCTCGGCGCAGCCGGGGTATTTTGTGAGCAGGAGATGTCCGTTGTAATGGAAGTCGCCGACGATGGGCACGCGGACGCCCATTTTCTCAAGCCCTTCCACGATGGGCGCGATCGCCTTGGCCGCGTCGTCATTGTTCACGGTCACGCGAACGACCTCGCTGCCTGCTCGGGCCAGAGCGGCGACCTGCTTGATTGTGCCGGCAATATCCGCGGTATCGGTGTTGGTCATGGACTGCACCATAACTGGTGCATTGCTGCCCACGCGCACGCCCGCGATGCTGGCGTCAAAGGTTTTCCTACGCTGAATTTGTGCCATGTTTAGTGTCTATTTTAAACCAGGGAGGGAAAAAGTGCGATAACGGGAGGGTTACGCAAGCCGCAGCTCCAGTGTGGAGTAAAATGCCGCGAATATTGGAATTGGATACGGAAAGTCGGCCATACCGCCCTGCCACTTATGAGAAGTCATCGGCTGTCCAGAAGCGCGCCGCTGTTCCGGCGCTATTTTGTAGTTCTTGTCGCGATCGCCGGAGTATTTCTCTCCTCGCAGATTTGGGCTCAAAATGCCCCCGTGCCACCTATCTTATTGGGGACGTCATGGTATCCAGAACAGTGGCCGGAAGCGCGATGGGAGGCCGATCTCAGCCTAATGGAAAAGGCTGGAGTTCGACTGGTGCACATGGGTGAGTTTGCCTGGAGCCGGATTGAGCCGAGCGAAGGCCACTACGATTTGGATTGGCTTGACCGTGCGGTCGCGGCAGCAGGAAAGCACGGCATGTACGTTGTGCTCGGAACTCCGACTGCGGGACCGCCGGCGTGGCTGACGCAAAAGTATCCGGAAACTTTGCGCGTGAATCGGGAGGGCAAACTTGCGGAACACGGCAACCGGGAGCAGTTTAATTTTGCAAATTCTAAATATCGCGAACTTGCCCGCGGAATTGCGCAACAGATGGCGAAGCGGTTTGGACACAACCCAGTGGTCATCGGTTGGCAGATCGACAACGAATATACCGAGGCTTCATTTGACGCGAACACGCGTAAGCAATTTCAGCAATGGTTGAAGGCGCGCTATGGAACTCTCGATAATCTGAACACTGCATGGATGACAGCTTATTGGAGTCAGACTTATTTCAATTGGGATCAAATTCCGATCGAAGATGAGTCTGGCAATCCCGGAATTCTGCTGAACTGGAAGCGCTTTGTCAGCGATACTTGGCGGTCATACCAAAAAAATCAGCTTGATATCATCCGGGCCAATGTCGATTCGAAGCAATTCATCACCACCAACATGATGGGATGGTTCGAGGGCTACGACCATTACACCGTTGCGCAGGACTTGGATATAGCGGCTTGGGACGACTACGTGGGGCAGGGACATCTTGATCCGGTGCGCAATGGAGCAGCGCACGATCTGACGCGCGGATTGAAGCAGAAGAATTTCTGGGTGATGGAGACGCAGCCCGGCTTTGTGAATTGGGCTCCAATCAACAACTCGCTTGACAAGGGTGAAGTACGAGCCATGGCATGGCACGATATTGGGCATGGAGCTGACGCGGTTAGTTACTGGCAGTGGAGAAGCGCGCTGAATGGGCAGGAGGAATACCACGGAACATTAGTCGGAGCCGATGGAACGCCGGTCCCGCTCTATTCGGAGGTGCAGCAGATTGGTCAGGAGTTCGCCCGCGCCGGATCGGCGCTAGCGGGCACCTCGCCGCGATCGGACGTGGCAATCCTGCATTCCTACGACAGTCGCTGGGCGATTATGTATCAAAAACATAATCGTAACTACGATCCTATCGACGAGTTGCTGAGCTACTACAAACCGCTGCGGAGGATTTCGCAATCGATCGACATTGTGCCTTCGACTGCGCGGCTCGAAAATTACAAACTGGTAGTCGCACCAGGGCTGAATGTTATCTCCGACGCGATTGCTGAAAATCTTATTGAGTATGTGCGGCAGGGCGGGCATCTGGTGCTGGGTCAACGTTCCGGGATGAAGGACGACAACAATGGCTTGCAGACGTCGCGGCAGCCGGGGCCTCTGGCGGAGTTGTTAGGAGGCCGCGTGGAGCAGTATTACGCGCTGACCGATCCTGTGCCAGTCGATGGAAAATTCGGATCCGCGCCGGGCAAGGCATCGCAAGGCAAGGCGATGCAATGCAAACTGTGGGCAGAAATTCTACGCGCGAAGGCCGATGATGTTGAGGTGCTAGCGCGCTACGGCAAGAGCAATGGCTGGCTTGATCGACAACCCGCCGCCATTACGCGTAAAGTGGGAAAGGGAAGAATCACCTACATTGGCGCGTGGTTTGATGACGCGGGGATGGAAGCTGCCGCTCAATGGATGTCCGACATTAGCGGAGTGAAACCTGCCTTGCTGAGTGTGCCGGAGGGAGTTGAAGTCTATCCCCGGTACGGAAAAAACAAAGCGGTTTATGTGATGGTTAATTTTGCCAACGACGAACAGACAGTTGCTTTGCCAGCTCCGATGGTGGATGTTCTCGCTGGAGGAGTAAAAAAGTCAGTGAGTCTTGCTCGATTTGGAGTGGCAGTGTTATCTGCCGTGCAGTGATCGGTGGCAATCCTCCACCTCACAGATGATCCGGTCGCATGCACGCGGACGAGAGTGTCCGCGCCACACGATCTTGATTACGGCATTCTCGTTAGACCTGGAAGAGTCTTAACCAAGTCGTTGTAGATCACCATCACCGCAAAGAGAACCAGAAAGACGAAAGCAGCCTGGTAGATGCGTTCTTTGATCGGCAGGCTGATTTCTTTCTGCATCAGGCTCTCGATGAAGAGCAGCAGTATAACTCCGCCATCGAGGATCGGAATGGGCAGCAGGTTCATGATGCCGAGATTCAGGCTGATGGCGGCGGTGATCAGCAACAGAGGACTCCAGCCATCTTCACGTGCGGCTGCGCCTACTGCGCTGCCGATGCCGATAGGGCCGTCGACCTGCTTCATTGATACTTTGCGTTCCGCCATCTTTCGCAATAATTCGAGGATGAGGAATGAACTCTTCTTGTTGTCAGACAAAGACCGCTTGAGCGCATCTGCGAAATTGAGCTTCACTACTTTAGTGGGAATGCTGGCGATGCCGATCCTATAGCGAACTTCCTGGGACGCACCTCCGGGAGCGAGCGTCGGCTTCACCGTAAAGTTCTTTCTCTCGCCATGGCGGAGGACGACCAACTCCAGCGGCTGATCCTTGGTGTGATTCAACAACTGCACCAGCGCTTCAAGAGCGGGAATCTCCTGCCCGTTTGCGGTAAGTATCTGATCTCCAATTTTGAGACCAGCCTTGTCCGCGGGCATTCCGGGTTCAACGGTAGTCAAAATGACGCTGGGTTCTTGAGGAACCCAACCCATGGAGCCATATTGATTAGGACCGAAGGGCTCGGGCGTGAGTGTCTTCTCGCTAATCTTGCCGTCGCGCAGGATGCTGAATTTTAGAGGCTGATTCGGGCTCAGGGCGTCCTTAACGTCGACCTGCTCCCAGTTTGGATTCTGGATGTCATCAACCTGAACGATTCTGTCACCCTTCTGAATCCCGGCTTTCTCCGCAGGAGTATTGGCATTCACCCATCCCACGACCGCAGGTTCGTCGAGCACTGCGGGATATTCATAATGCACCATGTAGACGCCCGTCAGGAGGGCGACGGCCAGCATAATGTTCATCGCCGGCCCGGCAATAGCTACGACGAAGCGCTGCCAGCGGGGGTGATTCAGAAACTCGCCGGGATCGTCCGAGCGCTTATCCATCGGGTTTTCGCCCGACATTTTGACGTAACCGCCGAGCGGAATGGCGCTGATGCGATAGTCGGTTTCGCCCCGCGTAAAGCCGAGGAGACGCTTGCCGAAGCCGATAGAAAACACTTCCACTCGCACCCCAAAATACTTGGCGGCAGCGTAATGCCCGAATTCATGAATAAGGATCATGAACCCGAGCACAATTCCCATGTCAAAGATGGTGTGAAGGATGGACAAAAGCTGGGACATATTCCTTAGATTACTCCCTAAAACCGATTACGAAATGGCCCTGATGGGCAATCCCTTTCGACTATGCTGCTTTACGATTTCTCTTGTCAAAAGGCGTGCCTCAGTGTCTGCACGAAGTACCTCTTGTATAGATTCCAAATGTGCCGCCGGCGTTGCAGTCATTACTTCCTTGATAATTTTAGGGATATCCTCGAATCCGATCTGCTCCTCGAGAAACGCCCCGACCACGACCTCATCGGCTGCGTTCAGGGCGATGGTCTGCGCGCCTCCCGTCCTGGCCGCTTCATAGGCTAATCCCAGACAAGGGAATTTAGCCATATCCGGGGGATAAAAATCGAGACGTCTTAGGTCACTCAGGGAGAACCGCAGATCCGAAGGAATGCGTTCCGGGTAGGTCAGCGCATAGAGGATGGGCAGGCGCATGTCCGTCACGGAAATTTGGGCAAGAATGCTGCCATCGACAAATTCCACCAGGGAATGGATAGTCGATTGTGGATGCACAATGACTTGCACGCGATCAGGTGGAACATTGAACAAGCGGCAGGCCTCGATCACCTCGAAACCCTTGTTCATCAAGGTGGCCGAATCAATGGTGATTCTCTTTCCCATCTTCCAGGTGGGATGATTGAGTGCCTGCTGCACGGTGATCGAGCCAAACTCCGACTTAGGCGTGTGCAAAAACGGGCCGCCAGAGGCTGTCAGCCAGATGCGCTCGATCTCGTTGACCTCGGCGTCCATGCGACCGCCGCGCAGGCATTGATGAACGGCATTATGCTCGCTGTCGATCGGCAACAGGGGCTTGCCTTGTTTACGCGCCTCGGCGGTGATTAACTCGCCTGCAACCACCATGCATTCCTTATTCGCAAGCCCGACGGTCTTGCCTGCGCGCACCGCTTCGTAGGTCGCCTCGAGGCCGGAAACGCCGACGATGGCGCTGACCACGAAATCGGCCTCGGGATGGGTCGCTACTCGAACCGTTCCTGCCGCGCCCTGCACCACTTCAATTTCTGCGAGGCCGGCGCTGCGAAGCTTGCCGCGCAGCATTTCCGAACTTAGCTCGGTAGCCAGCGAGATTACTCGCGGCTTCCATCGCACCGCTTGCTCGAAGGCGAGGTCGGCGTTGTTGCCAGCCGCCAGGGTGGCGATCTGAAAGCGGTCTGGATAACTCTCGACCACACTCAAAGTGCTGCGGCCGATGGAGCCGGTCGAACCCAGGATGGCAATGCGTTTCATGCGAGGACTCTTCAATATTGTAAATATTGTACGGGTATTGTACGGGATGGCGGCGCAGGCGCACGATCCTCAGTACACCGGGCGCAAGCCTATCTTCTTTACGATGGCGCGGTACCGCGGATCGGAATGCAGAAAATCGAAATTTGAATTGCATTGTATGTGCGCTATGAACGGCGCGTGCTGTCCGTAGGCCAGTTCGAGGTAATGAAGAGTTTCCTCCTTGCGTTTGAGTTGCGCATAGGCTTCGGCGAAGTCAATCGCTGAGACGTAGCCCTTGACGGCGCTTTGTCTGTACCGGTTCAGCCTCCACTCAAGCACCGCCGGAAACCCGCCCCGGACGTAGACTTGATGCCGTTCGTCGGCCAACTTCTGTGCACCGTTGAGACGCATGGATTGCTCTGCCTCTTGCTCCGCTTCTTTTTCCATTCCTTTGTGGAGGTACGCCTCGGAAAGAGTGTCGTGTAGCGACGCGTCATTCGGCTGCGCCTCACTCCGTATGCGCAGTTCGTTCACCGCAGCATCAAACCGGCGCGCGCGCAGGAGTGCAAAACCCAGTGCCCAGGGCTTGACGAACGCATCGAGTTCCATTCCCTTTCTATCTTCCTGCAAGGACTCATCTGTACGATTCAGTGCGCTCAGCACATAGGCACGCAGGTGGTGATTCTCGCTAAAACCGGGATTGAGTTCCACCGCGCGTGCAGACTCGCTGTCGGCGGTCTCCCAATCCCACCGATAGAAAAACTGGATGGCCGCCGCCGCCCTGTGCGCATCATCTTCCGAGTCATCCAGTTCCATAGCCTTCCTGGCAGCCGCTTCTGCTTGTGGCATGACCGCGTCTGGAGGGAAACTGCCGATCGCCACACTCGCGGTGTAGGAATCGGCTAGACCGCTCCATGCGGCGGCATAGTCGGGTTGGAGATCGATGGCTTTCTGGAAGTACTCGCGGCTTTTTTCGTACTCTTCCGCAAACCAGTAGTACCGCCCCAGGAGGTAAGCGTCGCGCGCCTCCGGTTTGATTTTTTTCTCTGGTTTGCCGGAAACCGAAGTCGTGGCCCCGACTTGTTTGGCGATAGCTTTGGCCAACTCGTTTTGTAGAGAGCTGACGTCGCTCAAATCGCGATCGAAGCTCTCTGCCCAAACGTGCGTGTCGCTGGCGGCGTAGATCAATTGCGTCGTCACGTGCACACGGCTCCCGGTGCGGACCACCGAACCTTCCAGAATCCCGTCGACTCCGAGTTCCTGTGCGATCTCCCGTAGCGGCCGGTGGACCTTCTTGTATTGCATCACCGAGGTTCGGGAGATAACCCGCAAAGAGGGGTTCTTGGCCAGCATGGTAATCACTTCGTCGGTCATGCCGTCCGCGAAGTACTCCTGCGCCGGATCGCCCGAAAGGTTCTCCAGCGGCAGAACAGCGAGAGATTTAATGGACAGCGCCTGCTTTGCAGAACGGCCCTCCTGAATCCGTCTGATGATAGGAATGACCGCCAGCAACACGATCAGTGCCACAGCGGCGGGCACGGCGATTCGACGGCCGAATCGTTGTATGCTTTGCGGTGCCCCGGGAGGTTCCACGACGGAGGGCGGGGGTTCTCGATCGGACTCCTCGTCTTGACTATGATCTTGAATATGATCTTGAATATGATCGTTGGGCTTAGGTAGTAGTTCAGAAGGAAGCGCTTCGTCCGACCATTCTACTTGACCTACGAAGCGGTATCCGCGGCGAGGCAGAGTCTCCACCCACCGTGGCTTTCCGGCGGAGTCGGAAAGGCAATCCCGCAGCCGCTGGACAGCTGAGTTCAGGCCATGATCGAAGTCGACAAAGGTGTCATTGGCCCAGAGCTTCTCCCGCAACTCCTCCCGAGTCACCATTTCTCCTGGGCTCTCGAGCAACATGTGGAGTATCTGGAAGGCTTGCTCCCCCATCTTCACTTTCGTCCCAAACTTCCGCAGTTCGCCCGAACGCAGATCGAGCGTGTAGGGGCCGAACAGAGCGGTTCGACGAGTGATCATCTTCATGTCCGAAAGCCACGAGGAAGGGGAGCTGCTAGTTAGATAACAGCGGAACCATTTTGAGGCCAGTTCGAGCGCCAGTCAAGAAACCATCAAGGCTGCCGCCTTCTCTACGACATAACCCGTGAGCAATGAATAACCTACACAGTGTTCTCGAACTGTTCGAGAGGTGATGCATTTTGCATTGCCGCAGTCCTGACAGTTAGGCGATAAGAGCAATCTGAATCGACTGATTCAAGAATGGGAGGAGAACACTAATGAAAAGCAAATTGAGCATCAGGCTTTGGCTTGTGTTGGGCGCGGTTTGTCTGGGTCTGATTCAGGGACTCTGGGCTCAGTCTTCAAGCACCGGATGTGGGTTCTACCCGGCGCAGAAAGCAGCGCCGTCCCTCAGGCCGGCATCGTTGCAACTGGTCTCTGGCGACGATTCGGACCGCGCACCGATCGTAGGACTCTGGAAGTTTGCGTTCGTGTCCGAAGGCAACCCCGGCATAACTGACGGCACCGTGCTCGATGCCGGTTACGCCACGTGGCACAGCGATGGAACGGAAATAATGAATTCGGGGCGGGCTCCCATGACCGGCAGTTTCTGTATGGGAGTATGGAGAAAGACCAAAAATTCCGTATATAAGCTCAATCACTTCGCACTGAGTTGGGATCCCACCGGAACGACTTTGGTCGGTCCCGCCAACATCCGGGAAAAGGTAGTTGTGGGCCAAGGTAACAAGAGTTACTCCGGGACCTTTACTCTCGATCAATATGACACGAGTGGAAACCTGCTGGTGCATCTCGGCGGCAACGTTAGCGCGGAGCGCATCACTGCCGACTAGCCGAGCGATGGCCTTACCCCGCCCCTTGCAAAAGGCGCAAGGAGCGGGGAACGCCTGCGGCCCTTGGGGATCCCTGCGGGGCTAGGTTATCCCCGGCAACCTCTCTTCGGTGCGTATCATCTCACCTCGGCCCGCATGGAGGTACTCTATGTTGCGCGCTGCCTGCCTTTGTCTGATTGTTTCTTTCGCGAGTTTTGCACTGGCTCAGAATACTGACTCGCACGAATTGTCTGCCGCACAGTCTGCTCCCGTTCAGGTGATATATGTGGTCGACGGGACAAGCGTTGTCACTTACAACGTCGATCCCCAATCTCTTAATCCCATACGGGTCGGCAAGCCGATTCCGTTGAGCGCTGTAAGTGGCTATTACTGGCTCATTCCGTCGCCGAACGGCCGCTTCTTATATGTCTTCAGTAATGACTCGGGGTCGAACGAACGTCTGTGGGTGTATGACACGGATGCCTCCGGCGTCCCGCAGGTTCCGGCAGTGCAAGTGATCAATGCCAAGGGCCTGTACGATCTGGCCATTGATCGCAACACCGGCTTTCTTTATGCCATTTATGAATTTCCCAATGCGAATCCGGAATATACGAATTACACGATTTCGCGTTTTGTGGTAAACCCCAGCACGGGGGCGATCAGCCAGCGTCTGCTGGAAGCAAAGTACAAGATGCCCAGCGGAGTCGGAGGTTCCGAAGCGTGCGGACTGTGGATTTTCGGCTTCAATGGTGCCGGTACTAAGTTTTATGACCAGGTGCTCTGCAGCTACCACGGCGGTTACAGCGAGACCTACAACCAGCGCAGCGTCAATCTTCAGACTGGAGCGCTCGGTCCCGACGTCCAGCTTTATGCCTGGGGCAATTCAAGCGGGGGCGGCGAAAGTGTCCAATTCATAGGTGATCTGATGTTTGTCTCTGCCTCTCCCGACGATTATCAGCAGGGCCTGAACAGCTTCGATATTTATCCGCTGAAGCCCGGGACTAAGACGCCGATCGTGAACTGCACAGCCTCAATGCTCGAAGCCTGCGGATACTCCGGGGGCAGGGCTCACCCTTCCGGCAAATATATTTTTATGGGAACCCCGCAGATCGAAAAGGTCGAGCTGAGCGAAAAGAAACTCGTCGTAACTCCTAATTACATCCCTTATCGAATTACCGGATTCAGCCCGGATGGCACGCTCGTTTACACCCTCAACTATTCCTGGGACGGGTCTTATTATGATCTTGGAATTTATGGATTCAATTTGACCAGCTCAGAGGTAACCCCCGGTGGATATCTCAACCTGCCCGCCACCGACTCTTATTTTGTCGCCCAGCGTTATTAGGGGCTCGACCTAGGCATTGCCGGTGCGGCTATCCGGATTCATCTCGATCTGCCGCGGCGGCAAGGCTGGCATATCGGGATGCTGCTCATCGCGCCATATCGTGCCGAAACATTCGCCTTCGGTCTCTGAGTGCCAACTGCTTCCATCTTGATACTTCATGCCAGAGGGGAAGAAGACCCATCCCATCACGGTTTGCGCGCTCGGCTACGGCTGCCGGGCTTTTCCAGAGTTTGCTCCTCGCCGGGCGAGATCGGTTTCGACGATTGCCACGTGGCGGTGAATGGCCGCTGCAAATCATTTGGCGCCAATAGCATTTCGGACGTGAGCGTCACGTTGCTGATGGTTTTGCCGCTTATGTTCTTGATCGTCAGCGTAAATTTCTCCGGATGCTTCCAGAAATCTCCTCCAACAATTGCAATCGGGCAAGACCTCGCCGGAGGCGCATAGATGGTATGTAGATGCCAGGTGGATGCGAGGGAGGAGGAAGCGGCGAGAGGATACGCGACAAACCCAATCTGAACGCGCGCGGATTCTCAATTATCCCATTGTGGCGATTGTTCTGTAATGCGAAGAGCCGCGGAACTTATTAAGTTCCGCGGCTCAGGAATGCCATGGCGTCGCCGGTTAGCGAATCGTCATGGAGTTGGTGCGTCGAGGTTGCACGTGCCGTTAGTGAGTTGAGTGGGAGGCGTGGGAGGAGTAGCCCACGGCATATTTGTGAAGTCAAAGAAATCAGCGCTCATGTCTGCCTGGGCAGCGTCGCGAGCGGTCAATGGGGACAGACCGAAGCGAGTTTCGATGAGCTTCAAGATGGCAGTGTGGTCGTACACCGTGTGAGACACGTAGTTTTTCTTGCTGAATGGGGAGACCACGATCAGAGGCACACGATATCCGGTGTAGGCGAAATTGCACGTTCCAGTTCCGAGCGCTCCTGACTGAGTGCAGATG
>Ga0209332_1000006_pt1 | contig 50488 bp, 39 predicted proteins | sample BlaSpr_A8_OM3_M1_FD_187974 | JGI IMG/M metagenome (GOLD analysis project Ga0209332, IMG submission 187974) | Forest soil microbial communities from Thunder Bay, Ontario, Canada - Black Spruce, Ontario site 2_A8_OM3_M1 (SPAdes) (version 2) | ecosystem: Environmental > Terrestrial > Soil > Boreal...
CTTTAACTAGGAATTTCTCTTTAAGCACTTCTATCTTTTTCCAGCCGTCTTCCGTTTTGTACTCAAGCGGGTTGGCCGGATTTAATTCCTCAACATAAAGGTCTTGCTGGTCGAGTCCAAAAATGGTGAACCCCCAAGCAATGTGTTCATTGTGGCCAAGCGCGACTCCAGGCAGTCCGGGCTCGCCTGCACCGATGACGTTCCATCCTGGAGCGACCAGATGAATCATGTAACGCAATGATGGCAGCGCGATAACGCGGTGCGGATCATTTGCCAGTAACGGCTTCCCACTGGCGGTCAATGATCCCGAGATAGTCCAGTTATTGCTCTCTTGCAATGCGTGAGCGGGAAACTCGATGCGATGATCGCTGCCCACAACATTCTGCAGAAGTTTGGGAGAGAAGCCAGCGAGATCGAGCTGCGGATCGGGATCGAGCTTGACCGCTGGGTCGAAGTCGAAAAGCTTCGCGGCAGTTTGCGGCCCAAGTTCTGCGAGAGCCTGAGCATGTCTCAGTTCGCTGAACGCATTGCCGGTCATGGAAAATGCGGCCATGCGGTTCAGACAATCTTCAGTATGCCAGGGGTTGGGGGAAAATCCTGCGAGTTGAAACTCTACAGGCAAGCCCGGGCCTCCCGGAGCAGTCAGGGTGTTGACGTAGGCGTTGATCCCATCGGTAAACGCAGTGAGAATCGCTCGCGTGTCGGCCGAGTAACTTTCATATTCTGCGGTCATATCGCCGCGATAGCGTAAGGCACGGGCATTGATATCTCGCGCCAAGGCGGATGGCCCGAGAATTTCGGCGAGGCGCCCTTGTCCAGCGCGTTTCCAGAGTTCCATCTGGAACAATCGATCCTGAGCGGCAACTACACCTTGCGCGAAAAATAAATCGTGCTGGGTCTGCGCATAGACGTGAGCCACTCCCCATCGATCTCGTAAAACGCTGACTGGTTGCTCGAGTCCTGGCATGCGGAGCTGACCGGAGACCTTTGCCAAAGCCTTATGTGCTGCACTGGAGAGGTCGGCCTTTTGCTCAGCTGCGGAGAACGTGCAAGCAAGAATCAAAACAATCAGAACGCGAATCTTTTTCATGAGCAGATCATTGTAATGCCAAGGTAATGCCGTGGTGCCGAGGTAATGCCGGGCAGTTTGCCGGGCGGGAACGCCCGGCGCTCCAACGAAAGTTGGCCCACGGAAATTGCGCAATGAATTAAACTAACGAATCGCCGATGTAGTAATTGAACTATTTAATTTCATGGCAAAATTGCGCGTTGTAATTCTCTGGCATCAGCACCAGCCATTTTACAAGGACTTGGTGACGGGGCAGTATCGCCTGCCCTGGACGCGGCTTCACGCGTTGAAAGATTACTACGGGATGGTGAAGCTGCTCGATGAGTTTCCCAATGTGCATCAGACTTTCAACCTAGTCCCATCCCTGGTCAACCAGATCCAGGATTACGTTTCAGGCGAAGCTCAGGACCCTTTTTTGCAGGTAGCGAGCAGGCCCGCGAAAGATTTATCGCAACAAGAACGGCGCTTCGCCTTGCAGTATTTATTTCAGGCCAATCCAGTGAATGTGATCGGACGCTATCCGCGGTATCGCGAGCTGTGGGAGAAATTTCATGGCATGGGAGATTCGCCGGAGCGAGCGGAGAAATATTTTCAGACTCAGGATTTCACCGATCTGCAAGTGCTTTCGCAGATCGGGTGGTTTGACGAATATTTTCTGGCCGAAAAAGATATAGCGGAGCTGATTCGTAAAGGCCGCAACTACACACTCGAAGACCAGCGTTTTGTAATGGCGCGCGAACGCGAACTTCTGGGCCGCGTGCTTCCGGTGCATGCCGAGGCCGCAAAAAAAGGCTCAATCGAAATATCCACTTCGCCTTTTTATCATCCGATTTTGCCGCTGCTGTGCGACACGAATATGGGAGCCGTCTCGACGCCGGGATTGCCTTTGCCGCAGAATCGCTATCGCCATCCTGAAGACGCTCGCGAACAATTGCGACGCGGAATCCAGCTCCACGAAACGGTTTTTGGAATTCGTCCTAATGGAGTTTGGCCATCGGAAGGCAGCGTTTCCGAAGAAGCTATTGCGATTGCCCACCAGCTCGGAATGAAGTGGATGGCTACGGACGAAGGCGTTTTGGGGCGCAGCCTGGGAATAAATTTTGCGCGAGACGGCTTTGGCAACTTGCCCGCGAATCTGGCGCAAACCCTCTACAGCGTCTATCGCTACGAGAGCGCGAACTCGGAGATGAACTTGATCTTCCGCGATCACACACTCTCTGATCTGATCGGCTTCGTGTACTCGGGAATGCCGCCGCAGGACGCCGCCAACAACCTCGTCCATAAGATTAAAGACTCAGCGCAATCGATCATTGCGAAGGGTCGAGACGCGGTGGTTCCAATTATTCTGGATGGCGAAAACGCATGGGAATATTATCCGCAATCCGGCCGCGAGTTCCTGCGCAGATTCTATGACGCGCTGCAGAATGATCCCGCTATGGAGGCCGTAACCGTTTCTGAGGCGGTGGCGCGCCACAAAAATCCTGCGCCCTTGAAATCGCTGGTTCCGGGCTCCTGGATCAACGCCAACTTTAACGTTTGGATCGGAGCGCCCGAGGATAACAAAGCTTGGGATTATCTTTACCACGCTAGAAATTTTTATGAGCAGGCATCGCCGGGAGCAACTGAGAAACAGCGCCTGCTTGCCTATGAAGAAATTTTGATTGCCGAGGGCAGTGACTGGAACTGGTGGTACGGGCCGGAACACCACTCCGCGAATGATCGCGATTTTGACGAACTTTACCGCAAGCACCTTTCCAATGTTTACCAGGCATTAGGCGGCACTCCGCCCGATTACCTGGCCCAGCCCATCATCGCTGGAGTGACGCGGCCTTTGTTCACGCCCCAAAGCGCTTACATCCATCCTGGAATTTCAGGCGATATGGTGCGCTACTTCGAGTGGATGGGAGCGGCCCGCTACACGGCGGACGGACGTTCGGGAGCGATGCATGGCAAGCAGTTTTTGATGGATGAAGTATTCGCCGGAATCGACGAGCAGTTTGTCTACGGAAGGCTGGATTTTGCCGGCAAAGTTCCAGAGGAACCCTTCGACGTGGTAGTGAATCTTGAATCCTGGGCCAAGAGCGGTACGAAGCCGAGGCGCGAATTGCGGTTGGACGCAGCAGTAAGTAATAGCCGCATACGTTCGTGGCAACTCACGCAAGGCGACAAGGTGCTCGATGATTTATCGGATTCTGCGCGAGCCGTGCTTGACCGGAACTTCGAATTCCGCGTGCCCCTGACTTTGTTGCTTGCAGCCCCGGTCGAACTTGATAAATTGCAAGGGCCGAAGGGCTCCGACTTGCTGACCGCCCGGGTGCGGCTCCGATTCAGTCTCTGGCAAAATCATTTGCCCGTTGATGCCTTGCCAACCGAAGGATGGATTGATCTGGAATTGTTGGCGGAAGAAGATCTACTCGCAGTCGGCGGTTGATTGCCCGGTGCGCTTTGCAGCCATTTTCAGTTCGATTTATTTCCTAACAATTGCAACGCTACCAGTACCTCGTTGAGCGGAGCGCGATCGTTCTGATTATCTCCGCGATAGACATAACGCACCAAACCGTTGCGATCGATAATAAGAGTTGCGGGATGCGCGATATTCAAGGCGTCAGTGGCAAGCGCGTGGTGAAGTCCACACGCTTTGGTGACGACGCGGTCCTCATCGAGCAAAAAAACGCTGGAGATGGGCCGCTTTTTGAGAAACTTTTCCGGATTCCAAACCCCGTTTCGCTTTTCAGCGGCGATGAAGGCTGCGTGTCCCCCGGCGGCTTCAATTTCCGCCTTACGTGACTCGAACTGAGCCATGCGCTTGACGCAGTTGGGTCACCAGGTACCGCGCAGAAATTCAAGAATCAGTGTGCCCTCCGCCAGCAGGTCTTCCAAAGTGAATGTGCCATCGCGATTCGCGGCGCCGAGCGAGAAGCTTGGCGCGCGCGAACCAATCTCCAGAGTGTCAGTTTTATTTTTCATTTCGACTTCGACTTTAAGTCATATTGAATTAAAAGGTCAACGAGCGACGCGATATGGCGACGGCGCAAGGCCGGATTTTTGTCGAGTCCGATATAATTCCGCTTCACGGGTAACGCACTCGATAACGCGCGGCAAGCCGCGTCTCTACTGATATTTATAACTGTTAAATAAGAAAAGGACGCACTTATGCCTCTTACCAGCATCGCTGATATTCACGGACGCCAGGTTCTCGATTCGCGCGGTAATCCAACGGTTGAAGCCGAAGTTTTTCTCGAGGGCGGCGCCAGCGGCCGAGCCATTGTGCCGAGCGGCGCGTCTACGGGCGAACATGAAGCCGTTGAACTCCGCGACGGCGATAAGACGATCTACCTCGGCAAGGGCGTTCTGCAGGCGGTGGCAAATGTTAATGGCGAGATTGCCGAAGCGCTCACCGGAATTGACGCGGCCGACCAGCGCACGCTCGATGCCCGATTAATCGACGTCGATGGCTCGCCCAACAAGGGGCGATTGGGCGCAAATGCGATCCTGGCGGTTTCCATGGCTGCAGCGAGGGCCTGCGCCAATGCCTGCGATCTGCCGCTCTATCGCTATCTCGGAGGCGCGGCGGCGAACATCTTGCCCTTGCCAATGATGAACATCCTTAACGGAGGCGCACACGCCGACAACAACGTTGACTTTCAGGAATTTATGGTGATGCCGGTGGGAGCACCTTCATTTTCTGAGGCGCTGCGCTGGGGCGTGGAAGTCTTCCACACGTTGAAAGGTGTGCTGAAAAAGCGCGGCTACAACACCGCCGTCGGCGACGAGGGAGGCTTTGCGCCATCGGTAAAGTCGAACGTGGAAGCTATTGAAGTCGTGCTCGAAGCGATTCAACAGGCGGGCTACAAACCGGGCGAGGAGATTGCAATTGCGCTCGATCCTGCGGCCAGCGAGTTTTTTCAGGACGGAAAATATATCTTCAAAAAATCCGACAAGTCGGCGAAAAGTTCGGAAGACATGGTGAGGTACTGGTCAAAATGGGTGAAGGATTATCCCATCGTGTCGCTTGAAGATGGCCTAGCCGAAAATGATTGGGAAGGTTGGCGGGTATTGACGAAAGAACTTGGAGACAAGATTCAGCTGGTGGGCGACGACATTTTCGTAACCAACATTGAGATTTTTGCGAAAGGGATTGAGAGCGGGATTGGTAATTCAATTCTGATTAAGCTAAACCAGATCGGAACAGTAAGCGAAACCTTAGACGCCATCGACCTGGCGCGCCGCAATGGTTATACGTCTGTCATCTCGCATCGTTCCGGCGAAAGCGAAGATACATTCATCGCAGACCTGGCAGTAGCGTCAGGCGCGGGACAAATCAAGACAGGCTCCGCCTCCCGCACCGACAGAATTGCAAAGTACAACCAGTTGCTGCGTATTGAAGAAGAGCTAGGTGGCGCGGCGCGTTTCCTGGGAGTGAAGGCACTCAACTGTAGCGTATAGGTTGGTAATCAGCGGGGTGGTTCCGCTGGGTTGGGAATAGCCAGAACTCCAAATCAGGTCATGTTACTTCGCCTTCTGGGCGCGAACGCTCCCTAACCCGATTCGAATCGATGGGTATCACTCGTAGCGCAAACTCTCTACCGGATCCATTTGAGCAGCACGCGCGGCTGGCACCGTTCCGAATAAAATACCCACCATGGCGGAAACGATGATGGCCACGATCGCAGAAAGTCCTGAGATGGGAACGCGGTAATCGGTGAGAAAGCGCACGGAGAAAGGCACGGCTAATCCGATTACGACCCCGCCTGCCCCCCCGATCAGAGAAATCAGTATCGCTTCCGAAAGAAACTGAAACCGAATCTCGGCATTCGTGGCGCCAATTGCTTTCCGAATTCCAATTTCGTGAATTCGCGAAGTGACGGTCGCCAGCATGATGTTCATGATGCCGATGCCCCCCACCAGCAAGGTCACGGCCGCAATCAGAAACAAGACTAGCGTTAAAGCGTTGGCAGTGCGGTCAGCCACGCTGAGTAATGCAGTGAGATTCTGAACCACATAATTGGATTCTGCCCGGTGGCGGGAACGGATCACTTGCCGAATTTGTTCGGTTACAGGAACCACCATCGAGGGATCAGCGGCTGAGAAATAAAGCTGCTGAACGTAGGGCGTATTGGTGAAGTACCGACTCACGCTGTAAGGAATCAACATCGAGCTGTCGGTCACTTCCGACTGGCCGAAAGTATCGACGCGTTCCCGGAAAGTTCCAATGACAGTGAAGGGCAGTCCGCTAAGCTTTACCACCTTGCCTATTGCCTTATCGACAGATCCGTAGAGCTGTTCGGCAAGTTTCTGCTGGACTACGCCGACTTTGTTGCGCGACTGTTCGTCCTCGGCGTCGAAAAATCTTCCCGAGATAACCACCAAATTGCGCACCGAACGATATTCGGGAAGAACGCCGAGTATGCGCACGTCACGTTCTTTGCCATATCCGATTGGAATCCGATTATCCAGCGGAACAACGGGAGAAGCGGCGACGATTCCCCCGACACGTTGCTGAACGGCGTACATGTCATCAACCGTCAAGCGATCGGGAGTAGTCTGTTCGCCTCCACCCTGGTACTCAGCATCGATCATGTTGGCGCCGATCGATTGAATCTGGTCTATGACGTACTGCTTGCCGGTCATCCCGATAGTGACCACCAGAATGAGCGAAGCTGTGCCAATGACCATGCCCAAGGCGGTAAGAGAAAAGCGCACCTTGTTGGTGCAGAAGGTGTCATAGGCAAAGCTGAAAATCTCACCAAAGCACAATTTGGGTGGTCGGCTAACCGTTAGTGTAGATGTCGCCATACTTACTCAGATGCTACGCGATGCCGGGAAGCGGCGCAATTGAGAATGCGCTACTTACGAACGTGGAGAGCGGCAAGCGGCGACTCTACCACTGGCCTGCCAGCGCAAGAATCAGACCTCAATCACCTTGTGGTCATGACAATCGGGATTAATTTGCTGATACAAGTCGGCGAGCAATTGCGGTCCGTAGCGCGCTACAAAACTTATACCGGCGACTTCGCGCTCCTGCAGTGCCCGATTCGGGTATAAGAAATGGCTCAGGGTATCGGCATGGCGCGCGATGACTTCGTTTCGGAGCAACTCTGCTCGTGACGCTCTTCGATGCAGCTGGTTTATCTGATACCACATTCTTGTGCGCGCTCGATCCGTTGCACCTATGAACGTTGAGTCGAGTTTGGCAATCGATTCCCGGACCAACGCCATCGACTTCTCTACTCCGGCATAGGCCTCAGCAAATCGGGCCTGCAAATCGGCCGGCAGAGTGCGAGCGGCAATTGTTTCTCGAACTTCCACAGGGCCGCGCAGGACATCTGCCAGCGACAACTTATAACGAGTCAAGATGCGCGCTGGCTTCGCCTCGAGCAGAGTCGCCGAAAACCGTGGCAGAATCGGCGTGACCCGCCCCAGCAGCTTCTCATAAACGACGGCGGCCTGCGCGAAGTAGGCGATTTCAGCGGCTCCGCCGGTGTAGACGAGTGTAGGTAATAAATAATCCTGCACTACCGGACGAAAAAGCGCATTGGGATTGAAGTTTTCAGGGGCCTTGTCGATTCTCTCTACGAGTTCCCTTCCCGAAATCTTCTCATCTCCAACCATGAAGTCGTGACTATCAACGCCATTACTTTTTCGCCGCACAACAGTGCGCGCGCCATTCTTGATTTCAAATAAAAGAGTCGTTGCTGAAGTTACTTTGACTTGCTGGTGGTATCCCGCCGCTTCCAGCGCTCTCCCTCGCCGCAGGAGCGCCTCGTCAATCTCCGTGGCATTCTCGATCGCAGAGCGAAATAAAGGTTTAGCGAGGTCATGAAAATCCTTGTCGGCTGGATCGAGAAGGATGACCCCAAAATCCGCGAACAATCTGGTAAACAACAACGCGAACGCGCTGCCGAAACTTTCGCCCGGTCGATATGCGTCGCGCAACCATGCCGCGACTTCAGAATTCCCCAGCACGGCGGCGGCACGCTCGACTACAGAGTTGATCTCCGGCCCGAACTTAATGGCTCCGACGGGAGCGTCGGTGCCGCCATGAGTTGCTGCCTCGAATCGAACTAACTCATGTTCGGAGGCGAGACCGACATGGTTAATCTCTGCGAGGTCATGATCCTCGGTCGCCAGCCAGAAGATCGGAACGCAGTCCACTCCGGCTCCGGTTGCCTGTTCCGCCAACTTCACCGCGGTCAAAGCCTTAAAAATCGAGAATAGCGGACCGCCGAAGAGACCGACCTGTTGCCCTGTGACGGCGGCCACCGCACCGTTTTTAAGGCGCTCGATATTTGCCTGTGTCTTTGCAGAGGCTCCCCAAGCGCTATTCTGGCGCCCCAGAATTTCGACGACTTTAGCGCGCCGCGCGGAGTCGTACTTGACACGCTGGGATTCGTCTTTAACCCATTCAGAAAAAATCGGTGAGCGTGGATAAAATTCGCGGACAGAGGATGTGTAGGAAAGATAGTCCAGAAAAAGCTTGGTTGTGTGCGGAATTTGCTGGTAAGGCACACACTCCGATTTCATCGGCAGCTCTCCAGACATTTTCCGGCAAGCCGGCATATTTTTGCAGTCCGCATGGATTTACTCGAACCAAAGCAGAGCTCAGGATTAGTACGCACCTTCAAAAGTAGCACTTCCCCGCTTGCAAATGCCAAGCTCAACTACATCAGATGAGGCGAATGCGATTGGGTTGCAAAGAGTAACAGGAATAGTGAGCTGGAACTTTACCTTTGGAAAATTTGGAAGATCGGGTTACTGAGGTAGTTCGTCCAGGCTGGGACCAGCGGCAAGGCTCGCAAGTAAGCGTAGAACATCTTCGCGCTCGACCGAGTCGCGGAACATGAAGCGCACTCCCATGCCGAAACCGGGGTGTGTATTCAGCACTTGACCGGTAAACCTCACTTTTGTTTCCGCGGTGCGCACAACTATTTCGATACTTGAATGCCCGGTAAGCGGAGTGGGCATTTCGACGTAGCAGCCGTTTTCGCTGATGTCGGACAAAATGCAGCGGTGAGGAACTTTGCTTCCCAGACGGTAGACTTCCGCGCCCAACTTGCAGTCGAAACGATGTTCATTACGGCGATTTCCCGCATTCGAGATGAGTCGTTTTTCTTTTGGCTCTGGTCTAAGTTCGCGCGACACCTCTCGATCGGGACGAGGTGGAGTTGCGAACGCTTGCGTCGCTTCGGATTTTGGGGCCGAGGTGGTTTGATGCGCGGACGCTTTTTGCTGCAACCACGTCTGCATGAGCCGCCGCGAAGCTTGCGGCACATCAAGGAAGCGTATACCGCTGCGACCGTTAGCGTCCTGCCATGCGACTTCACCTGACAAACGAACCAATTGTTCCTGGCCGGGCAGGGAGAATTCGAAATAAACTTTGCAACCGGGCGGAAGAGGGTCGGGGGTTGTCAGAGAAGTTCCTTCAGCGCTGAGGTCCTGAAGAGTGGCATCCAATTCTGGAGCTCCGGGATACGCAACGTGTACGGTCGACGTAACCCGAATACGCTGAGCGCGGCGACGCTCGCGCCGGATTAAACCGCGAGCGGCACGCAAGCTGGTACGGGTGCGCTCCGAGGATAGCGGGCGATAAAGGATGAAATTTGCACCCAATGCAAACAGCGGACGAGAATTGAAGTCGCTATCAACGACAGCGATAAGCAAGCTGGCACGGTTTTTAGAGGATTGCCGCAATCTGGTCAAAAATTCCTGTGAATCACGGTCGGAGTGATAGTCGAGAACAAAGACTTCGAAGCGTTGACCTTCGAGGCGATCCAATCCTTGCTGAACTGTGACCACGTGCTCGGTCGCGATGCCTAGCTCGGACAGGATGAGCCGCAGCAGAGCTGCTGCATCCAAATCGGGGCTCACCACGAGCGCGCGTAGGTCCATGATGCTGAATGTATTGCGGGTCAGGGGCAACCACAAGTTACCTCTGTCACAGCAACTGCTTTCGGGCTTCGCACTAATACCTAAATTGGGGCAAGTAACCTGTACGAGGTTACCCCTGGGGGAAGCTGTTCGCCTCTTGGCGACTCCGAAATGCCATCAAATCCTTATCGAAGGGCCGTCAGTCCAACACAATATTTGGCAAGTCGGCGAGAGTGGCAATTTGCGCGTCGGGTGTTTCCGGGATACGCTCTGGTTCTTGATTAAGGCGGTTACACCACAGAACTTTAAAACCAAAGGCCTTTGCGGAGTAGGCATCCCATCCGTTGGAAGACACAAAACAGACTTCGTTCGCCTCCACATTCAGACGAGCACAAACCAGCGCGTAAACGGAAGGATGGGGTTTGTAGACCTCAACCTCTTCCACTGAGAGCGTCGCATCGAGCATATCGGCGATGTTTGCATTGCGGGCGGCCGACGCGAGCATTTCCGGCGATCCGTTGGACAAGATCGCAAGTTTCATCCCTGCCGCCTTGAGTCGATTCATAGAGGCGTGGACCTCTGGATAAACGGCCGGAACCATGTAAAGGCTCATCAGTTTCGCGCGCAGGGCCGAATCATCGATCCGGAAAGTCGCCAGTGCGAAATCGAGGGCGTCGCCCGTGATCCGCCAAAAATCAGCGTGATTACCGGTGAGACTGCGGAGCAAGGTGTACTGCAACTGCTTGAAGCGCCACAACTCGGCGAGACTCTGACAATTTTCTCCCAGCGAATCACGGCAAGCGCGTGCGGCGCTGTTGACGTCGAATAAGGTACCGTAGGCGTCGAAAACGCACGCTCGAATGCGGCGGAGTTTAATGGTCATAGCTCAAGGGACAAAGACTCCGCTTGCCAGTGCACAATTAGCGCGGTCTACCGGCAGGTGGTGATGGTCGAACAGGATCGCTTGAATTGCGGCCAGCAGTTTCAGACAGCGGAGCGTTGACGGACAAATCCGCTGACCAGCTATCGGCGAGAATTTTCCAAGTACCAGCGGGCTGGCGAACCAAGACAACCAGGTATTTTCCGCGCTCTTCGCGACGTTTGCCCATGGCGACGGGAACAAGCATCTTGCAACGTCCGAGGTCGAGAGCAATATCGCCCATAACTTCGAGGCGCAAGGATTCCATCTCCACATCGCCCAAGCCGGCTTCGAGCAGCGAGATGAGGAAGGCGCGAATAGCGGGCAGGGTGCGAACAGGCGGGACGCTGGAGCGGATCACGGTCGCGTCCGCAGAGTATAAATCCAGCAAATCATCGATGTGCTTTGTGTTACAGGCCTGAGCCCAATCTTGCACAACCTGACGGGCGGCGACTTCAGCCCGACCACCCGCCATCGTGGATACCGGGCCAGGCACACGACCGCGAGCCGCGACAGTTTGGTCGGCCGAGGCGGAAGATGCTGATCCCATGCCAGGAACCAAGTGATGGTAGTGGTGGTGGACGTGATGCTGTTCTGAAGCGTTTTGCTGTTGCGGAGGAGCTTCGCTCGCTCCTTTTGCTGCAACTCCGCACCAAACACAAAAGCGTCCTAGTCCAGGCAGAACGCCGCCACAAGCCGGGCAGTTGCTTTCCGCTCGTTCGGCAGGGTTAGCGGCGAGCGCGTTGGGAAGCGCTTCGCTGGACATTCTGTGGACTGCCTCAACCGCCGCGGCTACGGACTCGGCGTCTGGCTTGGGCCAGCGAAAGTTGCCTGACATCTTCTGAAAAAAATCTTCGATGTCATTGCTTTTAGACAGCCCTTCATCTGGATCGCCGGGAGCGGGCGGATTTCGATAGTCCTGTTTCACGACAGCCTCATCCCGATATTTTAGAGAATTACCAGCTCAGCGGATGGTAAATCTTATCAAAGCTTCGGAATCGGTCGGTACGCCATTGCAGAGAGCCGGACGATAGCGCCAGTAGCCAATGGCCCTGAGCACGACAATGTTCTCGTCAGGCCGGTCGCTGTCGAGGACGAAGGCGCTGTGTACGTGCCCGTCGATGCCAACGATAAAACTTACTTGGACGTTGAGATCGTCGTTTTGAACGTGGAGGAGCGGATCGGGAGTCAAGAGAGGGTCCGGGGGATGAACTACTCCGCATTTGGGCACGGCGAGCGGCGACATCGGAGAAAACTCGGAGATGTGGGAAGGTGCGCCGCGCAATGCTTTTTCTGCTTGCGACAATGGCTTTCGAGACGAAGCGACCGCAATCGTCGACGACGAGGAGGACCACGCTAGAACGGCGAGATTTAGCGTGGCAAGGACTGCGACTGCACCCCACAGAGTCGCTCTTGTGCTCGGCCAGAGACACAGCATCGAAATGAGATGGGCAATTGGCGTTCCAGTGAGGACAAAATCTTAAGGAACTTATTATCAATGATTTAGATAGATTCGGCCGGGGATACCGTTCGGCGGCGCGCAATAGATTGCAAAAAAATCGAACCACGCAGGGTCAGGGCAGCACCAGGGAAACGACGCTGGCACGCCTGACATGTAGTTTGAGGGCCGACTAATTTAGTCCCTATTGTGGCAATTTGTAAGCCGTATTTGCCTTCTCGGCGGTGAAATAAATGCTGGATGCCTGAGGAGCGGTGCTGTAATTATCCACCTGGATCCCGCTCGGACCGCCGTTAATTGGTGTGAAGGTGAGCGAAGTATTGTTGGTCATAGTGACTACGCAACCCAGTGTCGTGGCGCCGGTGCAGTCCTGAGTCAAGCCGAAGAAGAAGAAATCAGTTCCACCGCCAATATTGGGATTGTAGAACTCTGTCCAATCGGTACACCTGGCGGCGGTAGACGGGAGCAACTGCTGAGAGAATGCAGGCGTCGTGTTCATGATGGCGCCCGTGAAACCAATGGAATATTGGTATGGAGAGTAGTCTGTCGGGACTGTGGGGTTCGTGCCACAAACGTGGACATACCCGTTGTTCGGGTTGGGGGGGACATAGTTATAGTAGTTGTTATCGAAGGCCGGCTCATAGAGATAAAGCGCGCTGGTAGCGCCGTGTCCCCCGCTCCCGAGGCGGACTTTCGCCAGCTGACCCAGGGTGGAGGTATCGGCTTCAACGAGGACAGCCGAAGTGCCATCATTGGCGCTGACGACAAAAGTCGTGCCATTGGTGATATCGACCATTGGAGGAGCCTTGATCTGCGAGTAGGTGCCTTTCCCTACCGCCAGTAGCGAGTAAGCTCCACTGGATGCATTGATTTGGTAAAGGCTTCCGTTGCCGCTCCCAACCATCAGTAAGCCCTGGATTGAATCAAGAACCGGAGAGGTAAGCCGGTCATTCAGAGTGACGGTAACCGGAAAACCGCCGCTGCTTGCAACCGTCGGAGTTCCATGGAAAACGCTGGTAATTTTGTAAATCTTGCCGTCATCCGCGCCCACATAGGCGACGTCAGCCGCGTAGTCCACCCAGGGCGAAGACAGGGTGCTAGTGGCCGACGAGAAGGTCACAGAGGTCATGGTGCTAGCTCCGGAAGCGGAGACGGTAATGCTGCCTAGGTTATTAATGGTCAATACATGAAAGATCGACGCAGTTGTCGTACTCTCCACGAAGGCGATCTTGGTCCCGTCGTATGAAATCACCGGCGACGTTAGGATTTTGCCACCGGCTACGGTGGTGACGTTATAGGCAAACTTTACCGTAGGAGTAGTTCGGGTACAAAGGCTGGGGGCGGTTCCGGAATAAAGATTATTGAACCCAATAAGATTGGCCTGGCCACCGGTGACGCCTGAGGCTGCTATCCCGAAAACCACGTAGTCGTTAAGGCAGCTAGGAGCAAGACTAGGGTCAAAAGAATATTTGGCAGGATACATATTTGCAGAAACGTGCCCCTTGACCAGGGAAACATTCCAATCGCTATTGCTGGAGTTATTAATGGCTGAAGTCGCTTGGGCCGTGTCCGGGGAAACCTGTGAGCTCTGACTGTGCCAACGCTGCATGGCCTGATAGCGAACGCGAGGATCGTTCATCATTTCCGGGTGTTGCGCAACGGTATCCCGCGAAAACAAAATGTGGTGGGTAGACCAATCCTGCGGAACTCCCATGTGGGACGGACTAACCTCGACTTGCGCCCACATACTCGGTACCAAGGCAAATACACACAAGACAATTACTACGCAACTAACGTTGGGCCTCACAGCTACCTCCCGAGATTTGATTCCGGCTATTGTAGCGTTATTTCAGCCACGTCGGGTAACTGAATTCGGAAAAGAATTGCTACCGGTATGCATAAAATCAGCCCGACACCGATCGCAAATTCATAGAAAAGTAATGGGACCGCACGTCGTCGAACGGACTTCGGATGAACTTACTTCCGCTTTGGAGGGGGGTATGGAACAATAGAGCGCACCGGGCCAAAACACATAATCCGGGCCGACCTTCCTTTTAAAACAACTTTGAAACAAAGATGACGGCAACAGCCAACAGTCTTCAACTGGCACTTCTATCGGCGGCGATACTCGGCTTTCGTCATGGCTTCGACTATGACCATATTGCTGCCATCTCCGATATAACCAGCGTGCAAACTGATCGCTGGCGGGGTATGCGGCTGGGTCTGATGTACGCGCTCGGACACGCAGCGATGGTCGCGCTGCTGGGAAGCGCTGTCATAATTTTTCAGCTTTCGCTGCCGCATGGCATTGACCGGCTCGCCGAACGATTAGTAGGACTGACTTTGTTGGTTCTTGGCGTGTATGTTCTGGGATCGCTTTTCAGCGCAAGACCCGCTCCCCGCAGCCGATTTCACTTGATGGCCAGCGCATTCCGCTGGCTTCATTGGAAGATGAAAAGCCAGTTGCACGATCACGATATTCCGCGGCCCGCTGTCACGACATGGAATTACAGTTGGAGATCCGTTTTCATGATCGGGGTCGTCCACGGTTTGGGTGCAGAAACGCCAAGCCAACTCATGATCTTCCTGCTGGCCGCAAATCTTGGCGGAGTTGGAAAAGGTTTTATTGGTCTCGCGATGTTTCTCGTGGGACTGCTGGCGATGAACACAGTGATGACCGCGTCAGCAGTTGGACTATTTGGTTTCAGCTCGCGGCTGCCGCGCTTTCAGTTCGTTGTCACCGCGTTAACCGCACTCTACAGCCTGACGGTGGGCGCATTCTTCCTCCTTGGGTCGTCAGGTATTTTGCCCCCGCTCGGATGAAAATATCTCGATCCTTCATAGCGTGACCGCGAAGTTATCCGCGGGTCACGATTCTGCGTGAGAACGTAACCCTCCGACTGTAGTGCACCGCACAATATTTCAAGCGTTTCTTTGCGGGTTACACAAGTTAGGTAGGAACCTTGGGAAGTAATAATTCTGACAAATATCAGGAGTTAGTAATACAATTGCCCACGGTAACTTACCCGAGGGGGTATTAATGACTAATATTGCAAAGGCGATCGACCGGCTCCGCGAGGAGCGCCGGGATGCTCAGAACCAAGTCCAAAAACTTGGGGAAGCTATTTCAGTTCTGGAAAAGCTTACCCGAGGAACGGGCGCAACCACGCTGGCAGGTGCGTCTCCGCGCGGCAGGCGCGTTCTCTCAGCGGCAGGCAGACGGAGAATTTCTTTGGCTCAGAAAGCACGTTGGGCCAAGATCCGACAGACGAAAAAAGCAGCCTAATGGCGAGACGGGCCCCAGATTTCGCGAGTTTGCCCTCGCGAAACTGGCCCGCCCTGCCATTACTTGTTTCACGACAATCGTTCTACTTCCCCGCCTTTTCGGCCTCAGCTTAAACTTCGGTCTTTGTCCTCCGAGCGAGGCGAGGGATCTGTACCCGTCGCTTCTGCGAGTACTCGTAGAACTCTGAGAAGCAAATCTATTGGCTCGCTATCTAACCGTGCCCACCGCTGAGTTCGCGCACGATGCTTCCGACGAACGCCTTCGCATCTCCGAATAACATGAGGGTGTTATCGAGATAGTACAAGGGGTTATCGATGCCAGCGAAGCCTGGATTCATGCTACGTTTTATGACCATCACCGTATGCGCTTTGTCCACATCGAGAATGGGCATGCCGTAGATAGGACTGGAAGGGTCGGATCGGGCGGCCGGGTTAGTAACGTCGTTTGCGCCGATCACAAGGGCGACATCGGTCTGGGGAAAGTCGCCGTTGATCTCGTCCATTTCGATCAGCCGGTCGTATGGAATATCCGCCTCGGCCAGCAGTACGTTCATGTGGCCAGGCATGCGTCCGGCAACGGGATGAATCGCGAAGCGAACATCGACTCCGCGTTTGCTTAAACTATCGAACAGCTCGCGTACTTTATGCTGCGCCTGAGCAACCGCCATGCCGTATCCGGGAACGATGATGACTCGACTGGCTGCGGAGAGGATTGCAGCCGCTTCCTCCGGGGTGGCGCTGCGAACGGGCTTTGCTTCCCCTGCCGCTGCAGCCAATGTCTGCACCTGTCCGAAGGCGCCGAAGAGCACGTTGGTGAACGAGCGATTCATCGCCTTCGACATGATGATCGACAGAATAAGTCCTGACGATCCGTCAAGCGCGCCGGCGATGATGAGCAGTTTGCTGTCAAGCACAAAGCCCATAGCCGCTGCGGATAACCCTGCATAGCCGTTCAGTAACGAAATTACCGTGGGCATATCCGCGCCACCGATGGGAATAATCAATAACACGCCGAAGGTCAGGGCGATCAGGATCATGAACGGAAACAAGGTTTTCGCTTCCGGATGCACGATCAGCCATACGGCAATTACTAACGCAGCCGCGAGCAGTAAAAAGTTAACGAGATTCTGACCCTTATAAGTCAGAGGACGCTGCGGCAGGATTTCCTGCAGCTTGCCGGCGGCCATCAAACTTCCGGTAACGGTCAAGCCGCCGAGGATAACCTCGATAGACAGCACCGACATCATGAAGCGCGAGATGCCAGGTGAACGCAAGTAGAATTCGGCGGAGCCGACGAGCGTAACGCAGAGCGCTCCGAAGGCATGGCTGAGCGCGGTTCGCTGCGGAACAGCGGTCATTGCTACGCGTCCGAGCGGAACGCCAATGATGGTGCCGAGTACGAGCGCGAGGGCGATCAGTTTGTAATCGATGATGCCGTGGTGCAGAAGGGTGCCGCAGATCGCGAGCAACATGCCCACTTCGCCGGCCCAGATGCCATGACGGGCGGTGGTTGGCGAGCTCATCCACTTCAACGAAAGTATGAAGAGGACGCTGGCAACGAGATATAAGAGTTCGATGACGACTTGGCCGCCGGCGAGTTCAGGTGTCATCTATTTCGCCGCCGTTTTAGCCGCGGGACGGCTGGATTTAAACATCTTCAACATGCGGTCGGTGATCAGGAAGCCTCCGACGATGTTGCTGGTAGCGGCAACCACGGCTATGAATCCGAAGATCGCAGAGAGTTGGCTTTTATGCTCGCCCACCAGCAGGATCGCTCCCACCACTGCGATGGCGTCGAGAGCATTGGTGAGCGACATCAAGGGCGTGTGCAAGAGTGGCGAGACGCGCCGGATAACTTCAAAACCAATGAAGCCGGCGAGCACAAAAATAAACAGTGCGTTGATCAGACTTGAACTGCTGTTCATCTTTCCTCTTTCTGAATCTCACAAATAAATCTTGCTGATCGTAGAGTCGGCGTCCCGGCCCGGATGGGCGGGCCAGACGCCCGTTCCTCTAGTCCACGAATTTCAGTGTGCAAGCGCCGGCAAAGTAAGGAACTCGCGCACTCGCCCTTGCACAATCTCACCCCCGTGAGTTAACAATGTGTCGCTGACGATCGGATCGCTGAGATTCAAATTCAACTTTTGATCTTTGATGATGTAAGTCAAGAAGGCTGTAACATTGCGGGCATACATCATGCTCGCGTGATACGGAACAGAGGAGGCGAGATTGATAGGGCCGATGATAGTCACACCGTGCTTGACGGACGTCTGTCCCGGGTCGGTAATGTCGCAATTGCCGCCGCGTTCAGCCGCCAGATCGATAAGCACCGAACCGAGCGCCATTCCCTTCACCATATCTTCAGTCACTAACACTGGCGCTTTTTTTCCCGGAATCACCGCCGTTGTAATTACCACATCGCTTTCCTGGACAGTTTTTCCGAGCAACTCACGCTGGCGGCGATAAAAATCTTCATCCTGAGCGCGCGCGTATCCGCGGGCATCCTGGGCGTCTTTCGCTTCGATAGCAAGTTCGACAAAACGGCCGCCGAGGCTTTGTACCTGCTCCTTCACGGCGGGCCGCACATCATATGCCGAAATAACTGCGCCCAGTCGCCGCGCGGTTGCAAGTGCTTGCAGACCCGCTACGCCAACGCCAATTACCAGCACTCGAGCCGGCGTAATCGTTCCAGCGGCGGTGGTTAGCATAGGAAAGAAACGTGGCAGCGCGTCCGCCGCCAGCAACACCGACTTATATCCGGAGACGGTAGCCATCGAGGAGAGAGCATCCATACTTTGGGCGCGTGTGGTGCGAGGCATTAACTCGACGGAAAATGAAGTTACGCCGGTTTGCGCTATCTGCTGCACCACCTCGGTCACACCGAAGGGACGAAGAAAGCCGACAAGAATCTGATCGCGACGGAAAAGATGTAGGTCTTGCTGACCCGTTTTGTCGTTAGACCCATAACAAAGCACTTGAACGACAATGTCAGCGCCAGAAAACACTGACGCGCGCTCGGCCACAATTTTGGCGCCCTTATCAGAGTATGCGGAGTCGGGATAGCCGGCCTCGACGCCAGCGCCGGACTGGATGTGAACTTCGAAACCCGCCTTGGTTAAGGTCGGGAGAACGGCTGGGACGAGCCCAACCCGTCGCTCTCCAGGATAAATTTCTTTCGGCACACCAATAATCAAGAGTCCCTGCCTGTCTTACTTAAACTCCGTTGACTCTGCGGCTAAATTCTGCGCTACTCTGCATTGCGATTGAGACGGTTGGAACGCGCACGATGGCGTCGCTACAACCTTGCATTTAAAGAAGTGAGGATTCTAGTTGAGCGATTGGCCGCGTGCAATTGTCTTCTCAGTAACAGTTCGAAATTAACCCAGATTTTACACGGACAGGCGTAACCGAAGCCCGTGCTCCACATCACAGTCCACTATGATGTCGGCACAATTCCGCGCAACCCAATCCGCCCCGGCTGCTTCCAGTGGGCTGCGGATCATGGTTGTGGTGAGGGCGATGACTCTGGCGCCAGCAGCTTTTCCAGCGAGGACACCCGCTGGCGCATCTTCGACCACTACACAATCTGCCGCGGCAAAGCCAAGCCCATCCGCAGCTTTCATATATGGCTCAGGATCGGGCTTGCCGATGCTTACATCGCTCGCTGTGATCATTGTTTTAGGAACTTTCAGACCAGCGGCCCGCAAACGCACTTCGGCTAAAGCGCGGGTGCAAGAGGTTGCAATCGTCCAACGCTCTGACGGAAGGCTATCCAGCAATTGCCGAACACCGGGCAGCAGGACTACACCCTCGAGGTCGTCTATTTCCATTCGTTCAACTTCGCGATTCTCGCGATCAACATCGACGCCTTCCGGCAGCAGCTCGCGAATGGTAGTGCGACTCGGGCGCCCGTGCGCCATGTGAACCACTTTCTGCGGATCAAATCCGTGGCTGAGAGCCCAGCGGCGCCATACTCGCTCCACCGCCGGGGTGGAGTCGATGAGAACGCCGTCCAAATCAAACAATAATGCGCTGCAGAAGATTGCGTTCATTTCACCTATGTAACATCGCTTGTGAGATTGTCCGAGCCACGTGCGAGAGCGATGGCGCCAAAACCACGGTTCTAAAATAATGCGGCCCTCCAGGGAGGGCCGTTATGCTCATGCATGAATTGGTGAGCGCGGCAGGAATCGAACCTGCGACCCACGCATTAAAAGTGCGTTGCTCTACCGACTGAGCTACGCGCTCTCACCTTGCAATATCTTATCAATTATTTGTTTCTATGCGCTTGTGGGCTCCTGATCTCAGGCACGATCACTGCTTTATTGCTTGCAATTATATTCTCGAAGATTCCGCATGGCTCCAACCTTGGCCATGATCTGCGATACCCTTCCTGCTTTGTTTTACCATAGACTGCTCGCTCGATTCGGCAAGCTTGCCGAATCACCGCACAACCGATAATCTTGGCCAATCTTTTATTCCTACTCCGCAATGTGGCGAGTCCGATTCCGGCGGCAACAAATTTCGTTAGTGATACTGGTTTTATTTGCTTCGTCCTCCAGTTTTGCGCGGCAGAAGCAGTTGCCTTCGGTGCGCTGGAATGCGGGGGCTCCCGGCTGTACATTTGAGCGCGGAGATGACGGACGCTATCGCTGGACGATGACGGGGCAAAATCTTACGGTGAGCATCCTGATGGATTCGCAGGAACTCACGAAGAGCCGCCGTCGCTTTTATCATCTTCTGGGCGCTTACGTGAGCGTGATTTATGACGGGCAAGAAAAGTTCGACTTTCCGGCCGACGTACGCATTGACTTCGTGCGGCATCATGACGTTGTTGAGGCCTACCTGGATCCGGCGGAACTCTCCAACAAATTGCAGAATGATGTCGACACGCTGGTATTTGAAACCGGGCGCCGGATTAAAAAAGATCCCAAGAGCTCCGAAGAAAAGACAGCCAAGTTGCGAGAATATGAAAAAGACGCAGCAGAGTTCATCGAGTTTCTCAGCACGCAGAGCCTGGAACCGGTTGAGCAAACGCTGAATCCAGGCAATCGCGAGTCGCATGGCTGGGTGTTTTTTGCGACCAGCAATAAGTGGATCGGGCCCTGGAAAGAACGCGAGGATTTTATTATCAGTGTTTGGATGAAGGACAAGATTTGGCAATTTCCTGTTTCTTTGCCTCCGACTCCTGGCGATCTGATTCTTCGGAAGCCTGACGATTAGACTCGGAAAAGCGGGTGAGTCAGCACTGCCGAGAGATTGTGTTACAGTTTCGTGCTCATGGATTTTGCTCCAAAAGAAGCGCCAGAAGCGGACAAAGCAGCAGACCTGTTTTATTGCCCTGTTTGCGCTACGCCGGTTCGCGATCCGTTAACGTGCGGCGACTGCTCCGCCGTCATTTGCCGGCGTTGCGGCACGCCGCTGGAATCCTCCGACGAACTCGGGATGGGATGAAAGACCGGGCCCACTATTAGCCCACTATTAAATGAGCACAGTTCCTACTGCTTCAACTGCTGAAACCGACGCAAGCCTCCAACAGCCCAAACTTGTCCGCGGACTTAGTTTGCTTGATTCGGTCCTGCTTCTCGTAAGCGGCATCATAGGGTCGTCGATTTTTCTTACCGCCAAGGATATTGCCGGGCCTCTGCCGAATCCGATTTTGTTTTTCCTGGTGTGGATTCTGGGCGGAGTAATTTCCTTGTGCGCTTGCGTGGCGTTCGCCGAACTCGGCTCCATGTTCCCTGACTCAGGGGGACAATACATTTATCTTCGCGAGGCCTATGGCGACCTGATCGCATTTCTTTATGGATGGATGCTTTTTGCCGTTGCTAACGGAGGCACGATTGCGGCTTTGTCGGTAGCATCAGCAGCCTACATGGGAAATATCATTCCGGCGATCTCGCAAGAGCACGTGATTTTCTCATGGGCGGGGATAATTTTTACGCGGGCACATGCTGTAGGGTTGGCGCTTATAGCGCTGCTCACCTATGTCAACGTCTTCGGATTGCGTTGGGGCGCAAGGCTCCAAAATATTTCTACGTGGACAAAGTTCGTGGCGATGGCGGCCTTTGTTGTTTTAGGATTCGCCATCGGCAAGGGACACTGGTCAAACTTCACGGCGCATACGCCGGGTGGATTGACCATGGGACTAAGCTCTGGACAGTTGATCTCGGCGCTTGGCATTGGGCTAATCGCGGTGTTCTGGGCTTATGACGGCTGGGTGTACATCACCTGGGTTGCGGGCGAGGTAAAAGAACCGCGGCGGAATGTGCCACTGGCCATGGTTTTTGGCGTGCTCGCCGTGGGAGCAATTTATCTCGCCATGAACATGACTTACGTTTACGCGCTGCCGCTGAGCGAAGTTGCGAAGCACGAAACGATTGTCCACGACGCGGCGGCAATCTTGTTTTCACAGGGAGCTGCAGGCTGGTTGTCGGCGATGATTGCGGTTTCGTGTTTCAGCGCCGCTGCGGCGTGCACGTTGTCAGGTTCGCGCGTTTATCTCGCAATGGCGCAGGACGGCGTTTTCTTTCGCCGCATGGCTGTGATCCACCCCAAGTGGCGGACACCCGCCTTCAGTCTGATCGGGCAGGGCATTTGGGCGGCGGTGCTCACGATGAGCGGACGCTATGATCAGCTTTACACCTACGTCATCTTCGGCATGGTGCTTTCGTACACACTCACCGTGATTGGCCTTTTTATTTTGCGCTGGAAGAAGCCGGACATTCCGCGCCCTTACCGGTGCACGGGCTATCCATGGCTGCCGGGGATTTATGTTCTCGTCGGAGTCGCATGGACGCTCAACACCATTATCGAGCGGCCAACGGAGGCTTTTTGGGGTGCGTTGATTGTTGCGATTGGCATTCCTGGATATTTGTATTGGAAGCGCACGAAAGAGCCTCGAGTGGCCGACGGAAATTGAGCTTGGCGGTTCCGCTATCCTTCTTCAAGCGAGCTGCGTTGAGCGGTGGAACGATTGCCTTGCAACCATCCAAGAAATTTTTGTTTCCGCGCAAACATGTTGCGGGCTTCGTCGCGCAGCTTGCCTACGATTTCGTAACGAGACTTTGTAAACCACGGCACGCGATGAGGGATGCATCCATATTTTTCTTTGTAAGTGCCTTCGCCGCCCCAATCGAAGATCGTGGCACCGCGTTTTTTCCAGTAGCGCATGGCATACCAGTGGCAGGCTTCGTTGGGGCGCAAATTTTGATACGCGCGGAAACTGGCGTTACCCCAAAACTCCGCGATCTGATTAAAGCCGGGATAGATTCCGGTAGCGATGCACTTCCCTTCTGGATCGCGAGCGCGAATCAGCAGGATATTGCCGCCCGGTTCGACATTCCGAACGAGCGAGCGAACACGCTCCGCCGAGTAAGTGGGAACCAGAGATTGCTTGGCGAAGACATCTTTTAATTGTTCGTAATATTCGTCGGCAAAGGCTAGATCGTGCGCTTCTTCGATTTTCAAGCCGCTCTTTTCTGCTTTGCGGATGCAACGGCGGCAGGCGCTTTCCATACCATTGAATAGTTCTTCTTCCGTGCGAGTGAGGTCGGTGCGATAGGACGCATAATATTCGGTTTTAAATCCAGCAGCGTGGCCGTCTTCTGTGGTGAAATTTGGATCGGAAATTTCCAGATGCAGGCACTTCAGATCGTCCCATGCAAACTTTTCGAGCGCTTCGAGCGCGGCACGGCGCGGGACGCCGGAATTGAGATTGAAGCCGATGTAAGGAGTCGTCCACCCAGGAAACGAACTGCCCAGTACTTTCATCCCGAATTTTGAAAAAGTCAGGCCCGAAAAATATCCCAGAACGTCACTTTTTTCTCGTAGTTCCGCGAGGACCGGAGTCGCGTTCTGCGACTCGGCTATGAATTGCAGCCACTCGCGCGTCTGGAAGACGGTGCGGTCGGCGAAGCTCTCGATGCGCTCCCAGTCGGCGGATTTGAAATCGATTGGATAAAACTTCATCGTGTTTCCGGTCTCATAACCTCAGCGGCTAAAGCCGCGGTCAGCACATGCAGTTACCGCAGCGCTAAAGCGCTGCGCCACCCCACACGCTGGAAACGAGCAAAACTAACTGCACGAATCGAAAATCCAGCAAAGTTCTCACCAGCAAATTCCTTCGTAGCTTTTCGCGCCTTGTGGACGCCTGCTCTTGTCGAGGTGGATGAGGTCGATCACGATCTGCTCCGGACGAAGGTGCTTCGCGAGTTGATCTTTACTCGCGGACTTGTTCCCCAGAATCACAACTTCAGCGGTGCGCAAGGTGGCTTCGAGATCAGCCGATAGCACCGATCCAATATGAGGAATGACCTCTTCGATGTACTGGCGATTAGAGCCGGCAAGACGGCCGAGCGAAACATCCTCATCCCAAATTTTAACTTCAAGCCCTTCACCCATCAGGCGCTTGATTAACTGCACCTGCGGACTTTCGCGCAGATCGTCAGTGCCGGCTTTAAAGCTTAGACCCAGTTGCGCAATTTTCTTTTTGCCAGTGCTCAGCACCATTTCTACGGCGCGGTCTACATGCTCCGCATTGCTTGGCATGAGTGATTCGAGCAACGGCAGCTTCAAGTCAAGTTCTTTGGCTTTGTAAGTAATGGCTCGCAAATCTTTTGGCAGACAGGAGCCGCCGAAGGCGAAGCCCGGGGAAAGATACGCCGGCGAAATATTCAGCTTGGAGTCGGAAGTAAAAATTTTGGTGACTTCCTGCGCATCGACTCCGAGATGCTTGCACATCGTTCCCATTTCGTTTGCGAAGCCAACTTTGACGGCGTGATAGCAGTTGGAAAAGTACTTCACCATTTCGGCGACGGGAATAGTGGTCTCGTAAAGCGCGCCGGGAGTTTGCTTGTAGAGTTCACGCAGCGGCGCCAGGTGATTAGTGTCGCTCGCGCCGAGAATGGTGTAAGGGGGATTGAGGAAGTCAGCTACGGCGCTGCCTTCGCGCATGAATTCCGGGTTGTAGCAGACGGTGAAGCCCTGTCCGCATTTTTTCCCGCTCTCTTTTTCCAGGATCGGAAGAACGATGGTTTCGGTGGTTCCGGCCAGAACGGTGCTGCGCAGAACAAAAACGTGCGGCGTTTTTTTCTGGCGTATGGCAGCACCGATTTCTTTAGCCACGTGCTCGATGTGGCTAAGGTCGAGCTTGCCATTTTTGAGGCTGGGCGTTCCGACGCATACGAATGAAACTTCAGAATTCAGAACGGCTGCGGTGGCGTCGGTGGTCGCCTCAAGAAGGCCAGCACGATGGGCGTCTGCAACCATCTCGCTCATGCGTGCTTCAATAATTGGGGTCCGACCGGCACCTAAGGTGTCAACTTTTGCGCGGCTGACATCTACTCCTATGACTTTGTGACCCATGGAAGCGAAGCATGCTGCGGAGACCGAGCCGACATATCCCAAGCCAAAGATGCTAACGGACAAACCCAAGCGAACACTCCCTCACTCGCAATTTATAGCTATCGCACTTGCACTATACCAAGCGCCTTCACAACTACAGCAAGCTAGCAACCACTAAGGTACATGTTGGTGGTCGCCGGTGCCGAAAAGCTATTGATTTTCAAAGGTTTATCGTAATCGACATTGACTTGGGAATGCTCGCGACCGACTGGCGCCCCATGTGAACAACTATTTCCACATGGTGGAAGTGCCAGGGCCAACTTGGCATGTTTCATGCCGCAGCAAGGAAGACGGGTATTAGCCTCAAAACTGTGCAATTTCTCTCAGGTACCGTTAGTAACCAGCTGTTCGAGCGGGGCTTTTCCGCATGTAAGATAAAGAAACTGTGACAGCTCGATGGCAAAGCAAGCTGGTACGAGTGTCGCGCATGGACTGGCACGAGGTGCGGGTGCGTGCGGCTCAGGAAATTCACAAGCAGGGCGAAGTCATTTTGCATCGGCTGGGTATCCGGCAAGGGCTAGTTCGCCTGGATGCAAAGCCGAAGACCAGGAATGGAGTTTTCTTTTTTACCGCTGCTGAAGCTTCCGCCCGAGCAAAGTTATTGCGCGAGCACCTTCCTGACGACGCAGCGGCGGTTCTTCTCGATGCCGAGGCAATCTGCCGACATCGATTTCGATTGCTGGGATACGAGAATCTTCGCTTCGCAGAAGGCAGCGACGACGGTCTCAAGGATATCGACTGGCATCTGGATCCGGTCCACGGCAAGCGTGCAGCAATGGATCTGTGGTTCAAAATTCCATTTTTAGAGTTTGCCGCTGTGGGCGACCATAAGGTCACTTGGGAACTGAATCGGCATCAGCACCTGGTGACACTGGCCAAGGCGTGGTTGCTGAGCGGGGACGAAAAGTTCACGGGCGAATTGATCGCGCAGTGGCGTAGTTGGGTTAACGCCAATCCGTACCCGCTTGGCATTAATTGGGGAAGCTCGCTGGAAGTGGCGTTCCGCAGTTTGTCTTGGATTTGGGTCGATCAACTACTCGCGGCAGAAGGGACCGCTGGGATAAGTGAGGCGAGAAGTGAGGCCTTATCGGCGTTCCGCGCGGAGCTTGCTCCAGCGCTGGCATTTCATGGACGCTATATAGAGCGCTATCTGTCGACTTATTTTTCTCCGAACACGCATCTTCTTGGCGAGGCGGTTGCATTGTTCTTCCTTGGGACGTTATATCCGCAAATGCCGCGGGCGGTGCAGTGGAAGGACAAGGGATGGAAAGTCATTCTGGATGAAGCGCGACGACAGGTTCGGCCGGATGGCGTTTACTTTGAGCAATCGCTGTATTACCACGTTTATGCGCTCGATTTCTTTTTGTATGCACGGTTGCTGGCAGCGAGGAATCATGTTGCGATCCCGCCAGAATTCGATACGGCGCTGAAGAAGATGTTGGATGTAGTGGAAGCATTGGCGCAGGCTGGACCAGCAGAAACTTTCGGCGATGACGACGGCGGCCGTCTGTTCAATTCGCGACGCAACCGAACGGAGCACATGACCGACTCTCTGGCGCTAGGGGCGCTGCTCTACTCGAGAGGCTCTCAGTCTGCGCAACTCACTGAAGAAGCTATCTGGCTGTTTGGGAATGACGCAGTCGAAAAACTATCAAGCGAACATTTGGATTTTGAATCGAGTGCTGCCCCACGCTCGTTGGCATTTCCTGATGGGGGAATTTATGTGCTGGCGGATTCCGAGCCATATCCACAGGTGATGTCTGTGGATGCCGGGCCGCAAGGGGTCGGCCGTTCAGGGCACGGCCATGCGGATGCGCTTAGTTTGCGCCTTACGATGGATGGAAGACGTTGGTTGGTCGACTCCGGCAGCGGAGTGTACATTTCGAAAGATCCGGCGGATCGCGATGCTTTTCGCGGCACGGGCGCGCACAACACAATGCGTGTGGATGGAGCAGACCAAGCGGTTCCGGGTGAGCCTTTCTCGTGGACGCGAATTCCGGCTACCGTCGCAGAAAACTGGGTCGCGGGAAAAAGCTTTACTTACTTTGTCGGCAGCCACAACGGATATCAGCGGCTGGCAGATCCTGTCGTGCATCGGCGTCAGGTGCTCAAAATTTCAGGTCATCTATGGCTTATACGGGACATCGCGCTCGGGAATGCGGAACATCAAGTAGAAGTGCGGTGGCACTTCGCCCCAGATCTTGAAATACGCCGCGTGGTCGCCGGGCAGTTCGAGATCTCGAGCAGCATGCACTCGAGCGATGCAACGCTGAGTTTGATGGTTCCGGACGGAACGGTATGGCAGTCCGAAACAGACGTTACCAGGACCGTGCTTTCACCCGCCTATGGCGCACTGCAAGCATCCCCGCTGTTGAGAAGCCGTGCTCGCCTACGGCTGCCGGCCGAGTTAGCAACTGTGCTGATACCCCAGCGAGGAATAGGCAAACACAATGATCAGGCTTCTACCCAACCACAATCGGTGGAACGCCACGAACCTCGCCTGGCGAGCATGGCGCAAGCTGCGGTTCAGGTCTACGAGCTTGCTTATGAGGGTGCGAGCTACGGATTCTTTTTCGCTCGCGGCGATGTGGCGTGGAACTTCGGACCATGGTCGTCGGACGCAGCGGTTTTGTATTGCCGGATTGAAGAAGAGAAACTAAAACACCTTGTAGTAATTGGATGCACTCAAGTCGCATGGCAAGGGGCGCCGTTACTGAGTGGGGCGCGGCCGTTCGATTTTTTCGAGTGGCGCGGCGACGACTCTACAATGAACGCGGTGCCGGAAGAGTTATCTTTTACTCCTTTATTTGCGGCGTTGACGGGAATGGAAATTGGCGTTGAAGTGCGAGCGCGGGATACAAATTCGGCGCAGTCCTCAATGGCGAGCTCGACTCGTGGTTCGTCAAGTTACGCGGAGAACAATTAAATGTGCGGGATCGCTGGAATTCTTGAATTTGGACGGGATGCTCGTGCGAGCGCCAGCGCGCTGCGCGAAATGTGCCGCGTTATTACGCATCGCGGGCCGGACGACGAAGGCTTTTATACGGACGGCGCGGTCGGCATAGGTATGCGGCGGCTCAGCATCGTCGATGTGGCGGGCGGGCACCAGCCCATCTCGAATGAAGATGGCACGCTGTGGATTGTTTTTAATGGCGAAATCTATAACCATCTTGAACTGCGCCAGCAGCTTATCGCACGCGGACATCGGTACACCACCAACAGCGACACAGAGACGATAATTCATCTTTTCGAGGAGTATGGCGCCGATTGTGTGCTGCACCTGCGCGGCATGTTCGCGTTCGCGATCTGGAATCGCAATTCAAAAACGCTGTTCATCGCGCGCGATCGCCTCGGCATTAAGCCGTTGTATTACAGACTGACCCCGGAGCGACTGCTGTTTGGCTCGGAGATTAAAGCAGTCCTGGCGTATGGCGGGATTCGTCCGGAATTCAATCGGGCCGCATTGCCGGAATTTCTAGCGTTTGGATATTTGTCAGGCGAAGAAAGTTTCTACGCTGGTATCCGCAAGCTTCTGCCCGGGCACACCATGACGATTGGGCCACACGGACAAGGGGACATCCGTCAATACTGGGATTTGGACACATCGGAGACGCAGGAATCACGGGATGAGGATTATTACGTGCGCAGTTACCGCGAACTGCTCGAAGGCGCCGTCCAAAGCCACTTGATGAGCGACGTTCCGTTAGGTGTGTTTCTCAGTGGAGGTGTGGATTCGAGCGCCGTAGCGGCACTGATGACTAAGCTGCGCGGCGAACCTGTAGAAACTTTTTCCGTCGGCTACACGGAGCAAACTTACAGTGAACTGCCCTTTGCCCGGACGGTGTCCGATCACATCAAGTCGAAGCATCACCAAGTGCTGATGAGCGAGCAGGATTTTTTTGGCGCCCTCCCGCACTTGATTTGGCATGAAGACGAGCCGATTGTGTGGCCTTCCAGCATCTCGCTTTATTTTGTCGCCCGGCTCGCGCGGGAAAGAGTAACAGTAGTCTTGACCGGCGAAGGCGCCGATGAAACGCTGGCCGGGTACACGCGCTACGCTTTCACCTTGAAAAATGCGGCGATGGATCGAGCGTATCGTAGCTTCATTCCTGGCTTTCTGCGACGCATATTGCGCGACAAAGTTGCGTCGTCTTCATTGCTTGGAGCCACGCTGCGGCGAAAGTTGGAACATACCTTCGTTGGCAAAGACGGAGATTCCTGGGCTTCCTTCTACTTCGATAATTTCTTTTCCGCTTTTAGCGCACCTGAGCAGAAAGGTCTGCTGACAGATGAGTTCGCGCGCGAAGCCGCGCCCGCCACCGCATATAAGAACGTGCTGGGCTATTGGGAGCATTCCCATGGCGAGATGCTGCAACGGCTGCTCTACACGGACATCAAAACCTATCTAGTGGAACTGCTGATGAAGCAGGACAACATGAGCATGGCCGCATCCATTGAAAGCCGCGTACCGTTTCTTGATCATGTGCTGGTTGAGTTTGCCACGACGATTCCTCGTGAAGTGCAGATTCAAGGATTAGCCGGCAAGCGAATTCTAAAAAAGGCGGTTGAAGATTTGTTGCCGCATTCGATTCTTTACCGTCCAAAGCTGGGATTTCCTACGCCTTGGAGTGGATGGTTAGCCGGCCCGCGATTGGAAAGCATTCGCCAGATGCTGCTTGAACCCCGTAGCCTTAATCGCGGTTACTTCCGACGCGAAGCGATCGAAACTTTATTCAATGAGCATCGTGCCAAGCATCGAGACAACTATGACCGCATCTGGCGGTTGCTGAATCTTGAATTGTGGCATCGCGTCTGTCTGGAAGGCGAATCGCATGATGCGGTGGGCGAACCGGCGATGAAAATGGCAACGACGCGCTAAGATTTTCGAAACCGCTGAATCCTTCCTGCTACTCGCAAATTGCTGTTGAGTTGTCATCCTGAGCGATGCGAAGGAGCCTGCTATCTTCGGCACAAATCAGCTTCCTTCGCTTCGTTCAGGAAGACAATTTATTTGTGCTGCGAATTTCCGATGCGAAATGTCAGTGCTATCCTCGATATTCTCAACCCTATGCACAATCTCCGCTCTCTTCTCCTTTTTATCCTACTGACGACCTTTGGCGCTTTCGCCCAACAACCCTTTCTCGACGCCCAGCAGTGGACGACTCTGCGAGACGAGTCAAACGGCGCTGCTCCATATGAAAACCTTCGCTATCTGACGACATTGCATCGCGTCCCGGCGACCGCGGATTTCGAACAAGCGGCGCAGTTCATTTTGCAACGTGCCCGCGAGTACGGATTGGCTGATGCTCATAGCGAGCAGTTCCCTATTGATGGGACGAAGCAGTATGGATTGATGCGCTCCTACTTCGGTTGGACCGTGGAAGAGGCGCGGCTTTGGGAGGTCAAGCCGCAACACTTGTTGCTTGGAGATTGGAAGACCGATCCCATTCATCTCGCGGATTACAGTCACAGCGCCGATGTAGAAACGGAGCTAGTCGACGTTGGCAATGGTGCGAGTGAAGCTGATTACACCGGCAAAGAAGTACGCGGCAAAATCGTTTTGGCGGACGGCGTTCTGGCTCGGGTGCAAGAGCTGGCGGTTAGGCAACACGGCGCGGCTGGTATCGTCAGCGACATGCCTAACCAGACCACGGCTTGGTCGGGACTGGATACGACAATCGTTCGTTGGGGACATTTGGATGCGAGGGAGCCCTCGGGCTTCGCGTTCATGGTCTCGCGGGGCACAGCCGAGGCGTTGCGCTCTCGCATGCGAAACGGGGAACACATAGTCCTGACTGCCCACATAAAAGCGACGGTGGGTCCGAGTCACTGGACGGTTGTGACCGCAACGATTCCCGGCGCCGATTCCTCTTCCGGGGAAATTATTTATAGTTGCCATCTCGATCACGAGCGGCCTGGAGCGAACGATAACGGCAGCGGATGCGTAACTATTCTTGAATCTGCGCGGATACTCGCGCAGCTCATCAACTCAGGCCGGCTGCCGCGACCGGCGCGCACTCTGCGCTTTCTTTGGGGACCCGAGGTCGAGGGCACCATGGCATTTCTTGCGACTCATCCGGAAATCAAGCAGCGGTTACGAGCCAACATCCACATGGATATGGTGGGTGGCGATCCTTTCAAGAATAAATCTGTATTTCACGTCACCAGCACGCCATGGTCATTGCCGAGTTTTGTAACCGACGTAGGCGCGGCATTTCTTGACGCGATTCGAACTGCCGCCAGCGGTTATGCGGCGGGCGAACTGACGGTTGATTCGGGAATCGTGGAGACACGCGCTGGGGGAAACGGCACTCGCAACGAGTTGATTGCGGATGTGACTCCTTACTCTAGCGGGAGCGATCACGACGACTTCGATTCTTCCACAATTGCGGTTCCATCTCTTTACCTTCGGGACTGGCCTGATATTTACATTCATACCGACCATGACACGCTTGAGCAAATTGACGCCACAAAGCTGCGCCGCGTGGGTTTGCTGGGCGCGGCTTCGGGATACGTTTATGCGAGCGTGACCGCGAAACAGCTTCCGGCGTTATTACCGTTTCTTACTGCGCAAGCCGAAGCTCGCATGGCACACGCCTTTACTGGCGCACAGAATTTGCTGGAGAGCCCGCAACTGGAAGCGGGTGGCGCGTGGTATGAAGCCCATAACTTGATCAATCAAACGCTGGGGCGCGAGATAGGGACTTTGAACTCCATCGTCGGGTTGACTGGCGCGCCGGCATCGTCAGACTCGGCCCAATTGAAGTCTCTTGCTAATCAGGCATCCGAGTTCCAGAGTTGGATTGATGTGCAAGTGAAGGCGCGAGGGGCAAACGGAAAATCGCCAACCGCTCCGTGGAGTGATTCGAAAGAAGCGAAACGCGTGCCGTCGCGCGTCGGAGAATTCGGCCCTCTGACTTATCAGAACGATAATGTGTTGTTGGCGCGACTGGGCAAAGAGCGCTATGCGAAGATCAAACTGATTAACAGCGAAGCGACTCAAATGCTGAACGTGCGTGACCAGTCTGAACTTTACGCCTATGAGATTGTGAATTTCGTGAATGGCAAGCGCTCGGCCGGCGAGATTCGCGATGCGGTATCAGCTGAATACGGTCCTTTGCCTATTAATCTTGTGGCCGATTATCTCGATGCTTGCGTGGCGGCGGGAGTAATGGAATGGAAGTAAGTGAGTTGCAAAGACCGTTCAGGAGCAATAGAGTCGTCTTACGACGGGGATGCTGCTCGACCGGGTGAACGTTCGGCACGCACAGATACCGAAAACAGCGGGAAGGGATTGAGGATTTGAAGATTTCGCAAAAAGGTCTTTATGCGCTGCAGGCGATCATGACTTTAGGCCGCCGTTACGGTACCGAGACCATAAAGATTCGTGATATCGCCGTGGACAGCGATCTGCCGGAAAAATTTCTGGAACTGATTCTGCTGGAACTTAAGAACGCCCGCATCGTGGAAAGCGTACGCGGCGCGAAAGGTGGTTACCGGCTTCGCCGGGCGCCCGCGGAAATAAAACTCAGTGAGATTATCCGTCTAGTCGATGGTCCGTTAGCGCCATTTGGAGATGCGGACCAACTTCGTAGTCTCATTGCCACCGATCCCGACCATCGCGCCTTGTATAAGGTGTTTTTAGAAGTACGCGATGCCGCTGCGAAAATCCTCGAAAGCACCAGCGTTGCCGATCTTGTGAGCGGTTCTCCGGCTAGCCGAAAGCGGTCTAGTGCGAAGAAGAAGACAAGCAAGGCTCGGCTTGCCGCGATTGTTCATCAGGCGGACAACAATACGCCGTAAACTCTCGCTACGATTTTTGCCTTCTGAACTTCTATCAATCAAGCGAGAACCGCCTGATATTCCCCGTATGCGCCTTTGAAATCGGTAATTTCGTGGGTGCCTTCGAAGTGCCAGATCCGGGTTGCCACCTCGTCGATCAGATCCTCGTCATGCGTTACCAGCAGCACGGTTCCGGGATAGCGCTGCAGCGAAATGTTGAGAGCGTTGATCGATTCCAGATCGAGATGGTTCGTGGGCTCGTCGAGGACGAGAAGGTTCGGTTTCTGCAACATCAGTTTGCAGAAGAGTAATCGCGCGGCTTCACCGCCGGAGAGAATATCGGTGCGCTTATCGGCATCATCACGCGGAAAGAGCATCTGCCCTAGAATTCCGCGGATTTCTTCCGTCGATGCGGCGGGATCCCACTGATGAAGCCATTCCAGAACCTTGATGCCCGGTTCGATTAGCGCCTTATGATCCTGGGCGAAATATCCTACCGCTGCTTCGTGACCCCAAATAACTTTTCCGGCGTCGACGAACGGCCCGTCGTAACCACTTGTCTTTCGCAATTCCGATTCAGAAACCGTTGGCGAGTTCGCTAGCAGCGCATTCACCAGAGTAGTTTTGCCGGAACCGTTGCGGCCCATGAGCGCGATTTTTTCTCCGCGCAGCACGCTCGCCGTAAAGTTGGAGACTACTTTCGCGTCGCCGTATGACTTGCTCAGCCCCTCGATTTCGAGAATGTGTTTTCCTGAGGGACGCTTTTGCTCGAACTTCAAATATGGGCGTTGGATGTTCGATCTCGCCAGTTCCGTCACCTGCAGCCGCTCCACTTCCTTGCGCCGCGACTGCACTTGGCTGGAACGGGTTCCGGCGGCGAAGCGGGCAATGAACTCGTTCAACTGATCGATCTTCTTTTCGCGCTGTGCATTCTGCGATTCGATTTGCGAACGAATCTGCGTCTTCGCGATGACCATGTCATCGTACGTGCCGGTGTAGGTGATGATGGTCTCGTAATCGATATCGGCGATGTGGGTGCAGACGCCGTTGAGAAAATGGCGATCGTGAGAGATGACGATCAGCACGCCTTCATATTGATTGAGAAAATTCTTGAGCCAATGAATCGAATCGAGATCGAGGTTGTTGGTCGGCTCGTCGAGCAGCAACGCCTGCGGATGTCCGAAAAGAGCTTGCGCTAGCAATACTCGAACCTTTTGCCCGCCCGGGAGTTCGGACATTTTACGTTCATGCTGCTCGTCTGGAATGTCGAGACCGTGCAAAAGAATCGCCGCGTCGCTTTCGGCGGTGTAGCCATCTTCCTCGCCGACAATGCCTTCGAGTTCGCCCAGTTTCATGCCATCGGCGTCGGTCATCTCCGGCTTGGCGTAAATAATCTCGCGCTCTTCCATGGCGGCCCACAAGCGCTTGTTGCCCATGATTACCGCGTCGATCACGCGGTATTTATCGAAGGCGAATTGATCTTGGCTCAGCACGCCGAGCTTTTTCGGGCGAACCACGGTTCCCTTCTGCGGCTCGAGTTCGCCCGTCAGAAGCTTCATGAACGTTGATTTGCCGGCGCCGTTCGGGCCAGTGAGACCGTATCGTTTCCCCGGAACAAAGCCGGTGGAAACCTCGTCAAATAGAATTTTGGCGCCGTAGCGCATGGACACATTGCTGACTGAAATCATGGTGTTTTGGGAACTGCGGGAATCGATCCAATCGGAAGAGACGCAGCTACTGCAGTTAGGATATCACGTGCGTCTTCATGGATTCATTTTGTCGCGTTATTCCTCGATTTCTACGGGAAATCTGAACCTTTAGAGGAAGACAGAGATTAAGAGGCACACAGAGGAAAAGCGTTTCCCACTAGGAACACTAACGTTCACGAAGGGTCGTGGTAGCCTGCTCAAAGTCATGAATGACCCTCAGCACTCTTCTTCCATTAATCTCCCCGCGATTGCGCGGCAGGTGATGCTTGCCCGTGGTTTTGAACCGGACTTTCCGCCGGAGACACAGCAGCAACTCGCGGATATTACAGCCCACCCACCGCGGCTTGCGCCATCCGACAAAGTGCGCGATTTGCGCAATTTGCTTTGGTCTTCGATTGACAACGACACTTCGAAAGATCTAGATCAGATCGAAGTCGCCGAACCCCTGCCAGGCGGCGACGTGAAGGTGATGATAGGAATCGCCGACGTCGATGTTTTCGTGCCCCGGGCTTCGCCGATCGATCAACACGCGGAACGCGAAACGACCAGCGTTTACACGGGCGTCAGCATTTTTCCCATGTTGCCAAACGAGCTCTCTACTGGAGCATCTTCCCTACTGCCGGATGTTGACCGTCCGGCCGTCGTAACTGAATTCGTGGTCAGCGGCGGCGGCGCACTGACTGCAAGCAACGTGTATCGGGCTATCGTTCGTAATAAGGCGCAACTTACTTACAACGCCATCGGCGCTTGGCTCGAAGGAAAGGCTGCGCCTCCGCCAAAAGTTGCCGCGTCACCCGACCTGCAAACTCAACTTAAAATGCAGGACGAAGTTGCGCAAGCACTGAAGAAACTGCGTTACGAGCACGGAGCGCTCAACATCGATACCAGTGAAGTTGTTCCGCTTCTGCTGAACGAGCAAGTAATGGATGTGGTGAAGGCCGAAAAGAATCGCGCAACCGATTTGATCGAAGACTTCATGGTCGCTGCCAATGGAGTGGTGGCGCGACTGCTGGCGAAGGTTTCTTCAATCCGCCGTATCGTAAAGACGCCGGAGCATTGGGACGGCATCGTGCGTCTGGCAGCTGCGGACGGTAAGAAACTGCCACCGGATCCCGACTCCAAGGCACTCAACGATTTTCTCCTCAAGCGCAAGGCCGCTGATCCGGATCACTTTGCCGATTTATCGCTGGCCATCATTAAGTTGATCGGGCCCGGGGAGTACGTTCTGGAGCGCGCAGGAGATCCTCCACAGGGGCATTTTGGCCTTGCAGTACAGGACTACACGCATTCAACCGCTCCCAACCGCCGGTTTGCTGACGTGGTTACGCAGCGCTTGATCAAATCTCTCCTCGATGGAAAACCCGCGCCGTATTCGGACGATGAGCTTTCAAGCATCGCGGCAAACTGCACCGCGAAGGGCGATGCCGCACGAAAAGTTGAGCGAGAAATGTCGAAGCGTGTGTCCGCCGTAGCAATGACACATCGTGTCGGCGAGACGTTCGACGCTATCGTTACTGGCGTGACCCCGAAGGGAACTTTTGTGCGAGTCATGCAGCCGCACATCGAAGGATTGCTGGCCCAAGGTGCGGCGGGGCTCAATATCGGTGATAGGCTGCGTGCGAAGCTGATCCGAACCGATGCGCAACGTGGCTTCATCGACTTTGCGCGCGCGTAACCCTGCTAATAAATCTGCGCAGTAGCGCACGTGCCTCGCAGGGCAATGCAATCGGTTCTGAAAATCAATCAGTTCTGAAACGTATTGCAGGATTCGATGGCGCCGCCTTTGAAGCCGCGCTGGAACCATTCATCTCTTTGAGCGGAACTTCCGTGGGTAAATGTTTCAGGATTCACGTGGCCTGTGCTCATGCGCTGCAAACGATCATCGCCCACGGCTGCGGCGGCTTTCAATGCCGAATCGATATCTCCCGCATCCAGTAAGTGACGTTGCTCCGTCGTGTGTGCCCAGACGCCCGCGAAGCAATCGGCCTGCAATTCTATGCGCACTGATATGGCTTTCGCAGATTGAGGATTGCGTTCCTGCGCCGCCCGGGCTTTCGCCTCGATTCCGACTAATTTCTGCACGTGGTGCCCAATCTCGTGGGCCAGCACGTAGGCTTGCGCAAACTGGCCTGGAGCGCCGAAACGCCGGCTCAGTTCATTGAAGAATCCGAGATCGATGTAAACCTTTTCGTCCTCGGGGCAATAGAACGGTCCTGTCGCCGACTGCGCCATGCCACAGGCAGACGGTATCGAATTGCGGAACAGAACTAATTTCGCATGGCGATATCGCACGCCTTCACTGGAAAGAATTTTGGTCCAAGTGGTTTGGGTGTCGTTCAAAACGAAAGTGATGAATTGAACCATTGGCTGCTCGGCCGCGTCCTGTTGCCGATTCGTAGCCGAGTTAGGCACGCGGTTTTGTTCCGTAACCGCCGTGGGAGCGCCTCCCGAGCCCATGCCTAGGAGCGCGAAAAAGTTACGATGAAAAACAACGCTCAGGACGAGGACGATCAGCATTCCTCCGATACCAAGGTGCACGCCGCCGAGTTGCATGCCTCCTGAACCGCTATCGTCGCGCCGATCTTCAACGTCGTCACTGCTACCGCCCGGAGTCCATCGCATGGGTCACTCCATAAACCAGAGTCGAAACACTCTATTAATCCCCTCCGGAAGTGACCAGCGCCATACAGGCAAATCTCGAAAAATGACCTTGGCGCAGGGTACAGCTCAAAATGGGCTTCTAGGGAATGGGAACAAATCCACGGATGCCAGTTGGGCCCGGATCAGGGATGAAACACTTGCGATTCGTTTCGATTGACCCTACAATTGCTACCATTTTGAGGTCGAAAGAGGTCTGATTGAGACGATTTGTGACCCAGCTCTTCCTTCTGGTTTTAGTCCTAACCTCCTCATTGCCGATCTATGCGCAGAGGACGTTTTTAAGGAAGTTAAAATTCGGCGTCACCGAAGTTCAAAGAAAAGGGTGCTGGTAAATAAATTCGGCACACTCACCTTTGACGATTCCGCCCGCAAGTTAACTTTTCAGGCCGAGGAGGCGGGCGATCACATTGAAATTTCTTATGACGACGTCCAGAAGATCGTCTTTGAGATTACGACTCATATGCGAGGAGGAGCGGTCTCGCAAGTGATTGAAGCCGCTTCGATACCAGGATTGGTGGTCGGCAACGCAATTGCGCGACAACATGTTCACGACTACTGGTTCTATGTTGAGTGCAAATGTCCAGCGGGTGATAAGGCGGCGCTTATCGATGTGCCGAAGGGCTACTCAGCGCAGGTCATTGAGAAAGCCCGCAGCGTATTTGGGTCTAAAGTAACCGAGACAGACTTCGCGGAAAGGAGTGCCGAGGTAAACATTGAAAACCTCAAGGCACTGAAGACGAAGCAAGTCGCCAAAGTTGATAAACGGAACCATCCTTTGCCTGGATTAACGTCAGACAAGGCAACCTTGATTGTCGTCTGTCCGCCGCTTGCTGCACGATACGCCGGAACTGGAATTCAATTCAAACTTCACGCAAATGACCAGGTGATTGCGGTCAATCGGATGGGCACTTATAGCTTTGCCTATCTGGATCCTGGAAAATATCTTCTCGTTTCACAGGCGGAAAACGCAAATGGCTTTGAGATGGAACTTAAAGGCGGCCAGATCTATTATTTTCTGCAAAACACATTTCAGCAGACCATTGCACCGAATCAGACGGCTTTGTCTCGAGATAGCAAGGAGCTGGTGATGTACCTGCTCAATGGATCTTATTTTTCTGATTGGAAGCCAAAGGAACCTAAAAAACATGCCCAAATCTGAGAGACAACCTCAGCTCTTTTTCTTCTCCAGTTCGGCCCACCTGGCATAGAGGACGTCTAGCGCCTGTTGCGCCTCGTCCAGAGCGGACTGCGCATGCACAAGATGCGATGCTTCGGTGGCGTTCGCCGGATCTTCTAATTCTTCGCGTTTCGCTTGCACTCTCTGTTCGGCTTCTTCTACTCGTTGCTCGATGGTGGCGTATTCTCTCGCTTCGAGGTACGAGAGTTTCTTTTTTGTGGACGGCGACGACTTCGAGTCGGAGGAGGTAGGCGAACCGCCATTGTTCGTGGTGTCGGCAGACTTCGATGTTTGCCACGCTTCCCATTGCCCGTAATCGGCGAAGGTGTCGGCTCCGCCCTTTCCATTGAGACCAAGCACGATGGTAGAAACACGGTCCAGCATGTAGCGATCATGCGTCACCAGCACTAGCGAGCCCGGGAAATCGATGAGACTTTCTTCAAGAATTTCCAGGGTCGGAATGTCGAGGTCATTGGTGGGTTCGTCGAGCAGAAGAATGTCGGCGGGCTGAAGCATGAGTTGCGCGATCAGCACGCGGGCGCGCTCGCCTCCGGAAAGCCGTCCGACGGGCTGACTGAGCTGTTCCCCGGTGAAGAGGAATCTTGCAGCCCATCCGGCAACATGAATTACGCGATCGCGATAGACGACGGAATCGCCATCGGGCGCGAGCGCTCGGCGCAGTGTGACGTCGGGATCGAGGGTGCGCGTCTGATCGAAATAGACAATGCGAAGCCAATCGGCACGGCGAATCTCTCCGCTCGTTGGAGAAAGGTCGCCTTGCAGCAAGCGCAGCAGCGTTGTTTTCCCGCTGCCATTCGGGCCGACCAGGCCGACTCGCATTCCCGCGGTGAGGATGAAGCTGAGGTCGTCGAATAGGGCACGCGTTCCCATAGTGCAGGTGAGATTCTGGAGTTCGATCAGTCTCTTCGTCTTGCGATCTGTGGCTGAGAAATCGATTTGGGCAGTGGCGCTGCGAGTTCTTTGGTTGAGCTCGGCTAGTTCTCCCATGAGTTCGCCGGCCTTGCTGATGCGAGCCTTCGACTTGCGAGTCCGGGCTTTCGCACCGCGCCTTAGCCACTCGATTTCCCCGTGAACCAAATTTTCCAAGGCTTCCTGACGCTTGGATTGCGCGTGCAGAAATTCTTCTTTCTTCTCGAGAAACGCGCTGTAGTTGCCGCGCACTCGAAGCGAGCCATCGGGATAGATGCGATTGAGTTCCACCATATCCGTCGTAACATTTTCCAGAAAATAACGGTCGTGACTTACGATGACGCTAGCGAAAGACGCCTGCTCGATAAGATCCTCCAACCAGGTTATTCCCAGAAGATCGAGATGATTAGTCGGCTCATCGAGCAGCAGAATGTCAGGATGCTGCACCAGCGCTTCGACAATCGCTAGACGCTTCTGCCATCCGCCCGATAATTCGGTCGCTTTGGCGTCGAGGTCTTCGAATCCAGCGCGACCCAGGGTTTCAGCAAAGCGGGCACCGCGCTCAGAGCCGGAAACGCCGCTTCGGTCGAGAGCACTTTTGATTACCGAGCGAACCGTGGCTCCTCTCTCGAATCGAGAGTCTTGCTCCACAACGGCCAGGCGTGTGCGCTTGCGAAACGACACTTCGCCACTATCGGCGTTGACCTCACCGGCCAGAATTCTTAGCAGCGTGGATTTACCCGAACCGTTCGGCCCTATGAGGCCGATGCGATCTCCGTCAGAAATGGTGAAGGAAACATTTTGAAAGAGCGGATTCGCTCCGAAGGCCTTGGTAATTTGTTGCGCGTTAACTATGGGAGGCAATGAAAAACGATCTCCTGATAATGTCGATGTGTTGAGAGTATCAGTTGGAAGAGAACGTGGCTGACAACTCTAGTTTCGTTTCTGGCAAGCCTATTGCAAGATTACTTTTCGATTCAGATCTTGAGCGGCTTGCTCAATGTTTTCTGGCCTGCCCAAATCACGCCAATAATTTTCATCCGCTCTATAGGCAAGAATTTTCTCTCCTTGACCCGCCACCCGCAAATACGAAGCGAAGATAGAGAACGCACCGCTCTCTGTCATCATCGGCAGAAACCGCGGAGAGATGACGTGAATGCCGGAAAAAGCGAGAGCGTGCATCGGCTCGCGCTGGCCAACTAATTCCGGTACGCCGCTTCCGGCGCGGCGGCCGCAAAGCCGAAGTTGGTCGTCGAAGAGTAAAAAGCGGGAGCTTTTTCGATCCTGCACAGCCAAGGTGGCGAGCGCTTGATTGTCTTTATGAAATTGGACCATGCGCCCCAGATCGATTGTGCTGAGGACGTCGACATTGTGCACCACGAACCCATCATCCCGATCGCTGCCTTGGCTGGCGGCGGCGTTAGTTTTGGAATCTGCTAGCAACAAATGAGCCGCTTTTTTCAGTCCGCCGCCCGTGTCAAGCAGCGTCTCCTCGCGCGAGACCTCAATGCGCAGGCCAAAATTATTTTTAGCAGCTAAATATTGCTCAATCATGTCGGCGAAGTGAAAGACATTAATGATTACGTCGTTCACTCCAAAACTACGCAGGCGAGAGAGGGTCATTTCCAGCAACGTGCGCCCATTGATTTCGACCAGCGCTTTGGGGCGATTATCGGTCAGAGGCCGCAGTCGCGTTCCGAGGCCTGCGGCGAAAATCATCGCCTTCATTCGCGCATCGCCTTATGAGAAACAGCCATTGACGGAGTTGCTCCGACTTCGGCGGTTACCGGATTCAGTTGCGGCTGCTCGCGATGACGGACTACCACTTCCACGGCTTCTTTTTCGCGCAGATGTTTTGCCAAATGCTCGGCGAGGTAGACGGAGCGATGCTGGCCGCCCGTACAACCGAAAGAAACCATCAAGTTTGGGAATCCACGGCCTTGATACGCGGCAACGCTGGCGTCAACCAGTGACTTTGCATTGGCCAGGAAATCGTCGACGCTTTGCTGATGGCTGAGATAGTCAATCACGGAAGAATCTTTGCCAGTGAGAGATTTGAAGCGTTCTTCGCGGCCGGGATTGGGGAGGCTGCGTGCATCAAAAATAAATCCACCGCCGTTACCGCTGTCGTCCTGTGGAAGGCCTTTGTGAAATGAAAAACTGAAGATGCGCACCTTTAATTTTTCTAATTTCGTTTCGTATTTTTCCGGCTTAGATGTCAGACCCTGAAGCTTTTCGGAAGCAACCATTGTTTTGAATGCTTCCATGACTGTGGGGAGCGCAATTGGCAGTTCGACATTGCGCAACAGCCAGCGCAGATTCTCGAGGGCGTAGGGAACGCTCTGGAGAAAATGTTCTTTGCGCTCGTAAAAGCCGCGGAAACCGTAAGCGCCTAGGGCCTGCATTATACGTACGTAAACGTAAGCATAGTAGTACTGCATGAAGGCAGCGCGATCGAGATCGATGAAGGCGGCAAGGCTGTCTAGATAATGATCGAGCAATTGCTGGCGAAGTTCCGGAGGCAGGTCGGCCTTGGCGTCGTATAAGAGGGAGGCAATATCGTATTGCAGCGCACCTTTTCGGCCGCCTTGATAGTCGAGAAAAAAAGGCTGACCGTCACGCAACATAATATTGCGAGATTGGAAGTCGCGATAAAGAAAATAATCGCGGCTCGCGCTCAAAAGAAATTTAGTCAGGCGGGTGAAATCACGCTCCAGCGCTTGCTCATTGAATGGAATTCCGGCGAGGCGCAGGAAATAATACTTGAAATAATTCAGATCCCACGCAATGGATTGGCGGTCGAAGCTGGCGCGGGGATAGCAGACTTTGTAGTTTAGGTCGCGAGCAGCTTCGACTTGAAAGCGCGGCAATATTTCGACAACCTTGCGATAAGACGCGATTGTTTCGAGGGTGATAGTGGCGCCGTCTCGATGGCTTGAAAGAAACTCGAAAAGTGTTGTACCGCCAAAATCTTCTTCCAGATATACCCCGTGCTTTAGGTCTTCGGCATAAATTTCGGGCACGGGCAATCCGTATTGTCGAAAGTGACGGGAGAATTCGAGGAAGGCTACGTTTTCTTCGCGCACGTCATACAAAATGCCGATAGCGGTAAGTTTGTTGCTGGAAAGGCGTATGATCTTCCGGCCAGAGCCGCCGAGCTGGCCTTGAAGTGGCTGCACGCAATCCACCGGCAGCTGGAAATGCTGCTCGAATAGTCTCTTGAGAACTTCCATGAAGAACATTTCACCTAGTTTATTTCGCTTCCATAAAGATAACATCGGACACGCGAGTGAACTGCTGGGTGCCGAATCAACAGCATTAAGTGCTACGTCAGATCCCGAGCGTGGGTTGAGAGATAAGTGCGGGAGTGCGATTGACAATGCACTGTTCCTTTGACATATTGTCAAAGCGGTTAGAATGCCGAGGTATATAGCTTTTGGCGGATCATCGTTGGACTGCCCTGGGCTCGTCAGCGGAGAAGAATATGAGCGAAAGTGAATCCCTGGTTCACTCGGATAACCTGCCCCGAGAGCAGGCCGGTGAGCTCCTTCAATTGCCGCGTCAGAAGGCGAATTGGGAGTGGATGAGCTTTTTCGTTCGACGCCTTAATCCGGGAGACACTTACAAAACTCAGACGGATGGTGAAGAGGCGGCCTTTGTGCTGCTGGGCGGAACGTGCCGAGCTGATTGGGGGGAAGGCGCCCAAAAAATCGGCAAGCGAAAGAACGTTTTTGATGGCTATCCTTACGCTCTGTATTTGCCTCACGGAAACGCAGTCACTTTTACCGCGGAAACTATTTGCGAGGTCGCAGAATGCCGAGCACCGTCGCAAGCCCCACTGAAGCCGCGTCTGGTCACACCCGATGATGTCGTGAGCAGTTTGCGTGGTGGCGGAAATGTATCGCGTCAGATTGTGGATATCATGAGTCCGGATTTCCCAGCTGACAAACTCATTGTGGTGGAGGTCTACACTCCCGGTGGAAACTGGTCGAGTTATCCTCCGCATAAACACGACGTACATAATCCGCCCAAGGAAGTCGATCTCGACGAAATTTATTATTACCGTATGAATCAGGAGAACGCATTTGCGTTCCAGCACCTGTATTCGGGAAAAGATTCGGCCGAAAAAACTCTGAAGACGCGCGATGGGGATGCCGTCCTGGTTCGCAGCGGGTATCACCCGGTGGTTGCGGGGCCAGGGTATGACGTCTACTACTTGAACTTTCTCGCCGGCTCGTCACGCGTCATGGCTGTCACGGAAGATCCGCAGCACGTATGGATACGGTCTTCATGGAAAGAGACGGACCCTCGACTGCCGATGGTCTGAGTGCATTACATTCGACCAATGACTGAGCACCAAATCGCGTCACCCCATTCATGATGGGCCAGGGGACAAAGTGGAAGCGACAGTGTCTGGCGCAGCGCCCAAGCCCAAGTTGAAGCGAGTCCTCGGACTTTGGGATCTGGTTTACTACGGAGTAATCTTAACTTCGCCGATCGCTGTTGTTCCCATGTTTGGCGAGGCCCAGGTACTTTCGCACGGCCACGCAGTCATCACACTGTTGGCCGCCATGGCAGCGATGACCGCCACGGCGGTAAGTTTCGGGCGCATGGCTACCGTATATCCGTCGGCGGGCTCCGTTTACACCTACGCTAGCCGCAGTTTCAACTCCACTTTTGGATTTGTCGTTGGTTGGGCGATGTTTCTTGAGTACCTGTTCCAACCCCTGCAGAATAGCCTCTACGCAGCGCTCACCATCCAGAGATTGCTTCCTCACGTTCCTTTTGCGCTGCTCTCGGCGGCGGCCGTCGGGTTCATGACTTTGCTCTGCTGGTTTGGAATTCGCACGACGGCGAGAGCCAATCAAATTCTGCTTTTCATGATGTCGGTTGTCATGGTGGTATTCGTGGGCGAAGCCATCTGGTACATCATCGGACAGCATCATTTCGTGGGACTGATTTCGAGTCAGCCGGTTTACGATGCCAAAACTTTTAGTGTTCGCGCGATAGCTGCCGGGACGGCGCTGGCGGCGACTGTCTATATCGGCTTTGACGGGGTGAGCATTTTGGCCGAAGAGGTTGAGAATCCACAACGCAATGTGTTGCTGGCATCCGTGCTGGTGTGCGTTTTTACAGGACTCTTTGCAGCATTTCAGGTTTATCTAGCGGTTCGCGTGTGGCCCGATTACCGGACCTTGGTGAATCCCGAAACCGCGTTCATGGACGTGGCGCGAGTCGTTGGCGGTTATAAATTGTTTGTCGGATTCGCGGCCGTCCTCTTGATCTCAAGCCTGGCATGCGGACTGGCTGGTCTGCTGGGCGCAGTGCGTTTGCTTTACAGCATGGGACGCGACAATGTGCTGCCCCGCAAAATTTTTGGCCACCTCAATGCCGACCGCGGCAATCCTTCTTACAACGTTCTGATCGCGGGCGCGTTAGCATATGTCGGAACTTTGACCATGGGATGGGAGCGATCGGTTGAAATTCTTAACTATGGCGCGCTAATCGCTTTTATGGCGGTGAATCTTGCGGCCGTCCGGTATTTTGGCTTTTCGCCCGGCATGGTGGGAAAGCGGCATCTGTTTCTCGACGTCATTGTCCCGGGCTTGGGATTCGTTTTTTGCCTGGTGATTTTTCTCGGGCTCCAAGAATCAACTTTGGTTGTGGGCACGGCTTGGCTCTCAGTGGGCGCGCTCTACGTCGTTCTGAAAACTAAGGCTCTGGGTCAACCGGTAATCATCGACTTTGGTGAATCTGGGACGTAATTGGGGGAATGGATTGGTCGAGTCATGACGCAGCCGCTGGATGATTGGTACCGCCCCGAAATTCCACGCAAAGAATTGAAGTTGTTGATGGCCCGGGGCGACAGCAAGGGTCTCGTCAATTTTGGGCTGTGGTTCGCATGCCTTGGCGCGAGTGGATATCTGGCTTATATCGCGATAGGAAGCTATTGGGTCATCCCCGCTTTTTTTTTATACGGCACCATTTACAGTTCCTGCGATGCGCGGTGGCATGAATGTGCTCATGGCACGCCCTTCCGGACACGTTGGCTGAATGAGACGTTTTATTTGCTTTCCTCGATCATGAATATGAAGGAAGGTACTTACATGCGTTGGAGCCACACTCGACATCACACCGAGACAATAATGGTAGGGATCGATCCAGAGATACAGGTGATGCGTCCGGCAAATCTGGGTCGAGTGCTGCTTGATTTTCTGTGGATTCCGGATGCGATGCAGATGTTCCGCGTCATGATTTTGCACGCAGTCGGCCGGCCCACCAAGGAAGCCAGGGATTTTGTGCCGCAGAGCGAGTGGCAGAAAATGTTCTGGTGGTCGCGTTGCTATCTTTTTATTTATTGGGGAATGATCGTTTGGTCGATCTTGATCAGAAGTTGGCTTCCGCTGCTCTATTTTCCGCTGGCGCGTTTCTACGGTGGCTGGCTGCACCAGATTTTTTCGCTCACCCAACATGCCGGACTCGCGGAAAACGTGCGCGATCACAGGCTTAATACGCGCACCGTGAACATGAATCCTGTGTTCCGGTTCCTTTACTTCAATATGAATTACCACATCGAACATCACTTGTTTCCTATGGTTCCGTTTCATGCGCTGCCCGATTTGCATCAGCGGGTTCGGGATGAGATGCCGCATACGTACTCGGGATTGATCGAAGCATTCCAGGAAATTATTCCTACGTTAATCAGGCAGTCCAAGGATGCGACGTATTTCGTGCTGCGCGAACTTCCGCCCGGGGCGCCAAAAAGTATTTCTTCGACGCAAGTGCCGACCAGTAGTGTCGTTACGTCTTTCGGGGGAACGCATCATGCCTGAAGTTGCTATTGCTTGGCACGCGGTATGCCCCGTTGATGAAATCGACGAAGAAGACGTAGCGGAGTTCTGGCATGCGGGGAAACTTTATGCGATCTACCACACGCCTAGCGGATTCTATGCCACTGATGGACTCTGCACGCACGAGGAGGCGCCGCTGACGGGTGGACTCGTGCTCGGAGAAATTATCGAATGTCCGATGCATCAGGGACGCTTCGATATTCCTAGCGGCGAAGCAAAGGGCGCGCCGGTGTGTATCAATTTGAGGACCTATCCCACCAAAATCGAAGCGCAACAGATTTATGTCGGCATTCCAGTCAAGGTCTGACTTCGACAATGAATGCCTTGCTAATCGTCACAGAATTGCGCGCCTGTCATTCTGAGCGAAGCGAAGAACCTATGCATTCTCTCGGCGGTCAAACAAATGAGGCCTAGATGCTAAGCGGTTTGTAATTTGGACAATCACTGGCACTACTGAAGGAATTAAAGTATGCTGCGGATGATGTATTCGCTGTGGTATTAACGATAGTGGTTATGCCAATGAATTAGCCAAAGCGCTAAGATTCCTTGGAAAGCGAGAAAGCTTGGGATGTCTAAATTAGGAGTGGGAATCCTCGGAGTCGGCGCTATGGGAAGACGGCACGCGGAGAACATTCGCCGACTCGTGCCTCATGCTCGACTCGTCGCAGTTGCCGACGTGGCCGCCGAACCCACCCGGCGGGCTGCAGAAGATCTTGAGATAGAACACGCGTTCGCGTCGCTGGAAGAAATGCTGGAGCGAAAAGACATTGATGCGGTTGTGATCGCGACTCCGGATAAGTTCCACGCGCAAGACATTCAGGCGGCAGCGGCTGCGGGAAAGCAGATTCTCTGCGAGAAGCCGCTAGCACTCAATCTGGCGGATGCGCATGCGGCACTCGCGGCGGTCGCGAAGGCAGGCGTCCATCTACAGATGGGATTTATGCGTCGGTACGATCCAGGATATGCGTCGGCAATGAAGCGCATTGAGGCTGGCGAGATTGGCGATCCCGTCATTTTCAAATCGATCGGGCGCGACAAGGATGCTCCGCCTATTTCATCATATGCATCGAGATTGAACGGCATGCTGTTTTACAACAACACCATTCATGATTTCGACTTGGCGAGATGGCTGATGCGCGATGAAGTGCAAGAAGTGCAGGCATACGCGACGGTGGCGATTCGGCCGGAGGTCGCGGCGTTCGGCGATATTGTGGCCGGGGTGGTGAATTTGAAGTATGGTCGCGGAGCCATTGGCAATATCGAATCGTACGTACAAGCTGTCTACGGTTATGACGTGCGGACTGAGGTCGTTGGATCCAAGGGCTCGATTCTGGTGGGCAGCCTGCAACAAACGCCGGTGACTTTCTTGACCAGCGGCGGTGGAACACAAATTCTAGCTGGACATTTCCTCGACAGGTTTGAAGATGCCTATGTTGCCGAAGTCCAGGATTTTGTATCTAGCGTGTTACAGGACCGCGCTCCGCGAGTGGCGGGCTCCGACGGCCTGCACGCTCTTGAGATAGCCGTCGCAGCTGAAAAATCTTGCATTCAGTCCACAGCCTGCAGAGTGGGGTAAACCTTTGACAGGACGCTGAACGGACGGAGGAATATATGACGAGAACTACAACTGACACCACTTATAAAAGTCCTCTACACGAAATGACTCAGACCACGCCAACATGCCTGTGGAATGACTCGGCGTCGATTCAGGAACTCACGTACTCGATCGAGCATGGTGCGGTTGGAGCGACTTGCAATCCGGTCATTGTGCTTGGAGTGCTCAAAAAGGAGATGGCGTCGTGGAAGAACCGCATTCGAGCGCTGATTGACGAACTTCCCAAGGCAACCGAAGAAGAAATCGGCTGGCAACTGGTGCGCGAAATATCAATTAATGCTGCGGCGCTATTGAAGCCCGTGTTCGATGAAAATCGAGGGCGAAACGGACGGCTCTCGATACAGACCGATCCGCGATTCTATCGCGATACAGAGGCGATTGTGCGGCAGGCTGAAGAGTTTGACCGCCTCGCACCCAACATGATTGTGAAGATTCCAGTAACTCGAGCTGGCCTTCCTGCGATCGAAGAAGCGACTTACCGCGGGATCAGCATCAACGCGACGGTAAGTTTCACTTTGCCGCAGTGCATCGCGGTAGCGGAAGCGGTTGAGCGCGGACTAGTGAGGCGCGAGCGGGAAGGCAAGGACATTGCGGCCATGGGGCCGGTATGCACGATCATGGTTGGACGGCTGGATGACTGGTTGAAAATAGTGTGTGAAAAGGAAAATATCACGATCGATCCTGGGTATCTGGAGTGGGCGGGAGTGGCTGTATTCAAGAAAGCTTATCGGATTTTTCAGGAGCGTGGATATCGAATTCGCTTATTATCGGCGGCATTTCGCAATCACATGCACTGGAGCGAATTTATCGGCGGCGATGTGGTTATTTCTCCGCCTCATGCTTGGCAGGTGCGATTGAATGCCAGCGAGGTTGAGGTTCACCAGCGAATCGACAAGCCGGTTGAGGCGAAGATTGTCGAAGAGCTATCGCGAAAATTTGCGGACTTCCGGAATGCATATTCTGAGAACGGGCTCACGCCGGTGGAATTCGATTCTTTCGCGCCGACGCGGCGAACGCTTCGGCAATTCATTGGCGCGTGCCATGAATTGGACGGACTGGTGCGCGACTTCATGCTGCCAAATCCGGAACTCTGACAGGAATTGAATTTTCAGAAATCAATTTTTACGTAGCCTAATACGGAGTGGCTCCTTAGCAGACTTCACAATTTAAATAAAAGGGTATTAAGCATTGGCGAACTCGAAGCGTTTGGGATATGCGGTAGTCGGTCTGGGCTTTATTGCTGAAACTTCTGTCTTGCCGGCTTTCCGCCACAGCAAGAAATGCAAACTGATGGCTCTGGTGAGTCATGACCAGAAGAGGGCAAAGCAACTTGCCGCGAAGTTTGGCGTGGGCGCTAAAGACTGTTTCAGTTACGAAAATTACGATCAGTGCCTGAGTCATCCAGGCGTGGATGCGGTTTTTATCGCATCGGTGAATGGAGCGCATGCCGAGCAAACAGTTCGCGCTGCCATCGCGCGAAAGCACGTCTTATGCGAGAAGCCCCTGGGCAACAGCGTGGAAGAATGCGGCCGCATGGTGAAGGCTTGCAAAGAGAATGGCGTATGTCTGATGACCGCATATCGAAAATATTTTGAGCCCGGTAGTGTGGCGCTCAAGAAACTAATTACGAGCGGCAAACTTGGCGGCCTTCGGCACATGTTTTCGTCGTACACGGAATTTGTAGATCCGGTAAAAGCCAAAACGTGGCAACTCAACCGGCAACTTGCTGGCGGCGGATCGTTGATGGATATTGGCATTTATTGCGTTAACACCATGCGCTGGCTGGCGGAGAGCACGCCCATCGAAGCCTCGGCCAGCGCGTGGACTGACGATCCGGGACGGTTCAGCGAAGTGGAAGACAGTATCGCCTTCCGCCTGACTCACCCAGGAGGGCTGGTGTGCCAGGGCACGTCGAGTTTCAGCGCGCAGGCGGCCTCGTTCGTGCAGGTGCACGGGGATAGGGGTTGGGCGGCGCTGAATCCCGCATTCGCATTTGAGGAGGAGAGGCGCCTGTTTGGGAAGATTCAGGGCCGGTGGTTCGAGAAAAAATTCAAAGTGATTGACGAGTTCGTGCTTGAGCTGGATGGCTTTGCGGAGTGCATCCGGCGCGTCCGGGATTCGGGGCCCGATGGCACGGAAGGGCTGCTGGATATCGCTACGGTCGAAGCCATTTACCGCTCCGCGCGGGAAAACCGCACGGTTTCGGTTGAAACACCAGCTCTCGCGCGGGAGCAGACATGAAAACCTGCCAAATGCGGTTATCGCCTAACCGTTCTGCAAAACGCCCCAGTGCTGTGGGGGCGGGGTTTACGGATAAAAATGCTTGACAGTGGAGAGCTTTCTGATCTATCAAGTTTGATCCAGTAAATAAGCGCTTATCCGGAACGCGTTTGTGGCTCACTGGTTTTTTTGTATATCCGGCATAAGCGCTTATGGGGGCGTCGGTTTAACTACTTCCTTTTGCCTTTTGGGGTTGTCGGCACTGCGTGGCATCGAGGGGGAATCACATCATGACAAAACACGCCTGCTTTAGGGCAAGCCTGCTGGTCTGTGCGATGGCGGTGTTGTTGTCCAACCAACCAATTCTCCTGGCGCAGTTGACCACGGGGGGAATTGTGGGCGTGGTCTCTGACACGTCCGGTTCGAGAGTGCCGGACGTCACGGTGACCGCCACCGAAGTGGGCACCTCGACCACGACCAAGGTCGCAACGGATTCTTCCGGAAGTTATAGCTTACCCACTTTGAAGATCGGGCAGTA
>Ga0209332_1000007_pt1 | contig 50361 bp, 41 predicted proteins | sample BlaSpr_A8_OM3_M1_FD_187974 | JGI IMG/M metagenome (GOLD analysis project Ga0209332, IMG submission 187974) | Forest soil microbial communities from Thunder Bay, Ontario, Canada - Black Spruce, Ontario site 2_A8_OM3_M1 (SPAdes) (version 2) | ecosystem: Environmental > Terrestrial > Soil > Boreal...
GAATCGGGCGAGTTGGTGATGCGGGGTCCACAGTTCATGCTGGGGTATTGGAAGGAGCCGCAAGCCACGGCGGCAGCGCTTCGCGATGGCTGGTATTTTTCGGGCGACGTGGTGCGGCGCGATGAAGACGGCTTTTACTACGTGCTGGACCGCAGCAAGGAGATGATCAAGTACAAGGGATTTCCGGTGGCTCCGGCGGAAGTTGAAGCGGTGTTGCTTGAGCATGAGGCGGTGCGGGATTGCGGAGTGGTTGCGAAACCGGACTCTGATGCTGGAGAGATACCGTGCGCGTTTGTGGTGCTGCGCGAGGGGTTTGTGGGGTGTGATGCGCTTGATCAGGAGTTGCGGAACTTTGTGGCGGAACGGCTTTCACGGCACAAGCAGCCGCGCGAGATCCGTTTCGTAGAAGTGGTGCCGCGGACGCCTTCGGGGAAGATATTGCGGCGGGAGTTGCGGAAAATTATCTCCTGATCGCAGGCAAGAACGGAAGTTCCTATGATAAGAGTTTGGCCGGGCGGGGACGCCCGGCCCTCCACCTTGGCGCGCCACTCACGATTGCAGCAGAGTAAAATGTTTTTGTTTCATGACTCTTTCCAGCTTTGTGGCTAAGTCGGCGTTTCGGAACAGGCGGCGCAGTCTGCTTACTGTGGCTAGCATTGGCTTCTCTTTGCTATTGCTTTGCATCATGCTGTGCGTCTGGCGGAGTTTTTATATCGACAAGGGAGCGCCTGATTCCGCGCTTCGGATTATGACTCGCCACAAGGTTTCGCTGGCTAATTTTCTGCCCATCTATTATCGCGCCAAGATACGTGCGGTGCCGGGAGTGGTGCATGTTGTCCCGATGACGTGGTTTGGGGGGAAGTATAAAGACGACAAGCCGGAGAATTTTTTTGCGCAGTTTGCTACCGACCCGGAGGAGTACTTCGATGTTGCGGCGGATAAGATAATGCCGCCCGATCAGCTGGCCGCGTGGAAACGCGATCGCACGGGGTGTGTGGCGGATGAGCAACTCGCCAGGAAACATAATTGGAAGATTGGCGATCACATTATTTTGCAGGGGAGCATTTTTCCAACGAATCTCGACCTGACGTTGCGTGGCATTTACAGTATTGATCCGCCGAATAGCGCGCTGTATTTTCATGCGAAGTATGTGGAGGAATCGGTCAGCTGGTTCAAGGACACGGCCGGCTTTTACTTTACTCGCGTTGACACTGCGGAACACATGCCGGTTGCGGCGCATGAGATTGATGAAATGTTTCATGGGACGCCGGTTCCGACCAAGAGCGAGAGTGAGCAGGCATTCAAACTTGATTTCATTAATACGCTGGGCAGCGTGAAAGCTTTCATACTTGGCATTTGCGGCGCGGTGCTGTTTACAACGCTTCTGGTGTGCGCAAATACGATGGCGATGTCGATTCGCGAGCGGACGCGCGAAGTTGCGGTGCTGCGGACGCTCGGCTTCACTCGTGGGAGCATCCTGCAGTTGCTGCTGGGAGAATCGATCGCGATATCTTTGATTGGCGGCTTGTGCGGAATTACCCTTGCTACGGGAGCGCTTATGCTGGTGGGGCGGCCCGGAATTGGGATGCCGGTGTCAATGCACATGACGGCGGCTACGGCGCTGGTGGTCATGGTGGTGGCGTTTCTGGTGGGAGTGGTTAGCGGACTTATTCCTTCGTACCGGGCGTCGAACCTGGGGATTGTTGACGCGCTGCGCTACATTGGATAATCGTCAGCGCGTGGCGTACTGAGCCATTCTAAGCAATGTTTCGGCACTTCCTCACTTTAGCGATTCAATCTTTAAGTGCTACACTCGCATCGAATGCGGACGGACTTACTGCCCCTTTGCGATCAGCACTTTCGCACCATGGAGCCGACTCTGGCTCCATATAATGCCGACTATTGCATCGATTTTTTTCGCTGCACGGACAGGTTCTGCCATCGTTGTTTTGGGGAGCGCGTCGGGTACATTACGCCGAAACGCGGCGATGCTCCGATTCTTAAATCCGGCCAACCGAACTGCGATCGGCATGGGCGACCGATGTTTATCATCAGCCTCGACCGGCAGCGTAATCATGTGACGTATGCATGCCCGGAGCCGGATTGTCCGGAGCGGATTGTGCGGGCGTGATCCTTAGTGCCCTTGGTGGTCAAAGCCTTCCCTTGCGGCTCCCCGATTCCTCTCTTCAATAATCTGAAATAATCAGATTGTAATTCAGGCTCCGACTAGCCAGTCGTATTGAGCGCTGGTTAAGGGCACGACGCTTAGGCGTCCCTGACGGACCAGCGGCGAATCCGCGAACAGTTTGTGGGCCTTGATTTGAGAGAGCGTCTTCGGAGTTGCGATGGGCTTGCCGGCTTTGATTTTTACTTTCGGAATTTTGGGATCAGTAGCATCGACGCTGATCACCGACGCCGTGCCTACGGCGCTCTTCTCTTCTCCGGTGTGGTAAATCACCAGGCGCTCCCCTGGTTTCATCTCGCGCAGATGCTTCACGGCAGCCGGATTTGTTACGCCATCCCAAATCGTGGTTTTTTCGCGCTCCAGATCAGCGAAGGAATAGACGGAGGGTTCGGTTTTGAGGAGATAGTCCATGGGCAGGATTGTAAACACTGAGGCGGCTGGGGGGAAGGATTAGAGTGTGCGGTTTCAGTAGTACAGCTTTCGGCCTTGCCCTGTGTTCTCTGTGAATCCCCAGTGACCCCCGTGGTGAAGTCCTTTCGTCGTCGTTCAAAGACCGTAAAGGGCAACGGAGAGATAATGTTACTGCGGAGACTTCCCTTCTGGAGTAGTTTCGCCAACAATAGATGATGGTTGGCTAGCTTGACTAATCCCGGCGAAATGACGATGGGCAGGGCTATCGAGCGTTACTTTAACGTGGCGCTTTATATGCTTGTGCTTTGTGGATTTGGGGCGCTGGCTTCTACAGGAGGTTTGGATCTTCCGGCGGTTTTGCTGGTGGGAATGGCGCTGGCGATTCGCGGCTTGCAGCTGCTGATGCAGCGCGAGTTTGTCATACCAGAGCGATGGACCAACTCGCTGACCTTGATTTACGTTTTCGTATACCTGGCCGACTACTTTTTCATTTCACGCAGTTTTCTGGGGTCCAGCGTTCACCTGGTGCTCTTCACGATGGTGATCCGGCTGTTTTCTTTGCAGCGGACGCGTGACCATTACATGCTGGCGGTGCTGGCGTTTTTGATGGTGCTGGCGGCGGCGGTGCTGACGGTCGGCAGCGTGTTTATTTTTTCTTTTGCCAGCTTCCTGCTGGTTGCGATCGTCACTTTCGTCTTGATGGAGATGCAACATTCGCTCTCCGAACAGACGCAGTCGTCAGGTAAGGATAAAGACGATAAGCATAAGCAACTTAAAAAACAGGTCGGCGCGCCCAGCGGCGCAACCAGCAGCCAGCGTATGGCCTATGGGTTGATGGCGATCGCTCCGGCGCTGATGCTGATGATTCTGGCGGGGAGTTTTCTGATCTTCTTCTTGCTGCCGCGTGTTTCGTCGCGGTATCTGAGCGCTTACACTCCGACTAGCGACGTATCGACGGGCTTCACCGATCGCGTGCAACTTGGGCGCATTGGGCAGATCCAGCAATCGAATGCGGTGGTGATGCATATTCAGATACAGAACGATATGCAGGGCGCTTATGACCTAAAGTGGCGCGGAGTTGCGCTGAGCACATTTGATGGTCGTGCATGGACGAATTCGTATGAGCAAACGCAACTGCGAGCTGGGCTCGATGGAACCTATCGGCTGGCGCCTGTACTGCGCAATCCGTCCGCGACGGGACGGCTGATTCATTATCGGGTAATGATGGAGCCGCTGGGAACGAATGTATTTTTTCTGGCAGAGAGGCCGCAGAGCATCACGGGAAACTTTCGTCCGATTGCGATTGATGCGGGGGGAGCGGTTTACGATCTCGATGCCGACCATCCGGTGAATCAGTATGAGGCGGAATCGCGATTGCCGGAGATTGATGTTGACGAGTTGCGGCTGGACAGAAATAACGCTTCGGGGGGTATGGAGAAGTATTTAGCTTTGCCGCCACTGGACGCGCGAATTGGACGGCTGGCGGAAGAAGTGGCGGCGACCGCGCCGAACAATTACGACAAGGCGGTTGCGGTGGAGCGGTATCTGTCAACGCATTTTGGATACACGCTGGAACTACCGCGCAATTACACGCAGGATCCGATCGCTAACTTTCTATTTGAGAGAAAAAGAGGGCACTGCGAATATTTTGCCAGCGCACTGGCGGTGATGTTGCGGTCATTGCACATTCCATCGCGGATTATCACGGGATTCCGCGGCGGTGAATATAACGACCTGACGGGGCAATATGTGGTACGGGCGAGCGACGCGCATTCGTGGGTCGAGGCGTATTTTCCGAGTAGTGGATGGATGAGTTTTGATCCGACTCCGGCGGCAAGTTTGCCGACTCGAACCGGATGGTCGCGGATGCAGTTGTATATGGACGCGGCGGCATCTTTCTGGCGCGAATGGATTATTAATTACGACGTCAGGCACCAGCAAAGTTTGGGCCGGGATGCGGCCACTGGCGGGCGGCATTTCTTCGATGACGCGCGACGCTGGGTGGCGCAACAACATCGCGCGATGTTGCGCTCGGCCCGGCGCGCTCATAAGCAGGTTACGAAGTTTCCAGTGCGATGGCTGGGGACAATATTGGGATGCGCGCTGGGGCTGATCGGCCTGCTGAATCTCCGCCGCGCGATTCGAGGGGTGCGGGACAGGATGTTGCGGGCGCATCCGGAACGGGCTCCGCGAGTGGCGGCTTCACTCTGGTATCAGCGCATGGTTCACCGCATGGAACGGATGGGCTGGCGGAAATCGCCTTCGCAAACGCCAGTGGATTTCGTCCAGGCGATTCAGGAGGCGCGATTGCAAAAGAAGGTAGCGGCTTTTACCCGGGCTTATGAGTCCGCGCGTTTTGGGAATTCGGTTGATGACGCGCAAAGCTTGCCGGAGTTGTTTGAGGAAATCACGACGGTTGATGCTGTTGAGGCTGCTAAGGCGGAGTGAGATCGTGATGGGGCGCTCGTTGGGATCGTGATTCTGCCTCACCGAAAGCATTGCCTTAGCATTGTTGAATTCGGGTGGACCAAATGCGGACGGACGCATGCGTCCGTCGCTACGTGGTTAGAAGCGGTAGATGACGCCTACGCCTACGTAAAAATTGTGTTGACGGGTTCGGCTGGTGACTACGTCGTAGTCTGGGATTCCGGAGTAGAAATCTCGCGCTTCCAGGCGCCCGCCCCAATGAGTCCAAGGCCAGACATCCAAACCTGCTCCGACTTGGAGCACCCCTGTGCTAGTCCCGGTGCTTCCGGTGTTGGGAGCGCCAAAGCTGAGGGTTGAAGATTCGCTAAAGTGTCCATAGCCGCCGCCGATGCTGACCCACGGAGAAACACCCTGACCGTAAAAAAGGTTGGCACGCACTGAAGGAGTGACGAAAACTGCGCCGATGTGCGCCGGGACGAGGCCGAGGTTATAGTTCAAATCCATACTTGGAAAGATGGCCACGGGGAGTTCTGCGCTCAGTCCGACGATGCCTCTGGCGAAGACAGCGCGTCCGTAATTGAAGGCGATGCTTTCATCGTTGCCGAAATGAATGGGCAGATTGGTGCTCGGAACGGTTTGTGTGCTGACGAAGGTTCGCCCTGCGGTAACGGAAACTTCGTTAAGCTGAGCCCAACCGCTGGCCCCGAGAACTGCCACTAGCACGACTAGAACTGCGAGGCGCATTGCCGCCATCTCTCCTCCGGAGTGTTGAGGGATGTAGTTTTGTTTCAACAAGATTAGCATGGGGGAGGTGGAATCGGCCCACAGTCAGGGTGTTTAGCTCGGCACCGGGGGCTTGTCCTCGGCGTGAGTGTCCCCCAGCGGCTAAAGCAAGGGTCTTCGTGGCGCAGCGGTAAACCGTTGCGCCACTCACAGGCCACGAAACAGTGGTACAGCGGCGTGGGTGTTAGAATTAAGGAGGCGTTTTTCCCGCCTGATGTCTCTGTGTCTAATTCTGTGTCGCTAAAGTATTTGTGCCAATAAAGAAAAACATATCCGTGACGGCGGGAGCGCAAGCTCTGGCCGAAGTTCCCGCCCAAGTTTCGGCCCAAGTTTCGGCCAAGGTGGGGTTCGTTAGCCTGGGCTGCCCGAAGAACCTTGTGGATAGCGAGGTGATGATGGGCATGCTGGCGCAGGCGGGGGCCAAGCTGACTCCGGACGCGGCAGATGCCGACGTGATCGTGGTGAATACCTGCTCGTTTATTGGCAGCGCTCAGCAGGAATCGATTGACACGATCTTGGAGATGGCGCGGCACAAGAGCGGCGGCAAGGCGAAGAGGCTGGTGGTTGCAGGATGCCTGGTCGAACGCTTTCATGATGAGATTTTAAAAAGCATTCCGGAAGTGGATGCGGTGGTGGGGACGGGTGAGCTGGAGAAAATTCTCGCGGCTGCCGGGGTCGCGCCAGTGCCTCTCGTGCCAAGTCCGTTCAACATTTTGACTTCGAATGGGGTGGCTTCGAAAGCGGTGACCTCCAGGGCAGAGGGCGATCATCGACGCGAGCAGGGGCGATTTGCGCGAGATACGTGGGATGGCGCGGTCGCGGATTTGCCCAACTATCTGTACGACGAACACACGCCCCGGGTGCTAACTACGCCCGGACATTCGGCTTATATCAAGATCGCCGAAGGATGCGATCATCCTTGCAGCTTTTGCATTATTCCGCAGCTGCGGGGGCAATTTCGTTCGCGGCGTTTCGAGTCTGTGATTGCGGAGGCGGAGCGGCTGGCGCAGTCGGGAGTGCGCGAGATCACTTTAATTGGACAGGATACGACCTGCTACGGCGAAGATTTTGGATTGAATGACGGGTTGGCGCTGTTGCTGGAAAAGCTGGCGGGAGTTGAGGGGTTGCAGTGGGTGCGGTTTCTCTACGCTTATCCGAATAAAATTACGGGACGCCTGCTGGAGACGATTGCGGGTCACGAAAATATTTGCTCATATATCGACGTGCCGCTGCAGCACGCTTCCAGTACGGTTTTGAAGCGCATGAAGCGGGGCGGCGGAGCGGAATTGTTTTTACGCTCGATTGAGAAGATGCGGCGCGTCATTCCCGGTGTTACGTTGCGGACGTCTTTTATTGTGGGCTTTCCCGGAGAGACGGAACGAGAGTTCGAAGAACTTTGTGAGTTTGTAAAAGAGGCAGAGTTCGATTGGATGGGCGCGTTCGGCTATTCGGATCAGGAAGGCGCGGGAGCTTTTGCGCAGGGCGACAAAGTTTCGGCGCGCGAGATTGAGGGACGGCGCAAATCGCTGATGTCGATTCAGAAGAAGATCAGCCGCAGCAAGAAGAAGTCGCTGGTGGGCCAGGAATTTGATTTGCTGATGGAGGGTGCGTCCAGCGAGTCGGACCTGCTGCTTGAGGGGCGGACGGCGATGCATGCTCCGGAGATCGATGGCAAAGTGTTTGTGAATGATTATCCCGAAGGAAATGAGCCGAAAGAGGGAAAGTTTTATCGTTGCCGGATTACGGCGGCGCATGACTACGATTTGGTGGCGGAGATTGTTTAGGGTGGTGTGAGCAGTTGCGTCGTTCGGTAGTTGAAGGCGGTTGAGCACGCCGGCGAAATGCAGAGGTCCTTCGCTTCTCTCAGGATGACAAATCGTAGAAGGTCCTTCAATTTGGAAATTTAGCTGCGATTAATATGCCGCAAAAGCGTGCCATCAAACTTCGGTGTCCGATCTGTAAGAAAGTTACTAAGACCACGGATGCGGACTTTCCTTTTTGCAGCGATCGCTGCCGTTTGATTGATCTGGGGAAATGGGCTAGCGGGGCCTATGTGATTTCTTCGCCGGTTTCGGATGCGGAGGAAGCGGTTCGGCAAGATAGCCTTGAACAAGAGGACGGCGACCGATGAAGGCTGGCGCCGGGGAGGTTGACCGAGGCGTCACGCTTCCCTTCCAGCCTGCTCCGTTGTGGGCCACTTTGGTCGCGACTTTCTTTGGTGTGGGACGACTCAAACCGGGGCCCGGGACTTGGGGTTCGTTGTCCACAATTATTGTGTGGGGGCTGGCGAGTTCACGCATTCCACTTGGCAGCCGAACGCTGGCAACGGTGGTTGCGGCAGCGGCTGTTACGCTGATTGGAATTCCGGCGGCGACGTTGGTTTGCCGAGGAACGGGAATCAAGGATCCGCAGTTTGTGGTGATTGATGAAGTTGCCGGGCAACTGGTGGTGCTCATCGGGGTTCCGCAGGCTTGGCAGACATTTGTTGCGGGCTTTGTGCTGTTCCGAATCTTTGATATGTGGAAGCCGTTCCCAATTCGGAGACTGGAGCGCTTGCCGGAGGGCACGGGAATTGTGGTCGATGACATCGCAGCGGGAATCTATGCGCTCGTGATTATGCATCTCTTGTTACGTTTTGCTGTTCTAAGGATGTAGCGCAAGTAAGCAGCGCGAGAGTAATGACGCGGTACTTTGCCGGAAAGATCTGAATGAGTATCTCCGACCGACTGCTGGGAAAAAAGAACGTCAATGGCAAGCCTCACATTGAGGCGATCGCGCCGGCATGCGCGTTGCCGGGCGGGGACGTGAGGATTGTGGGAAAGGGATTGCGGCCGGCGGAATTGCGGCGGCCCGTGGTGCGGTTTGGAGACGTTGAAGGCTCGGTGGTGATCAGTTCGGACGAATTCGTGGTGGCGCGGGTTCCGGACGGAGCGGTGTCGGGGCCGGTGGTGGTTGGAACTAACGGGCATGTAAGTAATCCTCACACGGTGAAAGTAGCGGTGCCGGTTGCGGACAATCTGCATCCGGTGACGAATCCGGCGCTCGACCGCGAAGGCAATTTGTATGTAACGTTTTCGGGATCGCGGGGGCAGAAGGTTCCGGTGTCGATTTTCAAGATCGATACGAATTACGACGTGAAGCCGTTTCTGACCGACATGATGAATGCCACGTCAATTGCATTCGACCGCGAGGGACAGATGTATGTGTCGTCGCGGCATGATGAGGCAGTTTACAAAGTGGCTCCAAATGGAACCATGTCGTCCTACGCTCAAGGCATGGGAGTGGCGACGGGAATTGCATTTGATCAGGAAGAAAATTTATATGTCGGGGACCGCAGCGGAACGATTTTCAAGATTGCGCGGGACCGGCAGATTTTTGTTTTCGCCACGCTTGAGCCAAGCGTCTCCGCTTACCACCTTGCGTTCGGGCCGGATGGCAATATGTTCGTCAGCGGGCCGAGTACTTCGAGTTTTGACAATATTTATAGAGTTGATCCGCACGGAAGCGTATCGGTTTTTTATCGCGGATTGGGGCGTCCGCAGGGACTGGCTCTGGACGTAGATGGAAATGTATACGTCGCCGCGTCGCTTGCTGGAAGACGCGGAATCGTAAAGATCACGCCTGAGGGGAAGGCGAATCTTGAAGTGTCGGGCCAAGGGCTGGTAGGGCTGGCGTTTGCTCCAGGCAAGTCAGCGATTCTCGCCACCGCGAGTGCGGTCTACCGCATTTCATGGGACATACAGGGACGGGCGCTGCTCCCTGAGTAGCGTTCCGCGCGCCGCGTTATTTTGTGCAGCTAATTCTTCTCAGCTTTCGCCGACCTTTAACTTTCGCCAACCTTTAGCGCTTTAACGTAGGCACACGGGAAGAGCGATTCTTCGTGGCGTCGAAGTTCGCAGATCCAGTGGTGTATTCCGGCGTGTGCTGTCGGGGACAAGGGGTAGAATTCGAAGCCGGAATTTGAGGGGGTGCTGTGGCGGACGGTGGCCAACATTTCGATTCGTGAATCCACCAGCGGCAGCTCGATCACAACTGTTTCACCCACTCGGGGCGTGCCACAAACCAAGGCTGACATTCCTCTGATGCTGATATCGAGACTGATGCCGCGAGTGATGAATGGCCCAAAGCGCAAGAACCGTTGCAGAGTGACTGGAATGGTGGAGACATAGCGAGCGTCGCTCCGGCGAGCGTTGAATGCCCTGGCATGGGCCAACGCTCCCCGGTCTTTAAGAAACATAGATCGCTCTCCTTAAGCAGTGTTGCCGGGGCCGCGGTGGCCGGATCATTGCGACGTTTCATTACAACGTTAAATCGGACTACGAAGGAAGACCATGGCCCCAGCCCCATCCAGCCTGGAGACTGGCTCGAATTACTCCCATGAGCTCGTCGTTATCCGCGGGTTTCTGAAAGAAAGCGACCGCGCCGGCTTGGAGGGTTCGTTTTTCATTGCCTTCGGGATCGCGAGCCGTAAGCACGATTACGGGAATGGTTGAAAGCGCGGGATATTGTTGTAGATTCTTGAGCACCGAGAATCCGTCGCCCGCAGGCAATCCGAGATCGAGAATTATGAGATTGGGTTTTTCCTTTTGCGCCAAGGCAATGGCTGAGTATCCGTCGCAGGCGTTTACCGTCTCGAAATTATTGGCGCGCAAACGGAGACTGAGGGCTTGCCGGAGATCGGGATCATCGTCCACGACCATAATTTTTGCTCGAACGGTAGGCTGGGTTTCGGAGTAGCTGTCAGTGCGCATTGGTTGGATTCTCCTTGTCGGTGAAGTTAGGGTTATTCCAGAGGTCTTGCTGAATGACTTCGGTGACGTAATCAGCAATGCCCCATACTTGCTGTTCCAAGGTTCTGGGGTCGGCGACCGGAGCGGGTGGAATTCTCTCGGCGATGACCTGCATCGATCCGCTGCTATTCAGTTGAGGAAGTTTTCCGACTTGACTGCGGATGCGGTCCATGAGGATGTTGACTTTTTCCATGTCCACAGAAGCGAGGACAAAAAATGTCTGGATCGGGCCGTTGCTTCCGGTGGGAGGCAGGACCAGATCCTTATCCACAAAGATGCTGCGTCGCAAAACTTCGAGACAGTGTTGACAAGTGTCTTTCCAGCCTCCGCGAAGTTCTTTGGAGATTGGCGTCAGTTCCACGCGGACTAGAGCCAAATCCTTACGCAAGTGGCCGTGCTGAGTGATGATTGGGAACAGCAGTTTGGATAGCGAGTAGAGGGGAAGGGTGAAGGAAAAAGTGCTGCCGGTGCCGGGTTCGCTTGCCAGCCACATGCGGCCACCGTGGAGAGTGACGATTTCTTTGGCGATGAAGAGGCCGAGTCCGAGCCCGGTACGGTTGCCATCGACAGCATCGGGATCCTGGTAGAGGCGCTCAAAAACCTGCGGGTGACATTCCCGTGGAATGCCTCGTCCGTTGTCCATTACGGAGATATAAACGGAGGTGGGATCGGTCTCGACCAGAGAGCCTTTGACGCTAATTGAGCCGTTGGCGGGCGTAAATTTTATGGCGTTGTCGACGAGATTGATAAAAACTTCGAGGGCGCGATCCGGGTCGGCATAAACGAGCGGGATGGCGGGATCGACGACAACTTCGAGGCTGACGTGTTTTTCGGTGGCACTGGGGCGCATCATGGCGACGGACTGGCGCATGAGTTCGCCGATATCGATGCAGCGCGGTTCGATGCGAAGTTTCCCACTGTCGGCGCGAGTCGCTTCGAGCAGATCACGAATCATGGCGTGCAATTGATTGACGCTCTTCAGCACGATTTTAAGGTGATCCATTTGATCCGGCGCGATAGGACCGGCCAGGCCATCGAGAAGCAGAGTGACGTACTGGTGGATACAAGTCAGCGGAGTTCGCAATTCGTGCGAAACGTGGGAGAGGAATCGATTCTTAAATTCGAGCTGCTGTTTGCGGGTAATGTCCAGAGAGCGGATGAGGCCCTGGCGCTCGATAGCGTAACGAAGGGCGCGCTCCAGTTGTTTGCTGGTGATCTCACTTTTGATTAGGTAATCCTGAACTCCGAGATGGACGGCTTTGTTGGCGAGCAGCTCGTCGTCCTGGCCGGAAAGAATTACAACCGGAACGTTGGGCGCTTTCTGCATAATGCGCCGGAAGGTCTCCGCTCCGTGACTGTCGGGAAGATTCAAATCGAGAAGCACGAGCGCGGGCGTTTCTATGTCGAGGCAGGCGAGTGCGTCGGAGAGCCGGGGAACGCAGTTCACCAGGACGTCGGACTTGCTTTCGACAAGGCGAAGCCGAACTAAATCCGCGTCTCCGGGATTATCTTCAATCAGCAAAACATGAGCTGGTTCGTTTTCCATCATTTTTCCTCTCGAGGCAGGCTTGCACAGCCGAACCAATATTCTTCAATGGAGCGAATGGCTAAAAAAAATTCCTGTAGATTGCCGGGCTTGCTGATGTAGCAGTTGGCGCCGAGTTCGTAGCTCCTGGCGATTTCCACGATCGAGCGCGACGTACTGAAAATAACGACGGGAATGGAGCGAAGTTTTGCACTGGCTTTGACCTCCGCGAGCACCGCTCTTCCATCTTTTTTCGGCAAGTTGAGATCAAGAATCACCAAGTCGGGACGAATGGCACCTGCGAATGGTTCGGACTGGTTTAGATAGGCTAAAGCCTGCTCACCATCCACCACGTTGTTGATGACGCTATGGCGACTCCCCGCAGCCAAGGCTTCGCGCACTAGAACGACGTCGGCGGGATTGTCGTCCACTAGCAGGACCTGAGGCAAAGAGTTCATTACCCCACTCCCCTTCCGATCCCGACGACAAGCTGGCTCTGGCAAACTTTGGCTTGGCGATCATGAACCTCACCTGTAATGGACTATCGGCGCGGCGCAAAATGGCATGAGAGAGGCCAGACTCCGAAGAACAATCGCGAAGGAATGTTCGGACATGACCTTTCGAGAAATTAAGGATCTGATTTTGGCTACTTACGGTAAACCGTGGGCTGGGGACCCTTTTCGAGAGTCTTGAGGTCCCAAATCATTCCTTCGCGAGAGTAGCTGGCGAGTTCGAAGTCCTGAGTCAGTTCGAGGGCATCGGTGGGGCAAGCATCTTCGCAAAGGCCGCAGAACATACAGCGGCTGAGATCGTAAGTAAACTCAACCAGCTCTTTGCGTCGCGTCTTCTCATTGCGTTCGCTAGTGACGACGATGAGATTTTCCGGGCAGGCCAAGGCGCATAAATCGCAGGAGATACAGAGTGTTTCGTCGGTATCGGGATTGACGTTCAAACGAGGGGCGCCGCGATATCGTTCGGCAACCTGAGGCCGTTCCAAGGGATACTGCTCGGTGTAGATTTCTTTGGGATGTTGATAGCGAAAAGTCAGAGCGAGACCCTGAAGCAGGTCGACGAGAAACACCTTTCGCAATATGGCGGCGATTCCCACTCCGGTTAGGATACCACTGCTGAATCGGGGCGGCGTGACGCAGAGCACAGCTTGGGGCGAGTGAGATATGAGGGGCGAATAATGCCAAAGGCGGCGATGGGCCGCCGCCTCGTGCTCAAAATTCAAGCGTTGTAACCAGGATAGAGTAGGACTGAGGTAGATCTAAGGATTCACCTGCTGTGTGATGGTGGTGAATTTCGCGGGATAATAATTGGCGTCGCCGCTGTATTTTGCTGCAACTACGTGCGAACCCGCGGGGATGGCGGATGTGGTGAATTTAGCAACTCCGCCCTTCATGGCTACTGAGCCCATAGTTTTGCCGCTGACCACGAATTGTAAAACCTCGCCATCCGGAGGTGGCCCGGCGATGGAAGAGATGGTGGCCGTGAAGGTTACAGCCTGACCGACCACGGAAGGATTTAACGAAGAAGTGACGGTGGTGGACATCTTTGGGACCAAAACATATCCGCCGACATTCGTTGAAACGGCGATGACTCCGTAGTCATTAATTTGCATAGCGTAAGGGCGCTGAGCGGCGCCGAGGGTCGAGAGGTTCGACAAGTCTCGCATTCCTGCGGAGGACGTCCAGAGGAATCCGTGGGTTATCAGTCCAGAAGTTGTGTTGGCAATGGAGGTCCCAACGACCCACCCCTTTATGTTAATGCTCACGGCAGAGCTCGCGTCTCCGCCCAAGGTTCCGAGATCTGTTATTCCAGTCGCTGCAGTCCATGAAAAGGCGTGCGAGTAACCAGCGGCATCAGGCGATCTGCCGACCACCGTTCCTGCATTGCTAATCGCAAATGCGAGCGTGCCCCCGGGTCCGAAATTCGCCAAGTTTCCAACTGCGGTCCAGGTAAAGCCAACGGTGCTATTGCTGCCATTCGGAAAGTAATACCCGACAACTTCGTTGGAGGAGTTGATTCCGGTAGCGGTGGCGCCGCCGGTGCTGGTTAGGTTGGGAGTTATATCGCGCATGCCAGCGGATGGAGTCCAAAGGAAGGCATGTTGCAGATAGGAACTGGTGTAGGACTGGCCGACAATCTCTGCCGAGTCGTTGATTGCGCTGGCGGCGCTGAAGTTGCCGCCGAGTGAACCCAACCACAGCGCGCCCGAGGGCGTCCAGGCAAAAGCTTTGCTGCTGCTGGAACCGTTCGGAGTACCGACACCTGCGATTTCGCCGGAGAGATTAATAGCATTTCCCGTGCTGGTAACGGCGAATGGCGTTATTGTTTTGGAGCCAGCTAGTCGAGTCCATGTCGAGACCTGGTCGGAAGTCGTGGAAGCCGTGTTGACCACCACTTCCCCATTATTATTGATGGCAATTTGGGAATTTGGACTTGTGCCGGGTATGCTGTAAGCGGAATAGGGTTTCTGTGAAAAAGCGGCTGGTGAGAATAGCAAGACCAAGATCAGACTGATTGGGAAGGGCCATATAGTTTTCATGAGAATCCTTAATTCAAAAGCTTAAAGTGAGCCGCTCGTCCTCGCGGAACCGGGAACATACTTGCATTCACAATGCGATAGAGCAGGTAATGTGCCGTTTGTGCAGCTTGAGCCTTGCCTTTAATTGAGTCGAGCTAACTGTATGCAACAATCAGATTTCAGCGTTAAATCTGGGGCCATCGAGACCTCAGGTCACGAAATTCCAGGACGTTAGATGTCGCGAAACAGGAATTCGTTTTCCTACAGTAAATACCTTAGGCACCGTCAGATGCACGGAGCATGTTCATGAAGGCGGATAAGGGGCGCTTGAGTGCGGCACACTTGCGAGATCCGCTACGCACGCAGAATGGAAACTCCGACGAAATGTGGATGCAGGAAGCGCTCTGCTGTGCCCAGCGCGCGCTGGAGATGGGAGAAGTTCCGGTGGGCGCGGTGGTGGTGTTCGAGGATGAGGTGGTTGGAAGAGGCTGGAACCGCAATCTCACGGATAACGATCCCAGTGCGCATGCGGAAATTGTTGCGCTGCGGGAGGCGGGTCGAACAGTAGGCAATCACCGGCTGAGCGCTTGCGACCTGTTTGCTACAATTGAGCCGTGTGCGATGTGCGCTGGAGCGGCGATCCACGCTCGGGTACGACGACTGGTGTACGGCGCGGATGACCCGAAGGCGGGCGCGGTGCATTCGATTCTGCAAGTGGCCAATCATCCCAAATTGAATCATCGGATGGAGATTCAGGGTGGGGTGTTGGGGGGACGGTCGGCAGAGATATTGCAGGAGTTTTTTCGGGGCCGGCGGTAGCCTCAGGTTGTCTAAGCGCGGTAATCGGCGTTGTCTCAGTGATGTTTGAGCAACGTTAGGCTTGAACACCGGCATAGATTTTTTAGTTCGGAGAGGTGCGTGAGTGGTTGAAACGATCCGCCTCGAAAGCGGACATACCTTAACGGGTATCGTGGGTTCAAATCCCACCCTCTCCGCCAGTTCTTTTGACCCATGACCCTCGAAAATGGCTCCCATTGTCTGCTAGCTTTTCTCAAGGTGCCTCCTTCCGTTTGTCGCCATTCAACTCACCGGGGTTCGGCGCAAGGCATCAGAGCAGTTAATCCCGCTTGCGGAACTCAAATGCCTCGGAATACTTCAACGACTTCTTAGTGCCGCAAAGAATGATCCTCAGCATGTTCGCCACAGTCGAGCAAAGCCCGGCGGGGCTTTCCACTCTGAGCTAGTCAGCAGACACACTTTCGGCACGGTCGGCGGAAGTCGACAACCATCAAGGTAGTGACGCCAATTCGGCGACTCCGAAATGGCAAAACTCACCAGCAACTGGAGGTGCAGTGCGATTGAACTGTGATGTCGCTCAGCGCATCATTCTCATGCTTCTGAGCTTGAGCCTTAAGCTATAGAACTGCGGCCATACTCGTTCCTGCGGCTGCAAAGACGTCGGAAGCTTCCTGCTCGGCTATGGGTATGAATGCCTGCACAACCTCTGCATCAAACTGACTGCGACTGCTGCGCAACAATCGCGCGATTGCTTCCGGATGTGGAAGGCCTTGCCGGTAGCAGCGATTCGAAACCATGGCGTCGAAGGCGTCGATCACGCAAATGATTCGAGAGACAAGCGGAATGTCATTCCCTTTGAGTCCGGCTGGATACCCACTTCCGTCCATGCTCTCGTGATGATGAAGCGCGAATAAACTGGCTTCTTCAAGTCCCGGGAACAGCCGCAGAATTGACCAGCTATATTCCGGATGCCGATTGATGAGTGCGCGTTCCTCGGCAGTTAGAAAACTTGGCTTCTTGAGAATAGCGTCAGGCACTCCAATCTTTCCAACATCGTGGAGCAATGCCGCGACTTCCACCTGATACATCTGCTCTTCCGGAATTTGCATCTTGCGCGCGACTCGCAGCGCCCATTCCGCCAGTCGCGTGCTGTGCACGCCTGTATTGATGTCTTTAAGATCGAGCATCTGGTTAAAGGCGCAAACCAGAGAATTACGAAAAGCGAGGTGCTGCTCCTCCAATTCTTTTATCCGGAGGAGCAGCCCAGGCACATCCTGATTCGCATTTACAGTTGCCGACATACGGTAATAACTCGCCTCTACTGCTACCCTCTCGATGGTCTTACGGCAGCAAATGGCACGATAGCACTGACTGGTATGTATCGAGACGGCCGAAGCCTAGATTCAGGTTGCCGATGTAATGTGCGTCCGCCAAACCCGCCGGAACCGCCGAGCTTGAACAATTGCCATTGGTCCCCAGCATGAGCGCAGCCGTTCCAGCGACCAAGGGAGTGCTGAACGATGTGCCCCAACCAGCGGCATACGTTCCCCAAGGATAAGTAGTAACAATGCCTTCTCCCGGCGCAGCCATCCACACCGGAGGCGCACCGTAGTTAGTAAACGTCGATTGGACGTCAGTATCTGAGGTTGAAGCGACATCAATAACTCCGGGAAGTCCGCCGGGGTAAACCGTTGTGTGCAAGCCGCTGTTCCCCGCCGATGCGATCGAAAGTACGTTTTTACTGTTCGCGTACTGAATGGCCTTTGCAAGCTCCGAGGAGTAACTCGTGTAGTCAAAGCTCATGTTCATCACTTTAGCGCCGTGAGCAACCGCATAATAGATGGCCCGCAGAATGTTGGAGTCGTACCCAGTCCCGTTCGCCGAAAAGGCTTTGAGAGGCATGATCTTTGCCTGAGGAGCGACAAGGTGCACGAGGCCTGAGGTCATAGTCCCATGCCCGAACGATTGGTACTGACTGCCGTCTAAAACGGCAACAGTGCGTTGATCGAGGACCGCTACTGTTCGCTGGCTCACGGTGGCAGTCGTCGCACCGCTTAGGTTCGGCGTTGCTTGTACGTCATTCATTTCCGAACCGCCACTGATATTACGAGTGAAATCGTAACCCGTGACCAGAACGTTGTGTAAGACTTGGTCGTTGGGATCAACCCCAGTGTCGATAACGGCAACCGTCACTCCAGCGCCTGCCACGTTAAATGCGGACTGAGTTTGCGCAGTGCGAACTAACTGGTTTCCGGGCTGCGCTAGATAGCCATGCCATACCGTCGTGCCATAGTAAGCAGTAGGAGTTTCGTCGGTTAAGTAGGAAGGGTCTGAAGCTGCATAAGTGGGCGCTGTATTCACTTGTTGGTCAATTTCTATGGAAAGGATACCAAGCTGTAGATTCAGTTTAAGTAGCGCTGTCACGGGATTGAGAATAGAGGGAAAGGTCACGAGGAACAACTGTCCGTTGGGATCGCCCAGTCCGGTTACAACCTGACAGCCTGCTAGCAGGCAAGTAAGATTCAGACCAGGAAGGCCGAGCGAGTCGCGGACGATCAAACGACTTTGCGCCTGTGCAGCCGGCGCGCACAATACAGCCAGCAGAAGCATCAGGCAAATTACTACCCCTGAACGCCCGAGACGCCTTGTGGAATTTGCTTGAAACATTGTTTCCCCCATTTTGAAACCGCCACCAACTGCAAGTGTAGAATCGATTTGCAGTCCTAGCTACTTACAGCTGTAATCTCTCAGAGTAACCACTTCTGGTTACCTTAGTCTTACATTCACCAACTGCATTCGCACCGTGTTACGTCCAGCCGCCTTGACCGACAAGATCAGCTTATCTCTGGTCTCAAACTCGATGTGGAATTCCCCTAGCGGGCTGAGGACCGAGGTCGCGATCACATGGTCCTCCTCCGACAACTCCACAATCGCGCTGCGTTGCAGGGGCCGGACAGCTTGCTTATCGAAGACTTGGCCCACGAGTTGGACTACGGTCGATGGCGTCCGATGCGTAAAGCGCAAATCCACCGTAAGACCCTCGGCTTCATGAACCATTTGCCAGACTCTCACCCCACTGACACCTGCCCCCCTTGGATTGGTAGATCCGCTTCTCACCCCTGCCGGCAGCGGCTGGGCAAAGCTGTCAAAAACTAAATTAGCCAAAGTCCATTTCTGAGGTTGTTGTGCGGCTTTATCGCGCAAGCCCAACTTCACCAGACGCACCAGGTTTTCCGGCGGTGCATAAGCGGCCTCCGCGGCCGCCAGCCTTGTTATCCAGCTCCAGCGGTCGTATGACGTTTTGCACTCCGCGCATTCCGCAAGGAGATGTGTCTTAATGCCGCTGTTAGTCTCGATGTCGCTTACTCCGCGGGCGAAGTCGACCCAACGTCGTTCTGAAAAATGTTCTGAAAAAAGCTCCATTGTTATCGGCTCGCTCAGGGGATTTACTGGCCTATCAACCCAGATGTTGTGCTCTTTCTCTAATACAAAAGGGGAGGAAAGGTCTTAGGAAATACAGTCTGGTTGAAAAAAAGATTAACCGTCATCTATCCCTTTCCTATCAATAAGAAAGGAGCCCAATAATAGGGATGGGCACGGCGTTCGCGCAGTCGCAGGGCTGCCGTCCTCATCGCTTCTGCTTTCGAACGCCCTGCCCCGAGCTGCGAATAAAATTCCACCATGAAATCTTTAGTGCTGTCGTCATGAACATCCCACAGACTCAAAACAAGTGACTGCGCCCCGGCTTGGAGTAATCCTCGGACCAAGCCCATCAGCTCATCGCCGGGCGTCACAACGTTCAAGCCGGTTGCGCAGCCGCTCAGCACCACCATCTCAACCGGTAGTTGCAAGTGGGCCATATCGTAAAGGCACAGCTGTGAAGTTCCGAGCCGAATTGAAGAGAACATGGGATTGTCCTGACGAAAATATCCGTGCGTCGCGATATGCACAGTCTTGCTTCGCGGACCACAGGCTCGTAAGACGTCTTCGGTGGCATCGTCTCCAAGGAACAGTTTGGCGTTCGGCAGGCGCTTCGCGAGTTCTTCCACTTCGGCGCGAATGGCTGGCGTACGATCATCTGGAATGCCGAAGATCAAAGAATCTCCGACCTTATTAACCACCTTCGTCTGGCAATGTGCGTAAACACTTGCGCTCGGTGCGTAGGAGATTGAAAACCGATCGAGCAGGTACGATTCTCCATCGTGCAAAGCGTGAAATGGGACATAGTGCAGAAGTCCATGTTGCACGAAGACTAAGTGCTGCGCGTCGAGCAGATGACGAATAGGCGCGATCAACTCCTGGTACAAACTCTTTAAGTGTGCTTGTGTCGATTCCAGCAAAAGCTGGCTGAAGGTTTCTACATACTCAGGATTGAGGCGGAACTTCGACATCTGAAATTGCAACAGCCCGAGCAGAGTTTGAATGCGCGATTGCATGGTGATCGGGCAAATGTGAATCTTATCGCGGGTTAGGACGCACACTACGATGCGATCATGGGTGTAAAAATACTCGACCAAAGCGCTGTCGGCAGGCAGGACAGACCGAATCTCCTCGAGCGATATATTGGAGGGAACTTGCACTCCCGCCTCATTCGCTTCCGCAACGCTCGCTTCTTTGATCGCCTGCATTAGATCCGTCTCTCGCGATTGCGCCTGCTGCTGGAGGTGTAGAACACGCTCCTGCGAATTCTCCTCTGGCCGTAGTTGTTCGCGTTCAATCAGGTTGTAATACCAGTTCAGCTCTTCGCGAAGATTGCGAATTGAACGCACCAAGTCGCTCTGTGCCGGATCGAGAGCGGCTGGCACGTGTACGGGCTGGTTCAGAAGATCCATGAGGCTTCGTGATTTGGCCCGCTCGATATACGAGAATGCCTCTTCATAACTCTTTCGCTGGCGAAGGCAAATGTCGACCAGATTTTCGTAGACTTCGAGTTTGTTTTCGAAAAAAGCGATCTTCAGTTCTTCCCCGCGCAGGCTGCTGCGCAATCGCTCTACTGCCAGGCGAGCGCGGCAATAAGATTCGTAGGCCGCGTCTTCATTGCCAGTTGCGCGTTCGACACCACCCATCAGAAACTCGGCCTGATACAAGAGTGTCGGCGAATCGAGATTGTCCAAGCGCGTGAGCGCGCTTCGGCAATGCTGCCGCGCAAGCGTGGTATCCGCCAGGCGTAACGCAATTCGCGCCAGGAGAAGATCGGCCAGCACAGCCTTCCCCCGCATTGGAGAGACACTGAAAAAATCACGCGCCGCTGTGCAAAGGCGCCGCGCCTCAAACAAGCGCCCTTCCGTAAAAAGAACCAGCGCTTCATAAAGATCGATAAGCGATGGCCAGACCTGATTCTGGTCGCGCACAAACATCTCTTTTGCTTGCGCGAATAATTTAACGGCTTCAAAAGCCCTGCCTTGGCGGCTGGCCGCGATGGCAGTAAAGCTTAAGGCTTTCGCCGCTTCGTAGCTAAAGCCGAGTTCCTCAAAGCCTTTGTGCGCCGCCCGTCCCAGGTCCATGGCTTCAGAGCTGAGATTCAGTTCAAGGTAAATCTCCGAAAGATCAAGATTGCACAGAGCAAGTTGATAAGGGTCGGTCGCTTTCCGGGCACTGGCGGATGCATCGCGAAGCATTTGAATCGCGCGGCCGTATTCACCTCGCAGAAAATACAGGTAAGCGATGTTGTAATCGGCATACGCGACAAGAATCGGCATGTCCTTCTGCTCGCAATGATGGCGAGCAGCTTGGTGAAATTCCAGAGCTTTGGGAAAATCATTCAAGCTGATGTGACATAACGACAAATTACTCAAGACCGCCGCCAACCCCTCGGCGTCGTCGTCAGCCAGCATTTGCTGGTAGGCGCGCTCGTAAAACGCAAGCGCTTCGGCGAAACGATCTTGACGGTGATAAATATTTCCAATATTTATCTCCACGCGGGCAAGTCGCCTAGCGTTGCCTTGCTTGCGAAAGATTTCGCCTGCGCGCTCGCCAGCAGCCAACGCCTCATCGTACCGGCCGAGCAATAACAGCGATTGAATAGATCCGCTCAGAGTCCTGGCAAGTTCCGCTTCTTCGCCGGTTTGCTCAAATAGCGCAATAGACTGCTCGTGAAAATGAACCGCTTCGGCATGCTGATCGAGCGCATACATTGCGTTCGCCTTGGCGCGAAAGCTTCGGGCTAGTAGGTTTGGGCGGTTAAGTTTTTGCGCGACGTCGACCGCCGCATCCGCCAGGCGATCGGCGCGATGAGTATCGACGCGAACCTCTTGCCAGACTTTTTCGCTAAGCGTTTGTACGATTTCATCCCACGCGATTGCGGGATGCTGCGCGAGTAAATTCGCCCGGGCAGGAGCATCTTCCAGCGCGAGCAAACGCTCGATCATAGCGTCGGCTTCGGTCCTCTGAACCGCATGGACGCTCATCAGAATTAGAATCCTCTTTTTTTAAGATCTTTCTTAAGAGAAGCGAGACATCGGGCGCGGATCGCACCGATTGAGCCGGTAGCCATGCCCAACTGCTCCGCGATCTCTTCGTAGGGCCGCGGAGGAATTTCGAAGAAGAGCAAACGGACCATGCGTTCGCATTTGTCGGGCAACTCTACAATTGCATCGCGCAGAATTTGCTCTTGTTCAAGTTGCACGAGCATGTGGTCCGGAAGTTCGTCAGCGGTGCTCCCATGCCGGGCCGCGTCGCCGTCCGAACCCTCTGGAGCAAGTTCAACCAACCTGTCAGCCGCGCGCTGATAGTGAACGCACTTGTGGTAGCAGGTTTGCATCAGCCACTTCGGCAAGGCGCGATGTTCGCGAAGCCGGGGCAGGTCCGAAAGCAAGTCTACGCACACAGATTGAAAAATATCCGCTGCGTCTTGATACATGCCGAGCTTGATTGGAATTGAGTAAATGAGATTCTTGTATTTGTCGATCAAAGCCGACCAGGCTTCCGGATTGCCCTTCAGGCAGCCATCAATCAGCCGCTCATCCGAAGCGTGGTCCGGCCGTTCCTTTTGCCTTCCTGCCGCGGTTCCGGTCATCGAACTCCCGCGCGCTCCGTCGCTGGAACGCGTACGTACAGTTCATCGGCATTCCACAATGTGTAGGGATCGAGAACTGCCGGATGAAAATTGCCCACCCGCGCGTTTGCACCAGCGAGAATGTCGGGAGTTCCCAAAAAGATGAATGGAAGGTTATCGGCAATGATCTGTTGCGCGCGATCGTATAACTGCTTTCGCTTCGCATAATCCAACGTGACCATCTGTTGCTGCATTAATTGGTCAAGTTCGCGCTCCCAGTCGGTTGCGGGTTTAGTTTCTCCCAGTTGCCACAGATGGGACGTGCCGCTCGCGCTCCACACGTTCATCTCGGGATTCGGGTCTGCATCTCCTCCGCCGAGTCCCATGATCGCGGCCTCGTAATCGAAGGTTTGAAACACGCGGTCAATCATGGCGCGAAACTCGAGCGGAACCACGTGGACCTGCATGCCGAGCTGCAAAAGGTCGTCTTGCAGGAGAGTCGCCATCTTCATGCGTAGACTGTTTGAGGAGCTGGTAATAATGGAAAACTCGACCAGACGCCCGCGAGCGTCCATCAATTGCCCATTAGAGTTCCACGAATAGCCGGCGGACTTCAGCAACTGGCGCGCCGTCTCGACGGATCGCGGCGGATGCGGGATCAATTGATTGATCCAGAGCTTATTCCCCGGACCTACGTTGCCCCATAACGCAGCGCCGCGATTTCCATAAACCATGCGCACGATGGAGTCGCGATCTACCGCGGCAGAGATTGCCTGGCGGAACTTTAGATCGCGAAACCAATCTTGTTTGCCGGCAACCCCATCCAGCTTTTTGCCACCAAGGTCGTTCAAGTTGAAAAGCACGAAGTTGTACTCAAGGCTGGGACCCATGTCTGCGAGTTGTGAACCATCGCGACCCTTTTCGCGCGAGAGCAGATTGTAATTTTCCGAACTCAAACGGCTGATGATGTCGGTCTCGCCCGCCTCGAAGCGCATCACCTGCGCGTCTTCCGTGCCCACAAAAAGAAATACGAGTTCGTCGAGGTAGGGCAGGCGCTGGTTTTCCCGATCGACCTTCCAGTAATACGGATTGCGCTCGATGACGATGCGCTGCCCAGGCACGTACTGCTTGAGACGAAATGGGCCGAGTCCAGCAATCTCAGCGGGTGGCGTATTGAGTGACCAGAGCTGCGCGAAATGCCCTTCGCGATACGGCTTTTCCAACAGATGCTTCGGAAGCATCGCAAGGCCATCAAACAATCTTTCCGCCGCCGCATAGGGACGCGGCAATGTGAAACGTACGGTGTAGGCGTCAAGTTTCGTAACCGCAATGGGCTTGCCGTCGATGATCAGCAGATCGCGCTGGGGCGAGTCCACTGCTTCATCCATGTAAACACTGAATGAGAACACTACGTCGTCCGCATCGAAAGGATGCCCGTCCGAAAAACGTATTCCCTTCCGGAGTTGCAGCGTGAAGATGCGGCCGTCTGGAGATATTCTCCACGACTTCGCAAGAGCTGGTTCCGTCTGCTGCGATGAACGATTGATTTCGATAAGATCGCCCATAAGACGACCTATTACTTCGCGTGAAACCGCATCGGTAGCGGTAACCGGATTGAGCGTCTTCGGTTCTGAGCGTTGCCCAATCGTGAGATGCCCTCCGTAGCGGCCTGATAAGACGGCCATGCGGGCAAGTTCCTCTCCGGGTTGTGCTGCTTGTGGAGCAGCGGCAAAGCATGCCGCGGCTAGCAGGCACACTTGTAGGGTTAGGCGAGCGATCAGCTTCATAAAAGCCCCTTACCCCACAGAATACTTTTTCGGAGATTACTAAGATTTTAACCGCGATTGAATCAGATCAGCGAGAGAACTATAGAGTACGGAAGTAACCACCAGAGCGGCCACTGGAGCCAGAAGCCAGCCATAGGAAATTAGAACGCTGTACTGCTGAAGCGTACTGAGCATGTTGCCCCAACTCGGCACCGGTTCGTTAACTCCGAGTCCAAAGAAAGAAAGCGTCACTTCGGCGGCTATGTATCTCGGAACCAGAAGTGACGCCTGCGTAAGCAGTATCCCATAGACGTCGGGAAAGATATGACGCCGCATGAGGTAAAAATCCGATGCGCCGAAGCCGCGAGCGGATAGTACATAGTTGCGGTTGCGTGAGCTTAGTACTAACCCGCGAACGAGTCGAGCTGGACGCGCCCATCCTATGAGCCCTATAACTCCTATCAAAAGAAAAAAGGTGTACAGTGCGCTCAGATGTAAAGGCAAAAACGCCCGAATGCCAAGTAAACAATAAAGCCAGGGCAGGGATAAGAACAATTCAGTTACGCCCATCAACGAATCGTCAGCCCAGCCGCCGTAATATCCTGCGATAAGTCCAAGAAAGGCCCCAACCAAAAGCGATATCGCAGTAGCCGCAATTCCTGCGGCCACAGAAAGTTGACCGCCATAAAGAACGCGAGAGAGCTCGTCGCGCCCATAGCCGTCAGTTCCCAAAAGCAAGAGTTTGCCTGGCGCCTTCACCCCGAACAAATGAAGATTGGTTTTGACAACGCCAAGAAGGCGGTAACTCGACCCACGTGTTAAGAACTGAACCCAATACTGGCGATTTCTGTCCTCGGTGTAAGTCTCTCGGTAACTATCATTTTGTCCATTAGTAGTCACAATTGGATAAACAAAGGGACGTAAGTGGAAACCGGTCGCGTCCGAGAAATGCAAGCCTGTGGGCGGAGCGTAAGAAAGTTCCCGGTTTTGTGCCGTTGGATCGTACGGAGCAAAGAAACCAGCCAGCAACAGAATCACATGTATTCCAGCGATCGCGGCGACCAGGATGGGAATTTTAATGTCCGTTGCCCCCTTCCGTACGCATTCGTGGATCCAGTGCGAAAAGCATGACATCTGCGATAAGAGTTCCGCCCACCATAAATAAAGCGGAAAACATGATCCCGCCAATAACCAGGTATAAGTCGCGAGACAGGGTGGCCTCGAGAATTAACGGTCCCAATCCAGGCCATCCACACACCACCTCAACCATCAACGATGTGCTCAGGAGACCGGCCAGGGAGAATCCTAGGAGAGAAATAGCAGGGTTCGCGGCCACTGGCAGCACATGTCGAAAAAGAATTCGAGTTCGGCTGATTCCATATCCGCGAGCGGCTTGCACGAAAGGGCTCTGCAAAGCTTCAATGACGCTGGCACGAACGTGCCTTACGATTACGGCTGTTTCACAAAGTACGAGGATGAGTGTGGGTAGCGCCAAGTGCAGCAATACATCGCGCCACCTTGCCCCTGCAGATAGCGCTTCGAAGTCCGCCGACATCATTCCACCCACATGCAATATCCGCCAGCGAACGGCGATAGCAAGTAGAGCAATGGCTATAACTAGCTCGGGAACGGAAACAAGAAATGAGCTTATGGCGATCACTAACTTGTCGAGTAAGCCGCCGCGCCGATCGCCCGCGAAAACACCCAAGGGAACAGAAATAATCCACGTAACAAGCAGCGCGATAATCGACAGGAACAATGTGTTTTGTGCGCGGCTCCACAGCAAGGGTGCGACCGGCAAGTTGTATGCGATGGAATATCCAAGATCGCCTCGAGCCGCAGCTCGCAACCAACGGCCGTAGCGAATCACAAGAGGCTGGTCCAATCCATAGTGACTGCGCAGCGAGGCAATCGTCTCGGGCGAAACTTGCGGATTGAGGCGCATCTCATCAAAAAAACTCCCGGGCGCCATTTCTGTAAAAAGAAAACAAAGTGCTGACACTCCGATCAGCAAGAGAACGGCGCGAAGCAACCTACGACCAATGTATTTCACGCCAGCGCGCTCGTCATGGCGGATAGGTTTGATGCCGAGGATTTTGCCGCAGCAACGAGATGCTTGGTTGCCGCGTGGGTTGGATCGGAAATAATCTGCGGCGTCGGTCCGACTTCCACTATGCATCCGCCAGACATCACGGCGATACTGTCCGCCATCCGAGCCACCAGAGCCATATCGTGTGAAATGAGGAGATATGTCAGGCCATGCGCCTCCTGCAAGTCAAGTAGCAGGTTGGCAATTTGCGCCTGTGTCGACAAGTCGAGCCCGGTAAGCGCCTCATCAAGAACCAGAAGCTCAGGGCGCAACGCAAGCGCGCGCGCCAGCGCCAGTCGCTGGCATTGTCCGCCGCTGAAATGCAGGATCGATCTCTGCATCCCATCCGGAGATATCCCCACTTCTGTCATCCGAGTTGCAGCGATGTCGCGTCTAGACTCTCGATTCTCATGCTCCTCGCCAGTTTTTCCCTGTATCAGAAGCGGTTCTTCTAGCGCTTGAAGCGCCGAGAAGTGAGGATTGATTGCTGTAGCAGCGTCCTGAAACACCATCTGAATGCGAGAGCGAAATGAAATCAGTTCACGCGCATCAAGCTTCGCAATGTCCGTTCCCTGGAAAACAATTTCGCCGGAGTCCGGCGTTTCCAGACGGGTAACGCATCGTGCCACTGTAGACTTTCCTGATCCCGATTCTCCGACGAGCGCCAGCGTCTGGCCGGTCATAATCTCAAAATCAACATTGTCGACGGCGTTTATAACGACTCGCTTTTGCCACAATCCGCCGCGAGCGTATTTCTTGCTAAGCCTCTTAACGCGAAGCAGGCTTTGTATTGCGGCACCGCCGTTGGAGTTCGTAGACAATCTACTCCTCATACTTAAAACAATTCACAGGTCGAGACGGCTCTGGCATGAACTCAAGTGGATATTGCCGCGAGCAGATGTCCATGCGTTCGGAGCAACGCGACTCGAACCGGCAACCCACCGGCAAACAAGATGGATTGGGCGATTCGCCTTCGATGGACGGCACTCGGCCTTTCACCATTGCACCTGTAATCACCGATGAGGTTGCGATCCTCATCAGAGCCTCAGTATAAGGATGTAGCGGGCGCGAAAAAATGGCAGCGCTGGTGCCAACCTCCACAATGCGGCCGGCATACATTACCGCGATACGATCGGCAAGCCCCGCTAATACTGTTGGATCGTGACTAATGACAAGAATGGCTGTCCCATGTTGCTTCCGAATCTGGGAGAGAAGCGCGACGATCTCGGCCTTCAAGGCCGGATCAAGTTTGCTGGTAGGTTCATCGGCAATCAAGAGTGTTGGTCGGCACGCCGCAGCCTGGGCAATCACAATTCGTTGACGCTGCCCGCCACTCAGTTGATGAGGATATGCGGAATAGATATTGTCTGGTTTAACGAATCCAACCTCGCGGAGAAGATCCATCACCCGGTCCCTGCTCTGCTCGCCCTTGGTTGGGAAATGTGCGCGAAGCACTTCGCGAATTTGCGAGCCCACTTTTATCACCGGGTTCAGCGCAGACGCCGGATCTTGTGGGATCAGCGATATTTCCCGTCCGCGAATTTCGCGAAAGCTCTTGTCCGTTAGCCTGAGTAAATCACGGTCGCGGAAAAATATTGCGCCCTCGAGTTTCGCATGCTGTGGAAGCAACCGGAGCAGCGCATTGGCGAGCGTACTCTTCCCGCATCCCGATTCTCCCAAAATTCCAATAACTTCACCGGGGTAGATACCTAACTTGATGCCATCGAGGGCACGAATCGGCCGGTCCGACTCGGGAGAATAGGTGACCGCTAAATTCCGGATTTCGAAAAAAATTTGCTTCGAACTTTGCAACAGTAATAACCCGCCGTTCAGATATTATCGACAACTCGTGAGATAGGAAAGATGCATAGAGCTCTATGGCGCCATTGGCAACTGGCCGCTTTTCGTGCGACGAGTTCATATCCCTGGGCACGCACGCTTTTCTGCAATGACGAGCCTTTACTTTCTCGAGTATGGCGTGGTGCTCGATCCCATCATCGGCGTGTCCCGAAACAGATTGATTCGCGTCGCATTGCGCATCCCAATCTCCACGGTTGGCAAGACCCCATTTTCATAACCACGCGCGGAATCCTACCCGGATACAAACAGGCGATTCTCCTAGTTCACTGGTTCGCAAATTCTGGAAGTTCTTTCACGAAGCGCCCCTCGAGCCCCTCGCACTGGGAAGAATTCGTGCGTCTGACTGCAGAACATTCATGGCGAAATAGCACTAACATCTTGCAACTCGTTGAAAATACATGCGGATCCCTAGTGTTTTAAAGCCGGCCCAGACTTCCCACCCTCTCCGCCATTCTTTAGCCACATAATCTTTCAAGAATAACTCCCATTGGCGGCTACTTTTCGCTTGTTTTCCCTAGGTCCCGATATTGAGTTCCCAGCACATAGCCTAGCCTTGGTTAGCGAAGCCGAAGGGACGATGCCATGGGCCTCTGTCCTGAGGATATGGCCGCCATCAAAAACACTGCACTCTTTTGCATACGTCGATGTACGCTCTTCGTGACCGCGAACTCTTAGCCACAGGGGACACTCGGGTTCCACGGGGGACACAGGAAGGCAGAGGATTGCAAGAAGTCTGTTTAAGTCTTATAGTCACGAGTCGCCTTCGCGAAGTGGCTGAACAGAATAAATAAAAGAATAAAAATTTCACCTTTCTCTGCAATCCTTCATTAAGGCTTAAGCTTGGGGCATCTAAAGTGCGATTATGGGCCAGATGAGTCGAAATCTGCTTGTTTTTGTCGCTCGATGCTTGGTTTGCATAACTACGTCCGGTTTTTTCTGGACATCAGTTGCACAGGAAACGAAACCGGCCAGCGCAGCAGTCATCACGCTTGCGGAGGCCATTCACCGGGCACAGCAGAATGAGCCCGCCTTCGCCAACGCCATCGCGGCACAAAAGACGGCTGCCATCGATCGCTACTTGAGTAAGGTTGCGTTGCTGCCTACAGCGACATATCACAACCAGATGTTGTACACGCAGCCTAACGGACAGTTGATCCAGGGCGTCCAAGGCGGGACACAGCCGGCACCGATTTTCATCGCGAACAACACAATTCACGAGTACATCAGCCAGGCCTCGATTAACGAGACGGTTGGCCTCAAACAGTTCGCCGATGCGCAAGTAGCCGCCGCCAATGCGGCTCGCGCTTCGGCGGAGCTCGAGGTAGCGCGACGCGGTCTCGTCACCAGCGTGGTCAATCTTTACTATTCGGTTTCATCTTTTGAGACCAAGCAACGTGTTCTGGCCGAGGCGTATCGTGAGGCTCTGTCTTTCACAGACCTGACGCAGAAGCGCGAAAATGGGCGGGAAGTCGCGCACGCCGATGTTGTGAAGGCGCAACTCCAGCAGCAGCAGCGGCAACGCGAGCTGACGGACGGATCTCTCGCGGCAGACAAAGCCCGACTCGAGCTTGCGGTGCTTCTGTTTCCTGATCCGCGAACCCCTTACTCTACCGAAGTAGCCGGACCGCCTCCAATGCTTCCAACTCGCGATGAAGTAAACCGGCTTGCTTCAGCGAAGAATCCCGAGATACGCAGCGCTTTGGCGGAAGTGCGAGCCAATAACGCAGAAGTGAACGCCGCAAAGGCGGCCTATCTCCCAGATCTGGGATTGAACTTCAGTTATGGCATCGACGCGCCCCAATTCGCCAAGCGTGGACCCGACAATACGCAGAACCTAGGCTACTCGATCAGTGCCACGGTGGATATTCCGATATGGGACTGGTTCGCGACACAAAAGCGCGTCAAGCAGAGCGAGTTTCGGCGCGATGCCGCGAAAATTTCACTGACTGCGGCGCAGAGACGACTGATTGCGACTCTCGAAGAAACCTACGCGGAGGCGGCTGCTGCGCGAGACCAGATGGATCTTCTCGACCTGAGCGTCCGCACGGCGGCCGAGAGCCTGCGATTGACCAAGCTTCGCTACTCCTCCGGTGAAGCGAACGTACTTGAAGTTGTGGATGCACAGAGTGCCTATCTTGCCGTAGAGACTGCACAGGCTGATGGAATGATTCGCTATCAAGCCGCGTTGGCAGGACTTCAACTATTGACTGGAACATTGTGAGCGAACAATTGGACCCTTCTAAACAACCAGCTGTCCACTTTCTCCCAATACGCATGCTCCTGATACGCCTGGCGATCCTTCTGCTTTGCGTGTTCTTTCTTCAGGCTTGCAAAAAAGCCAATGACGCCGAGACTGCAGCGGTGGTGACGGTGCAAGCGGAGCATCCGGAAGTTGGAGAGATATCTGAACACATTGACGCCGCCGCGACTCTGTCACCAGCCGCGCAGGCTGCGATCTCCCCAAAGATCACGGCTCCGGTGCGGAAGTTCTACGTGCAGCGCGGCTCCAAGGTAAAAGAAGGACAACTGCTGGCCGTGCTTGAGAATCGGGATCTGAGCGCTCAAGCGCTCGACAACAAAGGACAATATACGGCCGCGCAGGCGTCATTCAACATGCAGACGAAGGCGCAGGTGCCCGAGGACTATCACAAAGCCGAACTGGATCTGGCGCAGGCAAAAGCTCAGTTCGATCTCCAGCAACAGATTGTGGCCGCGCGCCAGAAGCTGCTGGCTGAGGGGGCAATTCCGGGAAGAGATTACGATACGGCAGCGGCGGCGCTGGTGCAGGCGCATGCTGCGTATGACGTGGCACAAAATCATCTGGATTCGCTCAAGGTGGTAAGCCGGGCGGCTTCGATCCAGCAGGCGGAGGGGCAACTTTCCTCCGCCCAGGGAAAATATCTCGCAGCCGAGGCCCAGGTCTCCTACTCCGAGGTTCGAAGTCCAATTAAGGGCATCGTTACAGATCGACCTCTTTTTCCGGGAGAAACCGTGACTTCCGGGAGCACCCTCATCACCGTGATGGATACGTCGTCGCTCATCGCTAAAGTTCACGTGTCACAAACGGTTGCGCAACGCCTGAAGGTCGGTGACGACGCCACAGTCTCGGTTCCCGGCAACGATGATCCCGTACCAGCGAAGATTTCACTTGTAAGCCCCGCCCTCGATCCTGGCAGCACGACGGTAGAAGTTTGGCTGCGTGTCGATAACCGGAGTGGGAAGTTCAAAGCGGGTACGCCGGTAGGAACTTCAATAAAAGGAAGGACCGTTGCCAAGGCTATCAAGATTCCGCAATCCGCAGTGCTTACCGCAGCCGATGGTTCGAAGTCTGTGATGGTAGTGGCCGCCGATGGGGCTGCGCACAAAAAAGCTGTGCAACTCGGCATCAATGACGGAATGGATGTTCAAGTGACGCAGGGGTTGGATGGATCCGAGAACGTCATAACTACTGGGGCGTATGGCCTTGACGACGGTACGAAGGTCAAGGTGGGCAAGCCTGCTGATGAAGATAAGCCCGGAGCGGGCAAGGCTGCTGATGAGGATAAAGCAGGCGGAGAGGCGAAGTGACCGAACAATACTCGTCGTCGCCATCTCTGTCAGAGGAGTCAATCTCACAGTCGTCTGTGGCTCCGCAGGCTTCATCGAAGCCGTCTTCAGCGCCAAGTACCTCGCCACACGCCGAAGGAACTTTTTGGATCGTCCGCTATCGAGGCCCGATCTTTTTCTTTCTGATTGTGCTCTCGCTTGCAGGGATCTACGCCGCTCAGCAGGTTCCTATCTCAGTTTTTCCTGAGACGAATTTTCCCCGCGTGGTCATTGGCGTCGACAACGGCGTTATGCCGGTGGAGCAGATGCAGGTGACCATCACCAAGCCCATCGAAGACGCCGTCAACTCGGTTCCAGGATTGGTGACGGTGCGTTCTACAACCAGCCGTGGTTCGGCTGAGGTCAGTCTCTTCTTCGATTGGAGCATTGATATGTACCGCACGCTCCAGTTGGTGGATGCGGCCCTCAGCAGGGCGCGGCAAACGCTTCCGACCACCGCAACCATCACGACGAATCGTCTTACATTTGCCACTTTTCCTATTCTTGGCTACAGCCTTACTTCTGACCGGCTCTCCCAAACGCAACTTTGGGAGCTCGCTACTTATCAGCTCAAGCCGCCGCTGAACCGGGTCGCGGGCGTGAGCACGGTCGCGGTACAGGGCGGCAAGATTCCTGAGTTTCACATCGTCCCTAATATGGCGAGGATGCAAACCGCGGGAGTGACGATACTTGATCTCGTCAACGCAATACAGGCTTCCAACATCGTCGATTCGCCGGGACTTTATGAGGCCAATCACCAGCTGATCCTTGGCCTTGTTGGCGCGCAGGCGCATGACGCCGAGCAACTCGGGCGCATGGTAGTGAAAATGACTCCCGCTGGAGCAGCGGTTCGCATTGGCGACGTGGCCAGCGTCGAGAACGGCGTATTGCCCGTTTATACCGCTGTTACAGCGGATAACGGCCCCGCTGTTCTTCTGAATGTCACGCGACAACCTTCCAGCAATACCGTCTCTGTAGCCGATGCGGTGGCCGCTAAGATTGTGCAACTTCGCAAGACCTTGCCTCAAGGCGTACGTCTAGAACCTTATTACGATCAGTCGGAGTTGGTGCGCGAGAGTATTCGAAGCGTCCGCGACGCCATCCTCATTGGCCTTGTTTTAGCGTGTATCATCCTTTTCCTTTTCCTCAGCGATTGGACTTCTTCGGTGGTCGCTGGTCTGGTTATTCCCGTAACCGTCGCTATTACGATCCTCTGTATGTGGGCCATCGGGGAGAGCTTCAATCTGATGACTCTGGGCGGACTGGCGGCTGCGATTGGATTAGTGATCGACGACGCGATTGTAGTGGTCGAAAATATCGTCTCCCATCGAGATCGCGGTGAAAGCCGGGCCCAGGCAGCTCGACTCGCACTGCGAGAGATTGCCGTGCCGCTGGTTGGATCGACCATCACCCCGGTCGTTGTCTTTCTGCCATTAGTTTCAGTTACCGGAGTGACAGGAAGCTTCTTCCGGGCGCTCGCCATCACGATGACGGTTGCGCTGCTTACTTCCCTGCTGCTTGCGGTCACTTGGACTCCCGCGCTGAGTCTTGTTTTTCTGCGCGAGCGGCGCAATGGAAGCGGCGGTGAAGGCGGGGGTGAAAGCGGCAGTGAGAACGATGAGGGGAGCGAGACGCATCACGAAGAGCACGGGCGGCTCATGAGAAAGGTCCTGCAATGGCATGAGCGCGGACTTGATTGGTCCCTCACTCGTCCCTTCACGCTGTTGGGCCTGTGCGCAATCCTCGCCGTCGGAAGTTATCTTTGCTATCGCGGGCTCGGTTCCGATCTGTTACCCGAGATGGATGAAGGCGGCTTCATCCTCGATTACATCATGCCGGCGGGTAGCTCGCTCTCTGAGACGAACCGGGTGCTCGAGCATGTGAGTAAAATTCTGCACTCCATGCCTGAGGTCGAGAGCACATCTCGGCGAACTGGACTTCAGATGGGCTTGGCCGCGGTTACCGAAGCCAATACCGGCGATGTTACCGTGAAACTGAAAAGTAAACGCGATCGTGGAATCGATGAAGTGATCGCCGACGTGCGTTCGCAGATCAAGAAGACCGAGCCCGAACTCGATGTGGAGTTCACGCAGGTGCTTCAGGATATGATTGGCGATCTGTCGAATGCGCCGGAGCCAATTCAGATAAAAGTCTTCGCGAGTGATCCGGCGCTGCTGGCAGACCTCGGCCCGCGAATCGGGGATGCTATCGGCAAGATTGGCGGCGTGGTGGACGTGCAGAACGGGATCGACAACACCATCAGCGGTCCGGCAACAAACTTCCAAATCGACCCGACAGTCGCTGGGAGACTAGGCTTCACGCCGTTGGAGATTGCCGAAGACGCAACATCGATTCTGGATGGAGTGACCACGACCGATCCGCTGATTGCGAATGGAAGGCCGTACACGGTCCGGGTTCGGCTGGGAGATGAGACGCGCCAATCCCTGGATACTATCCAAAATACTGTGTTCAACAGTTCAACTGGCAAGCTTGCGAGTTTGGGATCGCTGGCGCAAGTTACGCAACTGCCTCCGCAAAATGAGATCAAACGCGAGAACCTGCAGCAACTCATCACCGTGACCGCGAGGCTCGAAGGTTCCGATCTCGGAACGGCCATTGCCAAAGTTCAGCGCACCGTTAGTGGCCTGCATTTGCCGCCTACCGTCAGAATTGAATACGGCGGCACGTATCAGGAGCAACAACAATCCTTCCATGAACTGCTGCGCGTGCTGGTTCTATCTTTGGCGCTGGTGTTTGGCGTGCTCATGGTTGAGTTCCGCAACTTCTCTGCTCCGATTTCGATTCTCACCTCTTCGGTGCTTTCTATCGCCGGCGTAGTATTCGCGTTGCTGGTCACGAGGACGACGTTCAATGTGGCGTCATTCATGGGTCTGATCATGGTCATCGGAATCGTGGCAAAAAACGGCATCCTGCTGCTCGATGCGGATGAACGATATCGAGGGGAAGGCGTGTCGGCGCGCGAAGCCATGGTACATGCGGCGCAACGCCGTCTCCGCCCGATTCTGATGACCGCGTCGGCCGCAATTTGCGGTATGCTGCCGCTTGCATTCGCCCTCGGCTCGGGATCGCAAATGCTTCAGCCCCTGGCCATCGCCGTTATCGGCGGGCTGGTGATCTCGATGGTGTTGAGCCTGATTGTCACCCCGGTGATTTACTATCTCCTGACGCGATCCGAATCTCACGCCGCGTAATCCTGGCTACGCAGCAGAGTGGCCGATGTTGCGTGAGATCGAATCGCGCTGACGATCAGCAAAATTATTGCTTCGCTACGAAGATGGACTTGGGAATCATGCAGTGGACGCCCTTGCGGATATCCACTACTTGCGAGACGCGGCAATCGCCGATCAGCGAAGTGAGTGAGTAGGCTTCTTCGCGCGACATGGGCACCATCTTTTGCTCGGCTAGAAAATTCACGGTTTCGCGCACGGCAATCTTCATGGCTTCATTCAAGTCTTCGTCGAATCCCATGAAAATCCAATGCGTGGAGGTCTCGGCGCGCGGCCAATCGATGTGAAGATCCTTGCGTACGATGGGTTCGATCTCGATTTCCTTATAGGAACATTCGAGCGCGGTCAGGTTCACTTCGCCATTGCCCTGCAGGCAGTGCGAATCTCCAGTCCAGATCAAGCCGCCTTTCTGGAACACGGGGAAATAGAGCGTTGAGCCGACTTGCATCTCGTTCACATCCATGTTGGATCCATTCTTCCAGGGCCGAAGTGTGCTGGTGCGGCCCTTGGTGTCGTGGATCGGAGGTCCGGCTTTCTCTTTCGGCTCGTTGGGATCGGGGCCCACGGCGATGGTGCCGGGGAAGGGTTTCAGGTGGAGGATAATCCCCGGCTTGAATTCCGTGGTCATGGTTTTCGTGTCGAGTTTGAAATATTGCACGTGCCCTTCGGGAAACTCGGAGGCCAGCAAACCGACGGTGGGAAACTGCTTGCCGGGAAGATTGAAATTAAAGCCGGAATCCTTCATGACGATTTTCTTGATGCGGATTTCCAGCGTGTCGCCCGGCTCCGCTCCGTTCACGTAGATTGGGCCGGTGACCGAATGCGGGCCGCCGCCGGGATTTGCCAAGCGAAGCTTTACGATCTCGTCCATTGAAGCGCCGGGTTTAATTTCGTCCATCGCGTGGCGCAGCGTCTCGATGGATACGGTGTCTCCGGAGTTGACGACGAGCTTCGGCTTCTCCGTGGGATCAAACCAACCCCACTGAACGGTGTCTTTATTGGCCGGCAAGACATAGTGTTTGCCGGTGGGTTCTGGCGCAGCACCTTTGGTTGAAGCAGTCTGCGTCTGTGCGGCGGCACACAAAGCGTTGGCCGCAATGAACAGGGAGAGCAAGATTCTGTGGGGTGAGATCATCGTGTGCGACTCCTCTTTTATTCGAATTTTATTCGAATCTTTCGAATCCTTTGGGTGATCTCAGAGTATAGAAGCCAAGCACCCAGAATGTTCGCAGAAAATATAATGCAATCCATCGAAGAAGTTGCTTACCGGGACAATTCCCACGAGCTATTACCTACACAGGAGAAGAATGGATTACGCCAATCTTGGTACAAGCGGACTTAAAGTATCTCGTATCTGCCTCGGCTGCATGAGCTATGGGGCGCCTGCCACCGGCGAGCTTAAACCCGGGAGCCATGCCTGGACTCTAAACGAAGAACAAAGCCAGCCATTTTTTCGACAGGCGCTTGATCTCGGAATCAACTTCTTCGACACGGCCAACGTCTACTCCGCCGGCGCGAGCGAGGAAGTCTTGGGACGGTTCCTGAAGGCTAACGTCCGCCGCGAGGCCGTCGTTATCGCCACCAAGGTTCACGGCTTGATGCGAGAGGAGCCGAACGGCCAGGGACTTTCCCGCAAGGCTATTCTTTTTGAACTCGACCAGAGTCTGCGGCGTCTGCAGACCGACTATGTGGACCTGTATCAGATTCACCGCTTGGATCACGAAACCCCGATCGAAGAAACGCTGGAGGCGTTGCACGATGTGGTGAAATCGGGCAAGGTGCGCTATATCGGCGCCTCCTCTATGTATGCGTGGCAATTCGCGAAGGCGCTTTATCTTGCCGATCTTAATGGCTGGACTCGTTTCATTTCCATGCAGAATCATTACAACCTGCTGTATCGCGAAGAAGAGCGCGAAATGATTCCTCTTTGTGAGTCTGAGGGCATCGGCGTGATTCCGTGGAGCCCTTTGGCGCGTGGACGTCTGGCCCGTCCATGGCAAGCGGAGAAAACCAAGCGCCTCGAGACGGATCAATTCGGAAAGAGTATGTATTCGCAGACAGAGGCGGCCGACAAGCTGGTGGTCGATCGCTTAGCCAAACTGGCGGAACAACGTGGCGTTCCCCAAGCACAGATCGCTCTCGCCTGGTTGCTAAGCAAGCCAGCCGTCACAGCGCCCATCGTTGGTGCAACCAAGCCACATCATCTTCAGGACGCAGTGGCAGCGGTGTCGGTGCGCCTGACGCCGCAAGAGATTACTTCCATAGAGGAGCCGTACACGCCGCACCCGGTACTCGGGTTCAGTTGAGTCCTGGCCGAATGTGCCTGAATAGTTTTTTACCAAACTCGATTTTTAGAAACTCATGGCAATCGTAAGAATAGACAAGTGGCTTTGGGCTGCGAGATTTTTTAAGACACGATCCCTGGCAACGCGCGCCTGCGAACTTGGGCGGATTCAATCCAACGGCCAGCCCTCAAAAGCTGCGCGCGAGGTTCGGATCGGGGATATGTTACGCATCACAAATGATGGCGGCGACTTTCAGGTGGAAGTCCGGCTTCTGAGTGAAGTGCGCGGGCCGGCTTCGGTGGCGCAAACATTGTATTCCGAAACTGAAGCGAGTCGAGAGATGCGCCTGAAAGTGGCGGCGGAACGTAAGGCGATGAGGCAGTTCGAGGAGTTGCCGGCGGGACGGCCGTCAAAACGCGATCGCCGGAGAATCATCCAGTTTCGTGGGTCGTCCCGGTGACACTATCGCGCGAAATGCAGCATATGCATCGCGATAGCGCCACATAATGACACGAGTAATGCGATCGGCATCGCCACGGCTCCTACTTTGAGGAAGTCCCAGAAACTCACATCGAGCTTTTCCTTGCGCAAGGCAATGAGCCATAAGATGGTCGCAAGCGAGCCAGTGATGGAGAGGTTCGGGCCCAGGTCAACACCGATCAGAACCGCGTCGGTGATCAGACCTTTGGCGTGCGCGGCCTGCACCGTGCTTCCGGCTATTAATCCAAGCGGGAGATTGTTGACGAGATTATTCGCTATGCCAACGGCAAATCCGGTAACCAATGTGCCCGTGGTTGCGCCTAGCGTCTGCGCCCAGAGTAGCCAGTCTCGCGTGTAACGCATCGCCCCGATGCTCTCTATCGCGTCGACCATGATGAAGAGCCCGGCCACGAGTGCCAAAGTTCCCCAACTTATCTCCCGAGCGAGATGCAGTGGATTGTTCCGCGCTTTGACTGAGACAACTGCCGTAACCGCGAGAGCCGCGAGACATGTGGGCAAGCCCAAGTCCTTGTCGAGCGATGATGCCGTTAATAGGACAACTACCATCGCCGCTAGTCCCGCCAGCACCAGCTTGCCGTCGCCGCGTAGGGGGTGGGCTTCAACTTCGCCCTCAATGGTCGCACGAAGATCCTTTCGAAAGAGCCATCGCAACACGATGAACGTTGAAGCAATCGAGAGGAGACACGGGATGCCGAAGGACACCAGCCATCTGCCCAGCGGCGGCATCTGGTTATGGAACACAACCAGATTCGCCGGATTGGAAATTGGCAGAAGAAACGATGCTGCATTGGCGATGAAGGCGCAAACAAAAAGATATGGCAGCGGCTCGACCTTCGATTTTCGGACCGCCGTCAAAATTGCCGGAGTCAGTACCACCGCCGTCGCATCGTTGGACATGAAAATCGTGACGATTGTTCCCGCCGCGTAGACCAGTGCAAATAATCTTGAGCAGGAGCCATTGGCCTTCTGCACAGCAACCGACGAAAGCCAGTCGAAGACCCCATGTTCGCGCGCGAGTTCAGAAAGCAACATCATGCCAATAAGAAAAAGGCACACATCCAAAGCCTTCGTGACCGCTCGACCTGCAAGCTGCAAGGGCACCAATCGGAAAGCGAGAAGTAGGAAGACACCCCCGCCGATCCAATAGGCTTCTGCAATATTGCGGGGGCGGATCAGCATCAGCACGATGCTGATACCGACGATGAGGGCCAGCAGCGGATGCTCGAGAGCGGGCGAAATCATCTACAATTTGCTCCCGTCTTGCTCAATTCCCAGATGAATCTCCAATGCGGAAATAAAATCGGCTCCCAAACCGGTATTGGCTCTTTGCATTATAAAGTTCGCAAAAATTATCACAGGTTTCTGAGATGTCGTGATCTTCCACGTCGGAATCAAGGAACGCAGTCCCCTGAAATGCCGCGAAATTATTGGTGAGTTCTGACCAAGGCGGCGCGTTTGTACGAAATACATTGCACAAGACATGCTTTTTTTTGCTCACGAAGTCAGATTTGAACGCTTTATTCGATGGAGTGTGCAGTTTTGCACAGCCACTCCTTACGCTTGGGCGGTAATTTTGGCTGGCAGCCAAAGATGCTTTTGGCTAATACTCTGGCCCTGTGTCATTAGTTTTCCCCCCAGAGCCCAAAGGTAGGGTCAATATGAAATTGCGCCTGTTTCGTCGCTGCGCTCTGTCCTCGCTACTGTTTCCGGTTTTGATCATCAGTGCTTATGCCGACTCCATCAATATGGGAACGGCCGGCACCTATGCCGTGTTGGCAGGTACAACTGTGACCAACACCGGCACAACCACAATCAATGGAGATCTCGGCATCAGCCCCGGTTGCGCGTTAACCGGCGATAGCACCATGACCGTAAGTGGGACGATCAACAAATGCAATGGCGCATCGCTCAAAGCGCAGAATGATCTGATTACAGCCTACAACCAGGCAGCCGGACTGAAGAGCACCTCTAACTTGACAGGCACCGATCTGGGCGGGCAATTTCTCAAGTCCGGCGTCTACACTTTTACTAGTTCAGCGGGTCTCGCCGCCGGAACAACATTAACTCTCGAGGGCAAGCCTGGCGCGAGGTTCGTTTTTCAGATAAAGAGCACCCTGATTACGGGGAGCGCCTCCTCAGTAATTTTTATCAATAGCCTGACGGGAAAACCGATGACCGATCCGCACATCTATTGGCAGGTTGGCAGCTCCGCCACTCTCGGTACCAGCACCAGGTTTGAGGGGAACATTCTCGCCATGACCAGCATTACGTTGAACACCGGCGCCAGCATCAATTGCGGAAGCGCCTTGGCGCGAAATGGCGCGGTGACGCTTCAGGGCAATACGATTACCAGTTGCGGAAGCAAGTCGACAGCAGTTCCAGAGCCCGGCACGATGAGCTTTATGGGGATGGGTCTGCTCGTTCTGGTTGCAGGAGCACGCCGGAGGTTAGGCATCTAGCCTATCTCTGAAGTTCCACGATTTGAAGGAGTGCGGCTTCAGCCGCTGCCGTAGATTTGGAGGACCGCGGCTTCAGCCGACGCCGCAGGTTTGAAGGGGCGCGGCTTTAGCCGCGCCGAAACCGTCGCATCCCAAACGCGGCTTTAGCCGCCGCAGAAATGCGGCGCGATGCAGTCCTACGTCTTTCGAAAGTCCGACGCTAGCTGTCCAGGCTCACGCTTTGCAGGCCAATTTGGCCTTCCTGCGGAGTGTCGGGTTCTCCCACCCAGATCACTCGAAATTTAGCGTCCACACCGTCCGAAACCAAATGAACGAATTCCCCGGCCTTGAGATGGAAGACAAGGCCGCCGACCCGTGCGCCGCTTTGGCTGACGTCGATCAAAGAAGTGGTCTCAGGATGGGAGGCTTCGTGACCCTCCCTCCAGACTTCGACGGGTCGCGCCACGACGGTTCTTGGTTCGCTGCGAAGAGGAACATTCGTCGCGGTTAAGTCGAGTTCGGGATTAGGCGGGACAGAGCCTGCCAAGGAGCGCTTCTCCAACTCGATCAGGAGCGCGTGTTTGTCCAGAGTATTCCCCGTACGGAACAATTCAAGCAGAGGATCCGCTTCCGGGTCCAGTGACCGATTGGCTCCAGGCGCGCTGTCCTCCCAATCGAGTCCTTCCGGTTCGACCAATACCTCGCCGATCCCTTCCGGGCTGGCGCTCATTTGAGTAATGAAATGCTCTAATTTTCGCCGCTGCTGGTAGATCCTGGTTAAAAACTCAACCCCCATCCCTAGCTCCGGATCCATGAGCCGCACCTTTCCTTCGGTTTTCATCGAACCGTTCGTGCCTTGCAGCAGGAGTTCGACCCGCGTGTGATTGGGAAAGGGAGACTGGGTTCGCAGGAAGCAGCCACCAAAGGTGATTCCCATCAACGAGCAGCGGATTGGCGGATCGTGCTTCTCTCCGCTCTGCGAACGCAGCCAGTCTTTGAGATTCTGACGCGAGGCTTCGGAGAGTGTCGCAAACTGGATTCCGGTCCGGTGCCGTGCGTCCTGCCAGGCGATCATGCCTTTGGCGTCGATCACGGTGGTGGTTTCGGGTAACGCGAAAGAGCAGTTGACCATGCCCACTTTCCTGCCGCTCGAAGTCGGAAATTGGGCCGAGATTCCGCCTTCGCTCAATCCCGAGATGGTTGCGCGTTCGCCATCTCCATTCTGGAACCGGAAATAAGCCGGAATATCAACCGGCAGGCGGACTGAACGTCGCCGCTCGCGTTTCATAAGAGCTCGCGCGGCGCGAAAGCTCGACTTGACCCGTTCGGTTGAAATCGGTTTGTAGACTACGAAATTAGCCCCGAGTTTGAACGCTGTTTGCAGGCTAGTTTGCTCGTCGATGATAGCTATCGCCATCGACTTACGATTTTGTTGGCCGGAACGGACCGTCGTCAGTAATGCGAAATTATCCTCATTCTTGCAGTCGATGATGACCGCTTCATAGCCGCGCTGTGCCATCCTTTTCGCAGCATCTATAGGCCCGTCACATTGTTCGACATGGATCTCCAATTCGCCCAGAACCTTGCGAAGCACTCGCAGAGCCCGGTCGTCGGAACACACTAAGAGTGAGTCGAGATTCATCTATCAAAAAAGCGTAGTAGAACGATACTTTTACGCAAAGTTACGCACGTAATCGAGTCGACGGGGGTTATCTTCGTCGCCATCTCCACAATTGCTTCCATACTTGCACCAAGGTCTGAATTTTTCTAGGGCTGGGAATCCGTTTGTAAACCAAGCGGCAATCTTCAAGTGCACGCTCGTAGAATTGCTGCACCCCTTCCGGGCTCAAGTGCGCTAGATTTTGGCGAAGTTGTTTAAGCTCTTCTTCGTTTAAAACGTCCACTTTTTCAGCACCGGGTCGGCGGGCCATAATGTCGCGATCTTAGCATATTCGTCTTTTGTTCGCCTACGGTAAATTCTCCTTATCCCCATTGCGGAATGGCCTGAGAATAAGGAGACGCAGTCCCGTAAAACTACTCGAACTCAAGCACCACGATTTCGGGATTTGATCCCAAGCGCAACGGCGGCCCCCACGTTCCTGCTCCACTTGAAGTGAATACCTGCATCTTACCGATCCGGCTTAAGCCATAAACAAATTGCCGATAGATTCGCCGGGCCATCCAGCTCCAGGGGATGAACTGGCCGAGATGCGTATGACCGGATAGCTGCAAAGAAATACCTGCGGCCTCGGCGATTGCAGGACGATCGGGTGCATGGGTCAATAAAATACTGGCGCGATTACGATCTATTCCGACACCTTCCAGCACCGAAGCGAACTCCGCGTCTGCCACCGCATTTCGGTACGGCACGCCGATAATCTGCAAGCCATCCACTTCCACTTTTTCATTATTAAGCACGCGCACCCCGGCGGCGGCGATGGCACGCAGATATTTAGTATCGTCCCCGAATTGCTCATGATTTCCGGCAACAAAATAAATTCCGTGTGGCGCTGTCAACTTATTCAGAGGTTCCGCGGCTTCATGGGCGTCAATCGCCGTGCCGTCATATAGATCACCAGCAATAAAAATCGCATCTGGCGCTTCTTTTAAAGTTCTTGCCACGATACGTCGCAGAAAATTTCCATTGCGCACCGGACCCAGGTGCACATCGCTGATCAGAACAGCCTTTCTTCCTCGCCAAGCCACCGGCAAATTCGCGAGGCGCAAGGTGGTTCGCGTAGTGCGTATGCGGCCTGCGTTGAAGACTCCATAGATCGCAGCGATAGCCGCGGCGCAAAATAGAAATTTCACCATCCCATGAAAGCTCAACGCTGAGACACTATTATGTGGGCTGACCAGCCGCAGAACTCCGTAAATAATCCAAGACGAAGTCGCCGCGAGGAAGAGGAAACTAAGCGCGCCTGCCCAAACCGCCGCCGCCCGGTAAAACACTCGTACAAAGGCATTGGTATATCGAAAGGCGAGGAGCGAAGCCGCAACAAAAGTCAGAGACAAAAGGAAGAGCGTCAGTTTCATCCATGAAGCATCGGGAGGCCTATTGCCATCGGTCGAAAAGGTCCACGTTTCATAGAGAACAAAATGCGCAAGAAAAAGAATGGACTGAATAATCACAATGAAAATGACGATGCGCTTTTGTCTCTGCATTATGGATTAGATTCCTTCCCTCACCATTCCGATTTTGCCGAAAATCTGCGCGATGCAACATCGAGCCGATCTAAACTTTATCTGAACGGCCAATGATATGATCTCGGCTGCACAACGAGAAATAGAAGTTATTATTAATCATGGTCGAATTCTGCCAGGGGCCTGACCCCGAACCTCGTGCCCCGCGCCTTTGTACACCTCCACTAGCCACCGACACTCATTTCCATATTTTGGGTCCGGCTACGCAATATCCGTACGTAGAAGACCGGGAGTACACTCCGCCGGACGCTCTTCCCTCTCACTGTCGCAAGCTGTTTCATACTTTGGGAATCCAACGCGCCGTGCTGGTTCAGCCGAGCGTCTACGGCGATGACAACAGTTGCATGTTGGCTTCGGCTCCCTTGCTTGGCGTGCCGACGCGAAATATTGCGGTAGTGCGAAGCGATGCGAGCGACAAAGAGCTTGAACGGTTACATGCGGCAGGCACGCGTGGGGTGCGCTTTATCCTTGCCCACATAGGCGGCGTGCCGATTTCGCAACTCGAACAAATTTCCGAGCGAGTCAAAGGGATGGGATGGCATGTCCAGTTCTTGCTTCGCTCAGCTGCGCTTATTGAGTTGGAGCCGCGGCTGGCTAGGCTTGCTTCGGACTTCGTTATAGACCACATCGGCCTGATTCGCGCGTCGGAAGGCGGCGTCGAGCAGCCCGCATTTCAAGCGCTGCTGCGCCTGTTTCGTACTGGCCGATGCTGGGTGAAGTTCACGGGAGGCTATCGCATTTCTTCAGAGCCACCGCCGTATCAAGACGTGATTCCGCTGGCGCAAGCACTGGTTCGGGAACGTCCAGATCGAATTCTGTGGGGAAGCGATTGGCCGCATGTGATGGTCAAGGGCAAAATGCCCAACACAACTGATCTTTTGGATCTGCTAAGCGAGTGGGTGCCGGACGAGAAACTTCGCAAGCAAATTTTGGTGGAAAATCCAGAAAAGCTATTTGGCTTTTAGCCGAATAGTGAAACTCACAGGTGGAGCGACGGGCGTCCTCGCCCGTCCACGATAACGCCCGGTTCTCCACTGCAACATCCATGCCGGACATTGGATAAGCAAGAATCGGAGAAGTAATGGAAACTTGGGAGAGGAAGTTAGGGCTGATTGTTCCCTCGTGGAACACGGTTAACGAGTATGAGTTTCAGCAGGTGATTCACCCGGCCATGTCCGTGCATGCGATGCGGATTAAAATCACGGCGGATGACGAAGAGAACTACAGTTGGATGGGAACTCAGGTTCCGGCTGCGGCGCAGCTCCTGGCTCAGGCAAAAGTGCAGGTCATTTGCTATGGCTGCCTGGCGGGCGGCTTCGTCAAAGGACCGGGACACGATCAGCAGATCATAAAAGACATTGAAGCCGCCACCGGCATTCATGGAGTCGCAGCCGCAGCCGCGGTCGTGGATGCGCTGCGAGCGTTGCAGGTGACGCGGGTTAGCGTGGCATCGCCGTATGAGCCGTGGCTGAATGAAAAACTGCGGCAATATCTGAATGCGTTCGGCATCGAGGTGCTGGCTTTGAAGGGACTGGGCAGCCAGGCTCACGCGAGCTTTACTCCGCAGCAAAACGCAGCTCTCGCCGCCGAAGTGGACCGGCCGGAATCGCAGGCTATCTTCATCGCCTGTTCGAATTTTCGCACTCTGGAATTTATCGAGCCGCTGGAGAAAAAATTGGACAAGCCCGTGGTCAGCAGCAATCTCTCTTCGCTGTGGAAGATGTTGCGGCTGTTAGGCGATGGGCGGAGCTTGCCGCGAGCGGGACGATTGTTCCGCGAAGCCTGATCGCAATAAGAATGAAAAATAAAATGCCAGCACCTTCGCGGTGCTGGCAGGTTACGACGTCCTCTTTTCTATTTTCCCGCAGAGATAATCACAGAGCCGCGCCCGGCTGCGTTCATCAGTGCACGTTCTTGTCGAGCCAGTCCATGAAAAACTTCGCAATCTGGGCGCTGTTTTTCTCGGACATCATCTGATGACCGTTTCCAGGAAATCCCACGTCTTCGAGGTTGTAATACTGAGTTTTTACTCCCGCCTGATTCAGCCACTTGGCCACGCAATGCGCGTAAGGACGGTGATAACTCGCCTCTGCTGAAACATTGAGGACAGGAATCCCCACCATATTTATTAGTTTGTGCGCGGGCTCCTTCTGAACCCAGCAAGGAACGAGGCCCGGACCATCGGCCTTTTCCTCTTGCACCGGCTGTAATTCAGACGCCTCTTTTATTGGCGGATCATAATGAACCGGGAAGTTAGTCAGCCCCCAGACGCGGCCGGGACCTCTCGCGTCCAACTCATGGTTTTCGATCGGAGGCGCCCACGGCTCGGGTGCGAGGATGGCCTTAACAAGCTTTGGCCGCTCATCGGCTACCAGCCAGCCCGACGTTGCTAGTCTCGAATGCAAAAGCAAAATGACCGGTTGATTAATCATGTCCAACAATTGGACAACGTCATCCGCAGAAATCTGTTCATTGTCAGCAGACGACGGAAACGGGACTTCCGTCTTGGCAAAATAGTCGAATGCCGGCTCGCCCATCTTGCCTTGGGTGGGATTCGGCCCCGGCCACTGCGAATACTTATCTTGTGTCGGCCAATTGCGCATCGGGTTTGTGGACTTGCGGCCATTGCTCCAAACTTCTTCCATCAACTCGCCGGTGCGAGGCGGAACGATGTCGCCGTCGAAGCCGGGAACATAGCCCGCGCGTCCTCGACCCGGAAAATCCATCATGTAGACGGTGTAACCCTGATTCACGAAATCGTAAGCCCAGCCCGGGCGCCCGTCGGGCGTTTGCAGTAAAGCGATGTTGGTTTGACCACCGCCTGCTTGCATGAAAACGATGGGGTAGGGATGGCGAATCTTTTTCGGCACCCACACTTCAACGTACATAGCCCCGCGCATATTTTGCTTGCCCGGTTCGCCGACCCATTTGCCGCCCACATAAAAATGTCCTTGGCGTGCAATATTTTCCGTAGAAAAAGTTGGGATCGCAGCCGGAGGCGGTGCTCCAGGAGCATCGTTGGCATTGGCTCCAAAGCTGCTGGCGCTAAAACTTGATGCCATTATCGCGAGTGTTGCAATCGAGATCTTAACGTTCATCATTTTCCCCTATATTTAGTCGTTGTAACGGCAAAGCGGATACTTCAACTGAATCCACAACCTGCCCCCTCAACTGCAAAATCATGGCTAACATCGAACTCCGGCATAAAAAATTGAGCATCCGATTAAAAGAATTGTTTCCATTTGAAAAGGTCGGGCCGATAAGACGCGAGATCCGGGTACTCCACAAATTCGACGAAATTACCTTCCGGGTCTTGTGCGAAGAGCGCGATGACACCTTTTCGAATTTCGACGGGCTCTGGACTCATCAACTTAATTCCGTGATCTTTTAATCGCTTCGCAACGTCATGGATATCGAAAATGATGAAGGTGATATAAGCAGTGCCCTGCCTCTCGAAAACGTATTCAGGGGCCGCAGTTTGTTTCGGAAGAACTTTCTTCGGCTGAACCAGTTTGATTCTCTCCCCGTACGGTGTTTGCAAACGCACGATTCGAAAGCCGCTCGGCGTCGTTCCGAACTTTGCGCTCATCTCTGGCGATGCTTCGGCGTCCGCCACCAGCTTCAGTCCTAAAACATCGGTATAAAAAGCGAGCATCCGATCCATGTCAACGCATACGATCCCCGTCTCCAGCGGCGTCGCCATCTTTAAAGACCACGCGAAAGACCACGCGGGCGCGGCGTGATCGCTTGCGGGCCGCTTTTCATCCTGGGACTGAGAAGCAATCGAGAACACGACAACCGCCAACCCGATCGCTCCGAGGCTCAGCACTTGATGGCTCAGCGCTCGACTAGTTATGACGTCCGCTACCTTCACGGCTTCGATATCTTCCCTTCACCATCGATAGAATTCGCCCGCTTAAAAAGGTCGGGGCGATAGGACGCGAGGTCGGCATACTCCACGAATTCGAGAAAGTTGCCTTCTGGATCGCACGTGAAGATGGCGGTAATCCCCTTGCGAATCTCGACCGGGCCCTTGCTCATCAGTTGGACGTGGTATTTTTTTAATCGCGTCGTGACTTCATTCACATCGGGCACGATGAACGTGAGATAAGCGATGCCCGGGCGAGCAAACACCCATGCTGGAACCTTACTTTGCTGCAGAGACATTTTCTTCGGCTGAACAAGTTTTATTCTTTCGCCATAGGGAGTTTGCAATCGAATGATGCGGAAGCCGTCCGGACCTGTTCCAAATTCTGTGCTCATTTCCGGAGAGGCTTCAGCATCTGTCGCGAACTTGAGCCCTAAAACTTCAGTATAAAAATTGAGCATTCGCTCGATATCGACGCATACAATTCCCGGCTCGAGTGGCGACACCATCTTTAGCGACCAGGATTTATCGGCGTCAGTGCTCATCTTTGATTGTCTGATGTACCCGCGTAAATTCACGGGGACACGCTCGTTACATCCTCGTCGAAATTAAGCGGCCTGCGCGTCATGGTGAAGCAAATCAGCGCCGCCACGAATAGCAAAAATCCTGCCAAATAGAATGCGATATCGAAGCTCCCGGTGAATTTGACTATGTATCCAGTGACGATTGGCACCAAGGATCCGAAGATGTTGCCGCCGAGGATCATGAAACCGACGGCGATACCCAGCATCTGAGGATTCCATACCAGGTCATTGGCCAGAGCGATATTCAAGGAGAGCGCGCTTGAGATGCACGCCAAAGATATCGAAATCAGCAACAGGAGCACATACTCATTGGCGACCATGTTGGTCAATAGAACGACGCCTGACAACATTATGAAGACCATGAGCAAGGTTCTGCGCTTACCCTGTCTTACGTCCTCATGGGTTAGTAGAGTGTCGCTTAATTTACCGATAATCAATCCCAATGCCACGGCAAACACATACGGCACTGAGGTAAACCAACTGGCCTTGACTAATGACATGTGGCGCGATTGGACCAAGTAAGACGGCAGCCAGAAAAGAAACAGAAGCATGGTGTAGGCGCAACATCCCTGGGTCAGGAACAGACCCCACATGGTCTTCGTACCCATGAGCCGCAGCAAAGTTCCCTTTGGGGGAGCCGCGGCCTTCGCCCGCGAATCCGTTTGCGACAAGATGTAATTTCGCTCTTCCTCGGGAAGCCACGAACATTCGGATGGCTTGCGAAAAAGTAACAGCCACAAAGCCACCCAAATAAAGCCCAGCGATCCCGTGATCATGAACGAGACGCGCCAGCCTTCTCTCAACAAGACCCACGCCACCAGAGGGGCGGAGAATGCCGGACCAGCAAAGCTTCCGGCGTTGAAGAATGCGGTTGCGAGTCCGCGCTCACTCGCCGGAAACCATTGCCTGACGACTTTGGCGGAAGTTGGAAACGAGGCAGCCTCGCCAGCCCCGAGCGCCAATCGAGTGGCAAGCATCCCTCCGAAAGTCGTTGCCACCCCGGTCAGCATTCCCGCGATCGACCAGATCGTGACCGACAATCCATTGACCCAGCGGGTTCCAATGCGATCGGATGTCCAACCCCAGAGCAGAAGAAAAACACAGTAAGTCCACTGGTAGGAAGAAAAAAGCAGTCCCATCTTTCCTGCATCCCAGTGAAAGTCTCTGGCAATCGCGGGAGCGGCTACCGAGAGATTAATGCGGTGCATGTAGTTGATGAAAAGATTAAGGAACAAAAGAGCAGCGATGTAAAAGCGCTTGCCCGACCACAGGGAACCCGCCTTGACCATTTCGGACGGCTGTTCCGGTAATGTTGTCGCAGTGAGATTCGGTCCTGTAGTCATATTCTGCCGCTAAATTTAAGCATTGGGCCTAACCTCTCTGGGAGGACGAAACCGCTACACATGGAAAGAGGAATGGGAGTGTCTAAATCAGGCGCTCCCATTCTTTTCATTCTTATTCGTCTTCGCCCCAGCCGAAGTTCGGCATGGGATGAGGAATCGGCGGAAGGTCCCAACTACCTGTGGCAAGGGGACGAATCTCGCGATCGATACGAACGTCGAGAACCGTGGGTTTGCCGGATGCGATCGCCGCTTCGAGTTGCGGCGCGAGATCGGCAGGCTTCTCGACTGTATGACCGACGGCGCCCATGGATCGCGCCATCATGGCGTAGTCAGCGGAATAGAGTTTGCCGTTCACGTCGGTAAAGCTGGTTGCGATTTCACGGTCATTGCCGAAGTATCCGCGCTGTTGGTCGCGAATTGCACAATACCCAAAGTTGTTCCACACCATCCAGACAACTGGAATGTTGTACTCGACAGCGGTAAGCACCGCGCTCGAGTTCATCATGAATGCCCCGTCGCCACAAAGCGAGACAACAGGCCGATCGGGCGCGGCCAGCTTGGCACCGAGCGCGCCAGCCACTGCGAAGCCCATCGAAGCGAAGCCCCAGGTTTGCAGGAAGGTGCGCGTCTTCCACGCTTCGTATTCCGCCACGAGCCAATTGTGGTGGACGCCAACATCGGCGAGCACAATGCCATCGGCCGGCACAACTCTTCGCAATTCGGCAACCGCGCGCTCCGGGCGAATTGGAATCGCGTCCGAGGTGCGGGGAGCCAACGTCGCTTCTTCCCAACGTTTTCGCCATCCGGCAATTCGTTCCAGCCATGAGCTATGACAGCTCTTAGTATCCGGACGGCGGAGAGCTAGAAGTTGCTGCAAGAAAATCTTCGCGTCGGCAATGATGCCCAGCTCCGGGCGGAAGTTTTTTCCAATTTCAGTGGGGTCTATATCAACATGAATCAGTTTGCTCTGCGGGATGTTATAGGTAAATCCGGGCAGCCATGCACTCGTCGCCCGGTCGTCAAACCGAGTTCCGAGTCCAAGAATGACGTCAGCGTTTCGGCAAGCCGCATTCGCCATGTAGGAGCCGTTGCGGCCTGTAGGCCCAAGACTGAGCTCGTGGCGCGGATCGAACACGCCTTTGCCGAA
>Ga0209332_1000009_pt1 | contig 47830 bp, 35 predicted proteins | sample BlaSpr_A8_OM3_M1_FD_187974 | JGI IMG/M metagenome (GOLD analysis project Ga0209332, IMG submission 187974) | Forest soil microbial communities from Thunder Bay, Ontario, Canada - Black Spruce, Ontario site 2_A8_OM3_M1 (SPAdes) (version 2) | ecosystem: Environmental > Terrestrial > Soil > Boreal...
TCGCGCAAGACGGCATCGCGGCGCGTCTGGTCAGCATGCCGTCATGGGAGTTGTTCGAGCAGCAGGATCAGGCCTATCGCGACAGCGTGCTGCCGCCGGACATCGCGGTTGCCAGCACCATAGTTTCGTCGGCCAGAACGCAGCGGGTTTTGGTGCCGCCTCCGTCGATTCCGAGATAGTAGGCCATCGGGCTAGTTCTAACACAGGTTCGGTGTGATCCGTTTGGCGGAGGGTTCTGGTCGCGCACGTCCTTGTACAATGCAGCGAACTATTTGCTGGCTTTAGGAGACGCGGCGAACCGCGTCTCTGCGGGAAGGGTTTCGCTTGGGATTGAATCGGATCGACCTGCTGATTATTGCGGTGTACCTGGCGGGGATCACGCTGTTCGGCCTGCGGTTTCGCAAGCGGCAGCGGACCATGCGCGACTACTTTCTCGCCGACCGTAACATCCCGTGGTGGGCGATTTCGCTCTCGATTGTCGCGGCCGAGACCAGCACGCTAACCATCATCAGTATTCCCGGCCTCGCCTACGATTCGAATCTTACTTTTCTGCAAGTCGTAATGGGATACCTGATCGGGCGCGTCATTATCAGTTTTGTGCTGTTGCCGCAGTATTTTCGCGGCGAGTTGTATACGGCTTATCAGTTGATTGAGCGGCGGTTTGGTCCGGAGCTGCGCACGGTAACGGCGGCCCTGTTTTTGTTGACGAGAGCGGCAGCCGAGGGAGTGCGGGTGTACGCCGTGTCGATCGTGGTATCGATTGCGCTGGGCACGGGCGAAATCGCTTCGATCGCGATCATCACGCTGCTGACTTTGATCTATACGTTTGAAGGGGGCCTCGCGGCGGTGATCTGGACCGATGTCGTGCAGACCTTTGTGTATGTCGGCGGAACGCTAGTGGGGCTCATCACGATTCTCCATCTTGTGCCGGGCGGATGGGGTTCCGTGCAGTCAATTGCGGCGGGGATGCACAAGTTCCAGGTGTTCGATCTTCACTTTTATGATCCCGTGATATCGACGCACTGGCCGCACTTGAACTTTGAGAAACCTTATACGCTGTGCGCCATTATCGGCGGCGCGTTCTTTTTGACGGCCAGTCATGGCACCGACCAGCTCATCGTGCAAAGACTGCTGGCAGCGCGGAATCAGCGGCAGTCGGTACTGGCATTGCTATCGAGTGGAGTCGCAATCTTCTTCCAGTTTGCATTGTTTCTTCTTGTGGGCGTGATGCTGTTTGCCTACTATCGGGTCCCGTCATCTGCGTTTGGCCGGGCGGACAGGATATATCCGACGTTCATAGTGAGCCGCATGCCCCATGGGATCGCGGGGCTGTTGATCGCGGCCATTCTTGCGGCGGCGATGTCGAACTTGAGCGCGGCGCTGAATGCCCTGTCATCGAGTTCGATTGTGGATTTCTATCTTCGGTTTTGTGCCACTGAGAGCGAAGAAGCGCGGCTGCGGCTGGCGCGGTTGGCGACCGTCGGGTGGGCGCTCGTACTCTTCGGATTGGCAGTGCTGGCGCTGCATCGAGGAGGGCGCGTGGTGGAAGCCGGTTTGCAAATCGCGTCCGTGGCTTATGGCGCGCTGCTCGGAGTGTTTCTGCTGGGAGTGCTCACGAAACGCGCGAATCAGCGCGGGGCAATGGTGGGCATGGGCGCGGGACTTGCGATTGAGTTTTATCTGTGGCTCGGCTCCCATGTCGCGTGGACGTGGTGGGTAGTGATTGGGACGTCCGTGACGTTTGCCATGGGATACGCGGCAAGCCTCCTGTGGAGGGGTGAAGCAAAAGCTTGAATCGCGGAGAACACAGAGAGAACATGCGCAAACGCGCAAACGACAGCCAACTCCGTCCGGAACTAGCTCGCGACCTGGGATTGTCCCATGCCGGCGCCGTAGTTGTGGGAACCATCATAGGCAGTGGAATTTTTCTCGTTCCCGCCGAAATGATGCAGGCAGTCGGCTCGGCCCGGCTCGTATATCTCGCCTGGATGGTCGGCGGATTGCTCTCTTTCTTCGGAGCACTTACCTACGCCGAACTGGGCGCCATGAAGCCGCAGGCGGGCGGGGAGTACGTGTATGTGCGCGATGCTTATGGACCACTCGCAGGATTTCTATACTCGTGGACAACGTTTTTAATCTCCAAGCCAGCCTCCATTGCGACTATCACGACCGGACTCGTGCGAATTCTCCAAACCTTCCCCATCTTTTCTTTTTTTTCGCAGATATTTTTTTCCTATAGCGTGTTTTCCGGCAGTTCAACCGCGCACACTTTCACGATTACTTACGGACAAGTAGTGGCAGTGGGCGCGACCATTCTGATTTCGTGGCTCAACTACATTGGCGTTCGCCGCGCAGGAGAATTTCAGTTTCTTTTCACCCTGCTCAAGGTTGCAATCATCCTGGGGATTGTCGCAGTCGGATTCTCTTACAGCGCAGGAACGTGGGCAAACTTCGCCACTGAGTTTAGTGGCGCGAAAGGCGGGATCGCTGGATTTTTCGCCGCGCTGGTCGCTGCTCTTTGGGCTTATGACGGCTGGAACGATCTGAACATGGTGGCGGGCGAAATAAAAAATCCGCAGCGCAATATTCCGCTCGCATTAATTTGGGGCGTAGCCACGGTGGGCGCGCTCTACATCCTGGTGAACGCCGCGGTTCAATATGTACTGCCGGCGGCAGCTGTGGCCGTTTCGCAACGCCCCGCGTCAGACGCGGTAGCACTCGTGCTAGGGCACCTGGGCGCCGGCTTGGTCTCGGCAGGCATGGCGGTTTCGATGCTTGTCACCCTCAACGGGTCCATCATGAGTGGCGCACGCGTGCCTTTCGCCATGGCCCGTGACGGATATTTCTTCAAGTCAATCGCTGAGGTTCATCCCCGCTTTCGCACTCCCTCGATCGCGATTATCGTGCAGTGCGGACTGGCGATCATCCTGTTGCTCCTCGGTGGCAGTTTCCGCCAGTTTTTTTCTCTCGCGATTTTTGCGGAATGGCTTTTCTATATGGTTACTGGCAGCACAGTGTTTGTTTTTCGCCGGCGAGAGCCTTTAGCCGAGCGCCCTTATCGTGTCTGGGGCTATCCCGTAATTCCGGCACTGTTTATCGTGGTTTCCGCAGCTCTTCTTTACTACACCTTCACCGACAATCTAAAGAGTTCCGTGGCCGGATGCCTTGTGATTTTGGCCGGCATTCCGGTCTTCTTCCTTTTTGCGCGGACGCGGTCCACGTCACGAAAGTAATTTCCCTGATCGACCGATCTCCCACCGCGGTTACTAAAGGACAGCCGCAAGCGACACGTTTACCCCCTGCCCAATCTCCCATAAGGTGAATATTCCAAGCCAAGCGCTCTCCCCAGCCTGGGCCCCTTTGGGAATCTTATGCCAACGTACGATCGCAATTTTGAACTCGGCTTGCTGCCTGAAAAGAAGTGGGATTGGCGCACCTTTGCGACGAGCTATGGGATCGTCACGGCGCTGCTCATATTTCTGATTTTCTTCGGCATCATCATGCCCGATACGCTGCTGATCACTCCAATTTATCGCGTCACAGAATTGGTCCCGCGCCCGTCATTGCGACCAGAGGCGCTGCCTAAGCCAAAGCCTCTGCCGTTGCATGCTAAATTATTGCCGCCGGAACCTGTATTTCAAACCCCAAAACTGGTAGTGCCGAAAGAAATTCGCGCCCCCAAACCGCAGCAGCAAGAAATCGAACCGCCTAAGGTGGCGATGAACAACTTCGCGCCTGCCGTATTAAAAGCAACCAGCGGCGCGCGCCCGGTTCTCATCCACACGGGAGAATTTCAAGGAAGTTCTGTTACTCCAACAGTGAATGCTCCGATTGAAAAAGTTCAGACCGGCGGATTTGGCGATCCGAACGGGCTCAAGCCAAGTGAACACAGTAAGCCAAATGGAAAACTCATCGCCTCCACCGCCGGAGCCTTCGACATGCCAGTGGGCCCGGGGCAGGGCAACGGATCAGGCGGAGCGAAAGGAATTAAAGGAACGGTTGCAAGCGCAGATTTCGGCAGCGGCATCGCCACTGGCGGTCAGGGAGATGGGCGCAGAAGCGGACGCGGCAGTGCGGCGGTGCAGAGCTCCGGCTTTGGCACGCAGGAGGTCGCACAAAATACTCCCCATGCGCAGCGCATGGATACAGGCCTGCCGACGACGTCCGTCGAAATCACTTATAAGCCAAATCCCGTTTACACTAATGAAGCAAGGAATCTAAAATTGGAAGGCGAAGTGCTGCTTGAAGTCAATTTTGAGGCGAACGGTCAGCTACGTGTCAATCGAGTAGTGCGCGGTCTTGGCCACGGATTGGACGAAGCTGCCATAGCGGCGGCGAATAAGATGCGTTTCAAGCCGGCCTTACGGAATGGACAAGCAATCGATTCCACCGCGGTCGTGCACGTTGTATTTCAATTGGCATATTGAACTTTTGGAGATGAGAGTTATGCGCAACATGAAATGGATGGTCTTAGTTCTGCTGACGATGTCATTAGCGGCAGCGGCTCAGCAATCGGCGGCAGCGCCCCAGAGTCCTCAGTCCGTCTCCGCAGCACAGCCGGCTTCAGCGCAGCCCGCTCACCTTGAGTCCCCAACCACGATGAATCAGGTCATCGATCGGGTGATCCTGCGCGAGAAGGATTTGATCAAGTTCCTTTCGCCGCGCACTCCGATCGTGGAAACCTATCTCCAGAATCTAACGCAGGACCCGCAACTGGGGCCAGTTCCGCAGGATGACCACTATTTTCTCGGGCGCATGGATCTCAGTGACTCCATCGACCGCAGCGACTACCTCCGTGAGGACGGCAAGCGCAAGGAAAAAGTAGAAAGCATGGAAAAACGTCTCCTTGGCGGCCTCCAAAGCAAGTTCAAATTTCAATACCAGCCGCTTGGATTTTCCTGGATGGTCTTTGTCGATCGCAATGACTTTGACCGCCAGCACTACGATTTTCACTACGCGCGCCGCGAATTTCTCGGCGACGTTCGTTGCCTGGTGTTCGATCTCACTCCTAAAAAAGATGCTGGACGCGGACGCTTTATCGGTCGCATTTGGGTTGAAGACCAAGACTTCAATGTCGTCCGCCTCAACGGCACATATGCGCATCCTTCGCGTAACAGTTACTACTTTCATATGGATAGCTGGCGCCTCAATCTGATTCCAGGTTACTGGATTCCAGCCTACATCTATAGCGAAGAAGGTGACTTTACGGCGGGCGCTAAGAACAAGATTGCCTTCAAGGCGCAGACTCGGATGTGGGGTTATAACTTAAAAACAGTAACTCCTAACGATGAGCTTACTAACATCAAAGTCGACAGCGTGAAGGATGACACGCCGACCGCGCAGGATGCGACTCCGTTAGCCGCAGAGCGGGAGTGGCAACAGCAGGCTGAAGACAACGTAGTGGAACGATTGGAGAAAGCGGGATTGCTGGCTCCGGAAGGCGACGTTGACAAGATCCTGCAGACGGTCGTCAACAACATCGAGATCACCAATAACATCGAGCTTCCTCGGCCAGTCCGAACCAGAGTGCTTACAACCTCGCCGCTGGAAACTTTCAGTGTCGGCAACACTATCGTTGTAAGTCGCGGGCTGATAGATGTGCTTCCCGACGAGGGCAGCTTAGCTATGGTCCTATCCCACGAACTAGCTCATATAGTTCTCGGTCATAACCTCGGAAGTCAGTACGCATTCAACGACCGCATGCTTTTCTCCGACGATTCGACTTACAGTAACTTGGGATTCAAACACATCCCTGAGGAGGAGACAGCCGCTGACAAAAAAGCTGTGGAGATGCTGAAGGCGTCACCCTATGCTCAGAAGCTGGATTCCGCCGGGCTTTTCATCAAGGCATTACAGGTTCGCTCGCCGCAATTGAGCGCCTTACTGCAAGCGCATTTGGGTAACAACATCACTGAGAATGGCACGGTGACGCGAATGGCGCAGTTAGCCAATTCAGCTCCCGCTCTTGATTGGAACAAGCTTGACCAGATTGCTGCCTTGCCGCTTGGTGGACGCGTCAAGATGAATCCATGGGACGACAAAGTGGAAATCGTAAAGGCGCAACCGGTCGCGATCACGTCAGCGCGTGACAAGATGCCGTTTGAGGTCACGCCCTTCTACCCGAGGCTTTCACGGTTTGGCGCGGCAAATCCGTCGCCTGTGCCTACCGCCGCAGAAGCGCCAGCGGCGACAACCGCTGCGAATGCTGGTTCAACTCCGACTAACTAAGCAAATCGATGATCGGTTCATAAGTTAAAGGAGAACAGGCCGGGCCGGAGCAATTCCGAAGCCCGGCTTTTTATTGCTGACAGCGTGCGCAGTTGGTTTAGAAATGGTTTTTTAGATCGGCGAACCGTTCCAATACCAAGAGGCGCCGCAACGGCGGGGCGGTCGCAACTTCTTCGTGCTCCAGAATCCAGGTGCTGTCGTGTGGCACGAAGACGGCGTGCAGGCCAGCGGCGAGTGCAGGGTTGATGTCTGACTTCGGACTGTTCCCCACCATCCACGTGGAATCCGTATCCAGCGCGTACTTCGCGACGGCTGACCGGTAGGTCGATTCGTCCTTCTCGGCGACGATCTCGACGGCAGAGAAATATTCTTTCAATCCGCTGCGCTCAACTTTGCCGGATTGCTCAGTGAGATTTCCTTTCGTCATCATGATCAAATGGTGACGTTCGCCTAAATACTGAAGAGTCTCGGGCACACCGGGAAGAACTTCGGTGGGATGGTCTGCAATCTGGTGAGCAAAGCTGTGAATGCGTTCGTGTAACTCGGGCGTCACAGGATCAACCGAAAGCTTCTCGAAAGTCTGAACCAGAGAATGCGAGAAGCTGTGCAGACCGTAACCGTGTGTCACAATTGACTCCCGCTCGACGTCATTTAATATCAGGCGGACTGCGTCGGGTGAATGCTCGCGATGGTCGAGGAATGAAATGAACTTCGCAATCGCGCGTTCAAAATAAATATTGTTTTCCCAGAGCGTGTCATCTGCGTCGATGAGCAAGGTCTGAGCGCCATTCTCTTCCCGCATACGTCCATAATAAACGGCCCGCAACACGAATCGCAGGCTTTGATAGACTTAGGCTCGATGACGAATGTTCCCACTTGCAATTTGAATTTAAAGAGACCATTTCTCTCTCATCCTTTATTCCGGTATGATTTTTTGACGCGCTATATTTCAGTTTTGATTCTTCTCGTCGTCGCGACGTTGTTCGGATTCGCGCAACCGAGAAGTAAACTGATGACCGGTTCCGCTGCGAAGGGCGGAGCGCCAGCCAATTTGAAGGTTGCTCCCGATCTGGAGAAGCGTCTGGCCCAGTTCCGCCGCGTTTCAATGCCCTTCCGGACGGCCGGCCTCAGCGACCGCGAGCAGCAACTTGTGAAAAAACTGGTGGAGGCGTGTAGCTACCTCGAGAGCATCTACTGGAGGCAAAGCGACCCGGAAGGTCTCACGCTCTATCAGTCGCTGGCGGCCAGCCACAATCCTCGCGACGTCGAACTGCGGCGCTACATGTGGATCAATGCCTCGCGCTTCGATCTCCTCGATCACAATGCACCCTTCGCCGGAACTGAACCGATGCCACCTGGCCGCGGATTTTATCCCGCTAATCTGACTCGCGATCAAGTCGAGCAATATGTCAAGGCGCATCCGGAGCAGAGGTCCTCGATCTACGGTCAATTCACGATTGTGCGCTGGCAGCAGGCAAATCTGGAAGCAGTTCCCTATCACGTCGCCTTTCGAGCCTTTTTGGAACCTGCGGCAAAAGCTTTGCGGACAGCGGCCGCGCTGAGTGATGATCCAGCATTTGCAAAATTTCTTCGACTCCGCGCCGATGCTCTGCTCAGCGACGACTATTTAGCCAGCGATTTGGCTTGGCTGGATTTGAAGAATCCGAAATTCGACATCATTTTCGCGCCCTACGAAACTTATATGGACGGACTGCTCGGCGTGAAGGGCTCCTACGGAGCAGCGGTGATGGTGCGAAACGAGCGGGAGAGCAAAAAGTTAGAGCTCTTCCAAAAGTATGTGCCAGATATTCAGGATGCGCTTCCCTTGGCCGCAGAAGATCGTCCCTCGAAACATGGACTGCAGACGCCCATGGAAGTGATGGACACTCCATTTCGAGCGGGAGACCTTACTCATGGCTACCAGGCTGTGGCCGACAATTTGCCGAATGATCCGCGAGTGCATGAGCAGAAGGGGAGCAAAAAACTTTTCTTCAAGAATTTCATGGACGCGCGCGTGAACTACGTCATTCTGCCAGTCGCACGAAAACTCATGGAGCCGGAGCAGGCGGCAAAAGTTTCGGGCGAAGATTATTTGCAGAGCACGGTCATGCATGAAATTTGCCATGGACTCGGTCCGGCGTATGCGCGGACGGCGACGGGCAAAGTCGATATTCGAGAGGCACTAGGTCCAGTATTCAGCGGACTGGAGGAAGCAAAGGCCGATGTGACTGGCATGTTCGGATTGAAATGGCTGGTTGATCACGAGGCGCTTCCAAAAGAAAAACTGGAGGAGTATTACGCGTCGTACGTGGGCGGAATTTTCCGCACGGTACGTTTCGGGACGGCCGAGGCGCATGGGCGAGCGGAGATGATGGAGTTTAATTATCTCTCCGAGCGGGGTGCGATTCGGCGGAGTTCTGATGGGCGCTACGCCATCGACTATGAAAAAATGCCGCTTGCTCTGGCTGATCTAACCAAGGAACTGCTGGAGATTGAGGCGACCGGAGACCGATCGCGAGCTGAGAACTGGTTCAAGAAGTATGACGCGATGCCGGAGGAGCTGAAGGCCGCGCTAAAAGCGGCGTCTGCGGTCCCGGTCGATATAGATCCGGTGTTCTCGTTTCCGGAGAGGGTGAGATAGGCTGCGAGCTTTAGGCGCTTCCCCGTTTCGGCGGCTTGGCGGCAGATAAGCAGCTCTCTCCGATTTGGGGGGTACCCCCCTCCCCCGCCCCCCTCTTTGCCATTTTTCTGCTTTAGTGGTTTGGAATCATTGGTTTAGGGGGATTCCCAGAGCTCCTTGCTGCCTGCAAGCTGTTGGATTTACAGGAGTTATATTTTCAGGGGGAATGTGACGGGGATCACTGGCTGTGTGTGAGGAAAGGCTGTGAGCTTTGGGCTGCGAGCTTTGAGCAAATCCCCGCAGGGGCTAAAACCCCTTTTTTGGGACGGGGGCAGCACGGCTAAAGCCGTGCTCCTTCACATCCGAATCCTTGGGCGGCGGGGGACGGCGCGTTCATCGTTTCTGTTGTCAAGGAGCGAGGACACTTCGGCCTGGTTACAGGCCAAAGGGAATTATGGCGCGGAGTGGGTGAGGTGGATGTGATGGGGGTCACAGGCTAGATGTGATGAAAAGGCTGCGAGCGGCGAGCTACGAGCCGGCAACTGCGGATCCCTCGCTCCGCTCGGGATGACAATTTTAAGAGCGGTTGGGTGCTCGTCGCTCGTCGCACGTCTCGAACTCCGAGCGTTTCTCACACCCATTCGACGCGCGGGGTCTGCGAAATTATTCCGGCTTTGTGACCCATATCGAGCAGGCGGCGGACTGCTTCACGTCCGTCGTCGCCGTAATCTAATGTGCGTTCGTTGACGTACATGCCTACGAATTTATCGGCTAGCTGGGTGTCGAGATCGCGGGCGAATTGCATGGCGTAGCTCAAGGCCTCTTCGCGATGATCGATAGCGTACTGAATGCTTTCGCGCAGCGCCTGGGTAACGCTGGCCATGGTCTCTGGCCCGAGGGAGCGGCGGATTGCGTTTCCTCCGAGCGGAAGCGGCAAGCCAGTAACCTTCTGCCACCACCTGCCGAGATCGACAACGCGCTGTAAGCCGGATTTGTCGTAGGTGAGCTGGCCTTCGTGGATGATGAGTCCAGCTTCGTATTTGCCTTCAAGAATTTGCGGGATGATTTGATCGAAAGGCACGACTTCGACTTCAATGCCGGGCGCGAATAGTTCTAGAGCGAGGTAGGCAGTGGTGAGTTTGCCGGGTACCGCAATTTTTTTGAGCTTGATTTCGTCGAGCGTGAATGACCGCGTGGAGACGAGCATGGGCCCATAGCCATCGCCTACGCTGCCGCCGCACGACATCAGAGCGTAGTCATCTTGAATGTAGGGATAGGCATGAAAGGAAATTGCGGTGACGTCGTAGACTCCCTGCTGGGCCTGCCTATTCAACGTCTCGATGTCGCATAGGGTGTGGCTGAATTTGAGCCCGGGCATACGAACTTTGTTTGTGGCCAAGCCGTAAAACATGAAGGCGTCGTCGGAGTCGGGACTGTGAGCTACGGTGATTTCGCGGACTGGAGAAGATACGGTGCTCATATGATTTCGATCCTTCTAATAACGAATATGCGGCCGCTAAAGGGGTTCTCTCATTGTAGGGCTTGCGGCATCGCTAAAGCGATGCCCTGATACGAAACAAAATCGATACGCGATTAAATCGATACGAAACAAAATCTTTCGGTTGTTCTCTCTTTGCAGTTCTGTAGAAGTGCTCAGGATACTGCCGTGATATGAAACGTGGCGCTTTCGGCATTTCTGTGGAGGCGCGTGTTCGCGGCGCTTCGGGAGACGGGGCAAGCCCCGTCTCTACAGCGTCAGTTTTCTTCGGCCGTCTCAGCTTTCTTCGTTCGTTGCGAGGGTTTGACGACGGCTCCATTGAGCGGCAACGCCCGCGGCCATCAGCACTTTGATGACTTCCGCGAACACGAACCAATAGAGGCCAAAACGAATCGCTAGAGAAACCGAATGCGTGAGCACGGCAAGCCAACTGAGGCCGCCCGCGAAGAGAACCAGTTCCCCGGCCACGGCGGATAGCATGGCCCAACCGAATCGACGCGAACGATTTTCAGGCGAACTTTGTTCATGCGAACTATGTTCATAGATCCAACCCGTCACGAACGCGACGAGCGGGTACGCCATAAGAAATCCGCCGGTGGGGCCGAGAATGCGGGCGATGCCGAAACCCAGGGCAATCGAGGGGCTAAACACCGGTAGGCCAAATGCGCCTTCGAGAAGATAGAGGGCGAGGGCCGCGAAACCGCGGCGCGAACCGAGAAGCAATCCGACCGCCAGCACTCCGAAATTTTGCAACGTCAGGGGAACCGGAGTGAATGGTAGAGGCACAGTCACGCGCGCGCATACGGCAACGAACAAGCTGGCGCTGATAACGATGGCGGCCTGCTTTGCCCATTCCCGGCTCCAGTGCCTGGGTTGGGCCTGCTGCCCTAAAACTTCGCTAGCTACTCTCGACATGTTTTCCTTCCCTCACGAGCTTTGCCCGAATCAGGGCTCCGGTGGCGACCATTGATCCGGCGACTCGAAATTATCCAGACGATCGTGATCCAGACGATCGTGGTTATCGACTCGCGCTCGACGGGCCGCCGACTGCTTCATTTGGCGGCGAACCCGCATGTATAGCGAAAGTGCGACCGACACGACCACGGCGGTACTGACTCCGAGTATTAGAAACCACCAGAGCATCCGCACAACGCATTAAGAATAGCAGATGGGCGGGAGCGAGTTTGTGCGCCTGATCACAACCGGAAGAAGAACGCTCAGTCCGCCGTCAGGACTTCTTTACGGGCTTATTCCGCGCGCTGCGACCCTGCTCTGCCGCCATCACCATGCGCTCAAGGCGCTTGCGTCCGGTTTTGGATGCAGTCGCCACTTTTTCGACGTTGAGGAAGATGTCGGGATTGCCGATTTTCTCACGAAGGTCTTTGAGAAACGGATAAATTCTTCCGAGAACAAAAAACATTTCGCCGCTGCAACCGGGCTGCAGGAAGAGTTCTTCGTTCAGCGCGCCGCTGAGGACGAACGCCGCAGCCATGTCCCAATAGCTTCCGACTTGACGGAGCCAGGCGTTTTCCTGGGTGCCGGGGGAGTTTATGACTTTAAGAAAGTCGTCAGCGTCCTGCGGCCAAAATTCCGCCCCAAACCACTTTCTCGCCTTCCGCATTTCCGGTTCGCGGCGGAGATCGTAGAGCTTCATAATTACCTGTGCATCATGCGGGGTCGCGTTTTTCGCCATCTTTCGCCTCTTAATCTTGGATTGTGATCGGATACCCGAAGCGGGGACCGGCTTGCCCAATATCTAGCCCCGGCGCCAAGCTCAGGATACTTCTAGACATCAATCACTGTGGAGCAGTTGCCAAATTGGTCCGGATAGCACCCGCCTTCTGAAGAATATCCTTCGCCTCGGTTAGACGATCAGTTCTTTTCAGGAGAAGGGCGTAGTTCTCCAAAGTCGTCGCCATCTGCGGGGTGTCCTTGTACTCTGCGTGGTCGAAAATGTCGATCACGCGCTTGTAAAGTGGTTCAGCCTGATCGTAATTGCCTTGCAATGAGTAGCAAGTCGCAAGGTCATTCAGGCTCTTGGCAGTTTGGGGCTTGTCAGGCCCATAACGCTTTTCCCGAAGAACTTCCGACTGCTGGTATAAAAACATTGCCTCTTCGATCTTACGCTCGCTACGATATAGGTCCGCCAGCTTGTCATTGGCATCCGCGACCTTGGGCGCTGCATCGCCGAGGGTCTGCATCATGGATCGGAAAAAATCCTCGTTGTTTGGCTTCGCCGGAAATTTCTCGGAAGCGTATTTTTCGCGTACCGCAATCACTCTCCGATACATGGTTTCAGCGTCCAGATATTTCTGATTCGCCGCGAAAATGTCGCCAGCTTTGTCGAAAAGCGACGCTGAGACTTCGACTTGTTCGAGTTCGTCCGACGCATTCTTCGGCTTATGAGCCTTCAGAGCCTCTCCCAGCGTCGCAACCGAGCGATTCGCGAAAGCCTCGGCATCCACTTTCTTTGACTCAGCATTGCAGGCTTCAGCCAGCTTGATGAGTGCACCGGCAAGCCTAGCATCCCTCTTCCAATGTTGCTCCGCGACCTTAAGCGCTTCGCGGTAGGCGGCTTCCGCTTGAGGATATTGGCGCTTAGCCATGGCTTCGTCGCCGAGGCTAATCAAGCGACTCCACTCGGCCTCCTGCGCGCGTACAAAACTCCCGAGCAACAGTAGTACAGCAATCGCAATTGCGGGTACAGGCTTCACGTAATTATCCTGCCGGGGCGGTTGCGCCTTCGACCGCGCGCTCATAGTCACATTCTTTGTTCGGGCAAGCGATCACGGTTCCATCTTTGCGCAATCGTTCCACCAAGTACTCATGTCCGCAATCTGGGCACTTTTCGGGAATGGGCTTGGCTGCTGATGTGAACTTGCACTTGGGATAGTTCCCGCAACCGTAGAACGTATTGCCTTTGCGAGCGCGCTTTTCGACAAGTTCGCCATCTTTGCAATCCGGACACTTCACGCCGATGAAGTTCTGCTTCACATATTTGCATTCGGGATAGCCGCTGCAGGACGTGAACTCGCCAAAACGGCCGTGGCGGAGGATCATGTTGCGTTTGCACAATGGGCAAAGCTCATCAAGCGGAATGTCAGGCACTTTCTTGCCCTGATCCAAGCGCCGCGTTGTTTTGCAATCGGGATAGCCGGTGCAGGCCATGAACTGTCCGAAGCGCCCGCGCTTGAGCACCATGACGCGGCCACAATTTTCGCAGTACTCCTCTTGCGCCGTTTCCTGCACGTCGGCCGAATCGAGGTCGGGTAAATTAATGGGATTTTCTTTGGTGAACTTGCAGCTGTCTGGATTCTCCTTGTCATACGTGCTGCAAGCGTAGAAGGAACCATGCTTGCCCCACTTGATGACGAGAGGCGCGCCACAGAGCTCGCACTTTTCGTCGGTCGGCTTCTCCATACGCTTGATGTTTTCCATGTGCTTCTCGGCGTAGCGGAGGTCCTTGGAAAATTTCTTGTAAAACTCGGTGAGCGCGTCGTTACCGGTCTGCTTGCCTTCTTCAATCTCGTCCAGCTCTTCTTCCAGGCGCGCGGTGTATTGGAAGTCGAAAATATCCTTGAAGTTCTCAACCAGCAGATCGGTGACCACCAGGCCGATCTCAGTGGGAGTAAACTTTCCTCCGACCTTCTGCGCGTATTGCCGTTCTTGGATGGTGCTGAGAATTGTGGCGTAGGTTGAAGGACGGCCAATGCCGCGCTCCTCAAGCTCCTTCACCAGCGAAGCTTCGTTGAAGCGCGGCGGTGGCTCGGTGAAATGTTGCTCTGGAAGAAGCGACTTCAGAGTGAGTTTTTGGCCAGCGTCGAGCGGCGGAAGCTTGTGCTTCAGTTCCTCGTCTTCTTCATCCTTATTATCTTTGGCTTCTTCGTACACTTTCAGGAAGCCGTCGAACTTTGGCACCGAACCGGTGACGCGGAACTGGAATATCTCGTTGCCGGACTTGGCATCGATGTCGACCGTCGTCTGATCGAACACGGCGGGATTCATCTGCGAAGCGACGAAACGCTGCCAGATCAGTTTGTAAACTTTGAATTCATCTTCCTGCAGGTATTGCTTGACCTGGTCGGGATGACGAGCGGCCGAAGTCGGACGAATGGCCTCGTGCGCTGCCTGCGCTTCTTTCTTCTCCTTATATGTGTTGGGGGAATCGGGCAGGTACGGTGCACCGTACGTCTCAGAAATATATTCGCGAACTTCGGTGATCGCCTCGGGCGCGACGCGGGTGGAATCGGTTCGCATGTAGGTGATCAGGCCGACCAGACCTTCCTCGCCGAGTTCGATGCCTTCGTACAAGCGCTGCGCGATCATCATGGTGCGCTTCACGCTGAAGCGCAGCTTGCGGGAAGAATCCTGCTGCAACTTGCTGGTCGTGAAAGGCGGAGTCGCATTGCGGCGGCGCTCTTTTTTCTCGGCGGTGCGAACGACCCAGTCAGCTTTTTCAAGTGCGAGGCGAATTTTCTCCGCATCTTCGCCGTTGGTGACTTCGACTTTCTCATCGCCCTTGCCGATAAATCGCGCGTCAAAGGCCGGAGGCTTGGCGGCGGCGAGATTGGCGTCGATCGTCCAATATTCTTTTTTCTCGAAGGCTTTGATCTCGCGTTCGCGATCGACGATCAGGCGCAGCGCGACGGTCTGCACGCGACCTGCGGAGAGACCGCGACGGACTTTATCCCACAGAAGAGGAGAGACCTGGTAGCCGACGAGGCGATCAAGAACGCGGCGAGTTTGTTGCGCGTCGACGAGATTGCGATCGATGTCGCGCGGATGTTCGAAGGCGGCCTTGACGGCGCGCTGCGTAATTTCGTTGAAGGTGACGCGGCGGATGCGGGCGTCTTCGCCGATGTCGTCCGTCTTCTTGGTCTTTTTTCCTTTCTTTTTCTTGGTTGAATCTTCGCCGAGCTCGTCGGCGAGATGAGCGGCGATGGCTTCACCTTCGCGATCGGGGTCAGGCGCCAGATAGATGTGATCCGCCGAAAGCGCCAGCTTCTTCAGCTTGGCGAGAACTTTCTCTTTGCCGGGGATGACGATGTATTCCGTTTCGAAATCGTTCTCAAGATCGACGCCAAGGCTGCTCTTGGGCAGGTCCTTGACGTGACCGTAGGAAGCATCGACCGTGAAGTCCTTCCCCAGATACTTCTGAATAGTTTTCGCCTTAGCCGGCGATTCGACGATGACTAGACCTTTTGACAATGTTTCCTCAGTTTCTACGTAATGGAATTGAAGCTAGCACGAATTGGCGGAATGGAACAACTGTGCGAAGGGCTGGCTGTTCTCAGTTATCAGTTGTCAGTTGTCAGTTAATGCCTTCACTTTCTGCATGAGGGATGACAGCATGCGCTTTACTTCAACTGCTTGACTTGCTAAAAGTTCGTACTCGGGATTTTGGAAATAGCGCAGGTCGTGGGCGAGTAGAAGTTGATATTCCAGTTCGCTTGCGGAACCCAAAGCAATTTGCAAAAAGCGAGCCATCTCTACTCTACCTTTGCGGCAACATCCTTCCGCAATATTCATTCCTATCGATGCTGAGGCCCGCCGCATCTGGCTGGTGAGACCGTACATCTCTTCCCGCGGAAAAGCTTTACTTGAGGTATATACGTCGAATAACTGATAACTGATAACTAAAAGCTCTTCACAAAATTCTTTCCCGGCAACTGCCGTATCTTTCCATTCAATTCCAGTTCGAACAAGGCGGCGAAGATTTCTGACGACGACAATTCGTCCTCCAGCAACTCTACTAACTGATCGATGTGGGTGGACTCATCGGCCTTCAGCAGCTTCAGAATCTTTTTTTCGTGGGGCGACTTTACTTCGTCCGGGAATAGAGATGCGGTTCCGGTCTCGGGAGATTCATTGGCATGCACGGCGCTGAGCGCTAACTGGATGTCGGTCGGAAGTTCTTCCCACACGTCTTCCCACGTCGCGACGAGCTTTGCGCCCTGCTTAATCAGCGTGTTGGGTCCCCAGGCACTTTTGTTGGTGACGTTGCCCGGGACGGCGTAAACATCGCGGTTCTGTTCGAGAGCGCAGCGCGAGGTGATGCGGGTGCCGCTGTATTCCGCAGCCTCGACGACCAGCACGCCGGCGGACATTCCGCTGATGATGCGGTTGCGGATGGGAAAATTTTGCGGAGCTGGCGATGTTCCCACCGGAAACTCTGTAATGAGCGCGCCGCCCAGAGCGATGATTTGCTCGGTGAGCCGAGTGTTTTCCTTGGGATACATCACGTCAATTCCCGTGCCCAGCACAGCAACTGTCTTTCCCTTAGCGGCGATTGCGCCTCGATGCGATGAGGTGTCGATACCGCGCGCAAGGCCGCTAATAATGACGAGTCCGCGCGCCGCTAGGTCGATGGAGAGTCGCTCTGCCATTCCGCTGCCGTAAGGCGTTGGATGTCGAGTGCCGACCATGGCGATCCCAGGCTGTGACAGCACCTCCACTCTTCCTTTCACAAACAGGATCACCGGGGGATCGTAAATTTCTTTTAGTCGCGACGGATACTCGGCATCGCTGAGCGAAATAATTTTGGCTCCGGCTTCAATCGCCTTAGCGCATTCCTGCTGTGCGAGTTCCTGCGATTTTCCGGTGGCAATCGATTGCGCGGAGACGGCGCGCATACCAGTTGCTTCGAGTTCGGTCAGACTGGCGTGGAAGACGGCTTCCGCGGTGCCGAAGTGTCCGATCAGTTTCCGGATGCGAGTCGTCCCCAAACCTTGCGTCAGTGCGAGCGCAAGCCAGTAGGTAGCTTGTTCGGATGCTGGATTGTGGCTTGCGACGGCGGCGCTGGAAGGATCGGAAGAGCTATTGCTGTACATATGGCGTGACCCTAGCCGCAGCGGAAAAGGCTGTCAAGGATGTGGCGCACACCGCTTTTGTTAGAATTTGTAAATCCATGAGCCGTCTAAAGATCTCGGCAATTTCGTATTTGAATACGGCTCCTCTTTTATGGGATTTTGAGCACAAGCTGGCGGCGGCTACCGACTTCGAAATCTCTTATACTGTTCCCTCAGGTTGCGCTGAGGCTCTGCGCGCCGGAACCGCCGATATCGGCATCATCCCGGCGGCGGCTTATGCGACCGTTCCAGATCTTGTCATTATTCCTGAGGTCGCCATCGCGGCGCGGCGAGCGGTGCGTTCGATTCTGTTGGTCAGCAAGAAGCGGGACGCCTCGATATCGAGTACGGATTGGTTGAAGCGCGTTCACACAGTTGCGCTCGACAATTCTTCCATGACCTCGGTTGCGCTTACGAAAATTCTGTTCGCAAAATGGCTGGGCGGGGCGCGCGAATATAAGCCGATGGCGCCCGATCTCGATGCCATGCTCGAAACTTGCGATGCGGCGCTACTCATCGGAGACCCTGCCTTGCAGGTCGACCGGTCACGCTACTTCACTCTTGATCTCGCCGAAGAATGGGTGGAGCGCACGGGAAAGTCATTCGTATTCGCTTTCTGGGCGATCCGCAAGCAAGCGCTTGCCGGACGTGATGGCGCGGCCATCGCCAAAGTATTCAAAGATTCGCGGGACCATGGTCTAGCGCCGCAGAACCTTGAGGCGATCGCGCAGGAGTGGGCTCCGCGCCTAGGGCTCAACGTCGAAGTTGTGCGCGTCTATCTGACCCGTCACATCCATTATTATCTGGACCCGCCGTGCTTGGAGGGTCTGGAGCTTTTCTACCGTCTTGGCGCCGAATGTGGAGCACTGCCGGCGGCCCCCGACCTGCGATTTGTTTAAACCATCGCCTACGCAAGGCCATTTGGAGTAACGTTTATGGCAACTGCGCGGTTAGTTCGTCTGTCTTTCGTCTACTTTGCAACTCGTAAGGGATAAAGCTGCTCTAATAACGACGATGCGCTTGTCTGCACTCATTCTTCTCGTGACCAAAAAGAGCGCCATGCGCTGGCTGATCAGCCTTGGCGGCCCCGGCCTTATCCTGCTCGGGCTCGCGGATAACTCGCTCATCCCCCTGCCGGGTAGCACCGACGTGGCAACCATCGTACTGGCCGCCCATCATCGCCAGCCCTGGTTCTACTACTCGATTATGGCTACTGCGGGCGCTGTGCTCGGCGGATACCTGACCTACCGCATGGCTCGCAAAGGGGGTAAAGAAGCGGTCGACAAGAAGTTTTCGCAGAGAAGGGCAAAAAAAGTTTACGCATTTTTTGAACGCTGGGGCTTCGCCTCGGTCGCGATCCCGGCAATTCTTCCGCCGCCGTTTCCTATCGTCCCCATGCTATTGGCCGCTGGCGCGATGCAGTACCCAACCAAAAAATTTCTCGCCGCTCTCACCGTAGGGCGCGGCATACGCTACTCCATTCTCGGATATCTCGGGGCGCACTATGGCCGCGGCATTCTGAAGTTTTTCGGACAGTACTACTGGCCGGTCCTTATTATTCTGGTCGGTTTATCGGTCGCAACCGGGCTGTACGGTCTGTTCGAGTACAAGCGGCGGCAAAAAGGTGAGGGGCCGAAGGCCCCCTCGCCCACGCCGCGAATTCGTCAACGGACGGCGTAGTCCAGTTTTAGGGGAGGGACGGGCGGGGACGCCCGGCGCTCCATCCTCCATCGTTCCCACTAAATTCGCCTCTATTGCTCCAACCAGCTAAAATGTTCTTTTCCTAGTGGAGTGAAGATGTCCCTGACGAAACAACAGGCTCTCGAGATGTTCCGGTCCGACGACCTGATCGGGATCGGCATGGAGGCGGATGCAGTGCGCCGCAAAATGCATCCCGAAGGCACCGTGACTTATATTATCGACCGCAACATTAATTACACGAACTTCTGCACGGAATATTGCACATTCTGCGCCTTTTATCGCCCGCTCAAGGGTCCGGCCGCCAAAGAGGGATACATCCTCGACTTCGACATCATCTACGAAAAAATTCGCGAGACGGTAGAACTTGGGGGCACGGGCGTGTTGATGCAGGGCGGACTGCATCCCGATTTAAAAATCGACTGGCATGAAAAAATGTTGAGCGGCATCAAGCAGCGCTTCCCGAAAATTCACCTGCACTGCTACTCCGCTTCGGAAATTTTGGCGATTGCTGAATACAGCGATCTGAACGTGCGCGATACCATAACGCGCTTGCGTGATGCTGGTCTCGATTCCATACCCGGCGGAGGGGCTGAAATTCTCGATGACGAAGTTCGCTATAAAATCGCGCGCTTAAAATGCTTGACGGCGGATTGGCTTGAGGTGCATCGTACCGCGCATCAACTCGGCATGCGCACCACCGCGACCATGATGTTCGGCGTGGGCGAGTCCATCGAGCATCGCATTAATCACCTACAGGTTCTTTACGATCTGCAGCAGGAGACTGGGGGCTTCACCGCGTTCATCCCGTGGAGCTTTCAACCCGCGCACACCGCTCTCGGCGGACGACGATGGGATGAAGCGACAGCAGTTGAGTATTTGAAAGTTCTGGCGATTTCGCGGGTTTATCTCTCCAATTTTCTGAACGTGCAATCCAGTTGGGTGACACAAGGGTTAAAAGTCTGCCAGATGGGTTTGCGATTTGGCGGCAACGACGTGGGGTCTGTAATGCTTGAGGAGAACGTCGTCCGCGCGGCCGGCGTTACCAATTGCACAACCGAAGAAGAGTTGCGACGCATCATACGCGATGCGGGCTTCCGTCCGGCGCAGCGGGATACTTTATACCGGCAGTATTTTCTGAACTGATTTTGAGTTTGGGAAACCAAAGGCTTAACCACAGGGAGCACAGGGGTTTTACAGGGGGCACAGAGCAGGCTGCTGTTTCTGTGTTCTCTGTGAAACCCCTGTGTTCTCTGTGGTGGGCTTGTGATTTTCGACAGTAAGGAAATGGGAAATCGAATGACGCGCTTCTTGGTCCTCGCAGTTTTCGTTGTTAGCGCGTTGACGTCGATTTGCGCTCAGAGCCCGCCCCCTGCGGCTCTCGGCTCCACAATTGCAGGCACCGTAATTAAGCAACCGGGAAGCGAGCCGCTGAAAAAAGTGCTGGTGCAAGTCATCGCTGAAAATCAGAAAGAAGCCGGAAACTACACTGCATCAACCGACGCCGACGGACATTTTCACGTCGACAACGTCGAACCCGGACGCTACCGCATATTTCTCGAAAGAACCGGCTTCATCGCGGTCAATGAGCGCGGACAAAAAGCAGAGATGAACGTTCTCACGATAAAGGCTGGGCAAGCACTCGAGAATCTTCTATTTCAAATGCTGCCCACGGCGGTCATCAGCGGACGTATCACCGATGAAGATGGCGACCCCATGGCTGACGTCCGCGTCATTGCGCAAATTAAAAAGGCTGGAAAGAGTAAGCGCGAAAGTGTGGGGACCGCAGCCACGAACGATCTTGGCGAATACCGGCTTGCCGGTTTATTTCCTGGCCAATACATTATTGTCGCGACGCCGCCTCCCGATTTCCGCGATTATCAAACCCCGGAAAAGCCGACGCAAACATCAAACTCCGCGGATAGCCAACCGCTGGGTCAAAATGACGCCCGGCCCGATACTCGATATCTTACGACCTACTATCCCGGCACCTTTGATTCCGCACAGGCCTCAGTTGTGGCGCTCATGGCGGGCGACGATATGCCAGTCAATCTCACGCTCTCGCCCGCCAGAACCTATATCGTCCGCGGCATCGTGACGGGTATGACTGCAGCGGAGCGGCCCGACGTTTTGCTCCTATCCAAATCCGGAGACACTTACCGCGCGAATGCCGCGGATGTAGGCCCGGGTGGACAATTCGAAGTGCGTGGAGTCGCACCGGGCTCGTACTCGCTGATTGCGACGACCGGCGCGCCATCACAAACGCTCTCGGCGCGCCAGGATATCACCGTGGCCGGGGGCGACGTGGACGGCGTCAGACTCGCACCCCTCCCTTCATTCACGCTATCCGGCCATCTTCGAGTGGAGGGAGGCTCGAACGGGAACGTAAGTCAATTTGCAGTAAACCTGAGGCCGGCGGAGCAACCGGAAGACGCGAGCTTCGCCATGTCTCCGGACGTCTTCGGGAAGAACGCGGCGGTTGACCGCCTGGGAAATTTTGAATGGAAAGATGTCACGCCCGGTAACTACACTCTCCAGGTCTTCGGGGGCGGCGCGGCTGGTGGATTTTTTGTGAAGTCGGCGCATCTCGGCGCACGCGATATTGAATCAGGATTCTCCGCCAACGGCCCGTCGACCCTCGACTTTGTCGTGAGTTATAAAGGTGGCACGATCGACGGAGTCGTCGAAAAAGAGCAGCAGGACAACGACAATAAAGACGGAAACGATAAACTTCCAGCCGCCAACGCAACCGTGGTCGCCGTGCCGGAAGAAAAATATCGCAAGCTCCCCGATCATTTTGCTACCGGCGCTTCCGACCAGAATGGCCGTTTCACGATTCGCGGGTTGGCTCCCGGCAATTACACGCTTTATGCATGGCAAGACGTTGAAGAAAGTCTCTATCTCGACCCCGATTTCCTAAAATCGCAAGAGGCTAATGGAACGCCCGTGAAAGTTGAAGAGAACTCCCATCAGCAAGTCGAATTGAAATTGAGCCCGGTGGGTGCGGAGTGGCACTAGATTTAAAAATTCGACCGCATTGTGAATCCTGAACCAAGCCAGCGATCGGCGTTTGGCCGCTAATGCGGCAGCCTGGCGCTGCTCCGTTACAATGCTGTGTGATGCATTTCGCTGTCATCGTTCTTTTGAGTTCATGCTTTTGAGTTCATGCTTTCGAGTTCATGGATCTAACCATTAGTTCTTCTTTTCTAGCGACGATGTTCATTCTCGCCTCCAAGGGCTTGGGGCCGTACTTCCGCCAGCATTTTTTGGACAAGACTTTCCAAGGTCTGTACCAGGTCAATGCATTTGATCTCGGACTTCTGATTCCCTATTTCATTGTTCTGATCATTCTCGCGGGCTACGGCGCGCACCGCTATTGGCTCGTCTATCTTTATTACAAAAACAAAAAGAACAAAACGACTGAGCCCGCGGCTTATTTCGAGGCTGGCGAATTGCCGCGTATCACCGTTCAGTTGCCGATCTTCAACGAGCAGTATGTAGTTGATCGCCTGCTCGATGCGGTGTGCCGTCTCGACTACCCGAAAGACAAGCTCGACATCCAACTTCTTGATGATTCCACCGATGAAACCGCAGAGGTCGCGCGCATTCTGGTGGACCGTTACGCGGCGGCGGGACATCCAGTCACGTACTTGCATCGCGACAATCGCGAAGGCTACAAAGCGGGCGCTTTGGCGGAAGGACTAAAAACTGCGAAGGGTGAATTCGTTGCCATATTCGACGCTGATTTTGTTCCGTCCCCCGACTTTCTGATGAAGTGCATTCACCACTTCACTAATCCCAAGATCGGAATGGTGCAGACTCGCTGGACGCACATTAACCGAAATTATTCGGTGCTGACGCAGGTTGAAGCGATTCTTCTCGATGGCCATTTTGTGCTTGAACATTCGGGACGTTCGCGCAGCGGCGTCTTTTTTAATTTCAACGGCACCGCCGGCATGTGGCGGCGGCGCGCTATCGATGAAGCGGGGGGTTGGCAGCATGACACGCTCACCGAAGACACCGACCTCTCTTATCGCGCTCAACTTAAAGGATGGAAATTTATTTATCTCCAGGACGTCGAGTGCCCGGCCGAACTGCCCGTAGAGATGACGGCGTTCAAAACGCAGCAGGCGCGTTGGGCCAAAGGATTGATTCAAGTTTCGAAGAAGATACTTCCGAAAGTTTTTGCCAGCAATGCTTCGCGGCATCACAAAATTGAAGCGTGGTATCACTTGACGGCCAACCTGAGCTATCCGCTGATGATCGTGCTCTCCGTATTGCTGATGCCCGCCATGATTATTCGCTTCTATCAGGGATGGTTCCAGATGCTATACATCGATCTGCCCCTGTTCATGGCGTCGACATTCTCCATTTCAAGTTTCTACATGGTGTCGCAAAAAGAATTGTTTCCCAAAACCTGGGCACGATCGCTGATTTACCTTCCTCTTTTAATGGCTCTTGGAATCGGATTGACGGTAACGAACACGCGGGCCGTACTCGAGGCTCTAGTTGGGAAGAAAACCGCGTTCGCGCGGACTCCCAAGTACCGCGTCGAATCGAAGAAGGATAAAGTGGGCGCCAAGAAATATCGGAAGCGCCTGGGATGGGTTCCGTGGATCGAACTGCTGATCGGATCGTATTTTGCGCTGGCAGTCTTTTACGCCATTGAGAACGAGAATTATATTACCGTTCCCTTCCTGCTTTTGTTCGTTATCGGATACTGGGTTACGGGGTTAATGTCGCTGCTGCAAGGGCGATTTGCGGGGTTGTCCGTGGGCTCCGAAACTCATGCCAAGCCGTTTCCGGTTGGAGTGTAATCGTCGAGACGTTCAGTTGGTAAGTTTGAAGTCGACATGAATCGTGATCACATTCTTCACGACTTTGCCGTCAAGCTCATAAGGCTGGTAACGCCACAGCTTAACCGCATCAGCGGCGGACTGGACTAGCAAGGGCGAACCCTTGATTACGCTTACATCACGCACCGTTCCGTCTTCAACCACCGTGGCCGATAGCGCGACAGACCCTTCCAGTCGCTGACGGCGAGCCTCGTCGGGGTAAACCGGAGCGACCTTATGAATCAATTCGCCTCCGGAAAGACCTTTAATAAATAGCGGGGAGTCACGCTCCGTTTCGGAAGAACTATCGTTGATCACCGCGCGATTGCTTAGGTCGGCGGAAATAAGATCGCGAGAGACCCGACGCGACGTCGGAACGTTGCCAGCCTCTCCATGAACGGCGGCCAGCAACGGTTTTGTTCTCGTGGAATGATCAGGCTCTTGCGCTGCCGCAATTCGGTCGACTTTGGCCGCGAGTTTCAGCGGCGTTCCTGCTGAAGGCTTGCGATTGGACGGAAACACGCGCACGCCGCCGGGATCGCGTTTCCAGACTGGATCGTCATCGAAGCCATGCGGCGCAGCAGCATGATTGGCGACTGCTTCGTTGAAAGAAAAATGTTCAGCCCTCTCACCGTCCGGCAATCGTTGCGCAACCACCTGAATAGCGGCGTCGCTGGAACGAGCGTCCCCTGCGGTAGAAACGTTGGCGGAGGCCTGCACCGCGTGCGCTTTTTCTTCTTGCCGCTCGGCACCCCGCCAGCCCAGCCAGATCGACAGCGCAAAAAGCGCGATTGCCAGTAATCCGAAGCCAAACCCCAAGAATTTTGATCGGCCGCCGAGAAAAGCTACCGCCACTTCACCGATGCGGTCCGACGCCGGAAGCAAGCCTGATGGTTTTCTCTCATCGACCGCAGCGTGTTCTTTCGGCGCCGACGGCGATGCGCCGTGTGGACGTGCCGACCGCGCCCGCTCCGCAAGTGCCGCCAGTTGCTGCAGCAATTCGATATTTTGATTTGTGAAGCTTGCCGGCTTAGTCGAAAACACTTCGAGAATTCCGTTGATTCCCCGCCAGCCTTGAATCGGAAGAACTACAATTGAGCGCAAACCTAGCCGGCGGCACACTTCCACATCAACCAGTGGATCATTCTCGGTGTCCGCGCAATTCAGAACTTTGCCTGTACGCAGACATTCGCCAGATATGCCTGTGTCTGCACTCAAGCGAGCTCCGAGAGGCGGAGCAATGTTGCCGCTGCGGGCGCGGCAAATCATAGCGCCATCTTTCCACATCGCGAGCGCCGCTCCGTTAGCGCCGGTAAGACGGCAGGCGGCGTCGGTTAGAGTTGCGAGCATCGTCTCCAGACGGTGATGGCCAGCGGCGACCAAATCTTTCAAATACTTTAACGCTGTGCTTTCGTCCAAGACGCGCGCTGGGTTGCTGGATGCGTCCTCGCGCAAAGCTGTGAAAGCTTGCGACGAAAAATCGCGTTCGAAGGTTTTGAATTTTGCACCGGCGCGAATTTGGCTGGACGGGGGACTAACCACAAGTCTCTCTTCAGTTATTGAGTCGCTTAGTAAACTTGATTCCGACAAGATTCAACACGCTGCCGCCGCACACGCCAAAATGCGCGCGGCACAAGCAATTTGGCCGAAGTATGAGCGAACTAACAATGGCTGTCAAGATAACTAGGGGGAGTACCGTGCCCAAATCGTGAACAAAATCATCTTTCCAATCACGGCCAACTCTTGGCGATTCTTCGCAGCGTTAATTTCAGCATTGTCCTCAACATTGTTATCAACATTGCTCACGATAGGATCGCCCTTCCTGATCGACGAATGCAAGGCGCGGATCTCGCACCAAACTAACCAACAATCGTCTCCCGGCTGAATGCTACGCTGTGGGTGCTCTGGTTTCTCGCACCTCCGCAACGGATTGCAGGGAACCAATCTCAAGAAGCTTTTGCGAACGGTGGAAGCGCTGGCGGATTTGGGTCCTGAACTTACTGCGGATCGCGATTTCCGACAGACCGCTCGCACCATGGTAGCGGCCGTGATGGAAGCATCCGGCGCGCGCGAGGCCGTCCTTTTTTCATTTGGCGATCGCCCTTCGCTGCTTACTTCCGTCGATGCCCAAGGGTTCACGCTGCTGCCGGAGCCGTCGCTCATCCCCCTCCTTCCTCGCCATATTCACACCTTAACCGCAGCCGTCGGGCCGGTGCTGCTGAACAGTTCCAGCTACGACGCGTTTCTGAGTTCTAACGGAAATGTAGCGCCTGAGCTGTTCAAGTGCATTTGCCCGCTAAAAGTTCGTGGCAAGTTGGTCGGAGTAATTGCCCTGGGCCGCCGCCAAGGCGATGGCCAATACGAAGAGGACGCGCTCGACGCTTTTGAAATGCTGAGTCACTACCTGGCGCTGGGCATCCAGAATCACACGCTCGGGCAGACATTGGCGCAACGCGTTACTGAAAACCTGCGGCTGCTGGCGTCGCTGCATAGCTTTTACGACAACGCGCTTGAGGCCTTTGCCACTGCGATAGACGTAAAGCACGTCAACATTCACGGACATTCACTTCGCGTCGGCCGCTATGCTCAGGCGATCGGCGAAGCTCTGGGGATGGCGCCAGCCGACGTTGCCTCGCTGCGCTCCGCCGGATATCTGCACGATATTGGCAAAGTTGCGGTGGACAAACGGCTCTTCGGGAAAACTTCGAAACTCGATGCCGAAGAATCCCGCGAGATGCGCGACCACACTACTGTAGGCCATCAGATCGTTAGCCAGGTGCAATTTCCGTGGCCGCAGATTCCTGAAATCGTGCGCTGGCATCACGAACGGCGCGATGGCTCCGGTTATCCCGATGGTTTACATGGAGACGAGATGCCGCAAGCGGTGCGCATCATAGCTCTGGCCGATACTTTTGATGCCATGATCAGCGAACGTCCTTATCGCGAAGGCCTGCCCATTGGAGCGGCGCTGCAAGAACTGATACGCATGAGTCCGCAGAAATACGATCCCGAAGCGGTTCAGGCTTTGCTGATCCAGGTGCGGCGCGATGCAGTCGGCACCAATCGGAATCCCGTCTTCGAACCGGGCTCGATGAATCTCTCGGCAGTCGATGTGGACGAATTGGCTTCCACTCTTCAGCACAGAATCAATAACGATAAAAAATTCTTCTAGACGCTACAGGAACCGCCCGAGCGAAAATCAGCCCGCATAGCGACTACAATAAATAATCCTGCCCTTCGTCCTCTCGTGCGTCTGCTGGTTCTACAATCCCGATGTAGACTTAGCGGATGGCGTAGTTGTATCCATTTGCAAGCGGGGTCATCTAACTTTGCAAGGGCGACGCACGCCCATCTGGGAGGAGAGGATTAATGGCAGTCAGCGATCAGTCTATCGCCATCGGAACACAGCTCGATCAGTTGTGTATCAACACTATCCGCACCCTTTCGATGGACGCAGTGCAAAAAGCAAACTCCGGTCATCCCGGAGCTCCCATGGCGCTTGCGCCGGTCGCATACTCTCTGTGGCAGCAGTTCCTGCGCTATGATCCCGAAGATCCCGTCTGGCCGAATCGCGACCGCTTTGTGCTCTCCAATGGCCACGCCTCCATGCTGCTGTATTCGCTTCTGCATCTGGCTGGAGTTCGCGCGGTTACGCCCGAGGGTGAAGTTCTGTCGACCCCAGCTCTAACGCTGGATGACCTGAAGAATTTTCGGCAGATCGGAAGCAAGACTCCTGGCCATCCCGAATACGGTCTTACTTCAGGCGTTGAGACCACTACCGGGCCGCTCGGCCAAGGAGTTGCCAACAGCGTTGGCATGGCTATCGCCGAGCGGTGGTTGGCTGCCTACTTCAATCGTCCCGGATTCGAACTGTTTAATTACAACACTTGGGTTTTCTGCGGCGATGGCGACATGATGGAAGGAATTTCCTCGGAAGCGGCCTCCATTGCCGGGCATCTCAAACTTTCACACCTTTGCTGGATCTACGACAGCAACCACATCACCATCGAGGGCAACACCGACCTCGCGTTCGACGAAGATGTCGCTGCCAGATTCTTGGCCTACGGTTGGGATGTCTCGCACGTTCGCGATGCCAACGATCTGGCAGCTTTAACCGACGCCTACAAGCACGCGCTCGACGTCAAAGATCGCCCGAAGCTGATCATTGTGAATAGTCACATCGGCTATGGTTCGCCGCACCGTCAGGACACGAAAGAAGCACATGGTGAAGCGCTCGGCGAAGAAGAAGTAAAGTTGACGAAGCGCTTTTACGGCTGGCCCGAAGATGCCAAGTTTCTCGTCCCCGACGGAGTGTACGAAAACTTTCGCGACGTTATGGGCAAACGCGGGCGGCAACTGAACGGCCAGTGGAAGGCGCTGTTTGCAAAATGTAAGGCGCAGTTTCCCGAGTTGGCCGCGCAATACGAACGCATGCAGCGCTTCGGATCTCCCGATGGTTGGGATAAGGAATTGCCCACATTCCCCGCCGATGCCAAAGGCCTCGCGACTCGCGAATCTTCTTCCAAAGTTCTTAATGCCATCGCAAAGAATGACCCGTGGCTCATGGGCGGCTCGGCGGATTTATATCCGTCTACTAAGACGCGCCTTACCTTCGATGGAGCGGGTGACTTTGAAGCGAATCATTACAACGCGCGCAACTTTCACTTCGGCATTCGCGAACACGCCATGGGCGCGATCGTCAATGGGATGGTGCTATCCAAACTGCGCGCCTATGGCTCGACCTTTCTCATTTTCAGCGACTACATGAAGATGCCAATTCGCATCTCGGCCATCATGGAAGTTCCGTCGATCTGGATCTTCACCCATGATTCCATCGGAGTCGGCGAAGACGGACCGACCCACCAACCCATCGAGCAACTGGTCACGCTACGTGCCATTCCCGGGTTGATCACGTTGCGTCCAGCAGACGCAAATGAAGTGATTGAAGTGTGGAAAATAATCATGTCGTTGAAAAAAGAACCGGCGGCGCTGGTTCTTACGCGCCAGGCATTGCCCACGTTCGATCGAACAAAATATGCGCCGGCAAGTGGACTCGCGCGCGGGGCCTACGTTCTGGCCGATGCCGAAGGCGGCAAGCCGCAGGTCATCCTGATGGCTACGGGCAGCGAAGTTTATCTCTGCATTGAGGCTTACGAAAAATTGAAAGCCGATGGAATTCGAGCGAGGGTGGTCAGCATGCCGTCATGGGAAATATTCGAACACCAGGACGAAGGTTACCGCCATCAGGTTCTTCCTCCTGAAATAACCGCGCGAGTGGCCGTCGAGCAGGCTTCCGTGCTGGGGTGGGCGCGTTACACCGGTTTGAAAGGTCGCATCATAGGAATGCACACCTTCGGAGCATCCGCGCCGCTCAAAGATTTGCAGAAGAAATTCGGCTTCAATTCCGAAGCCATCGTGCAAGCTGCGCGCGACCAGCTTAAGTAGGGCGAGGTGAGAGGTCAGAGGTCAGATTGTTGAGGTGAGATCAAAATCTTCAAATCTGCAATCTGACCTCTCGACTCTGCAATTAGAAAGTTAGGAGACTTTATGAATCCAGTCGGCACTCTTGAAACTGCAAAAGCCATAAATCCTCTCATCCAGCTTCACACTCTTGGGCAATCCATCTGGCTCGACTACATTCGCCGCGATTTGATGACGAGCGGAGAACTGCAGCGTCTGATCGACGAGGACGGCCTCTGCGGCATGACCTCCAATCCCGCGATTTTTGAAAAATCCATCGCTGGCGGGCAATATCAGGATTTCCTCGATTCGCTGGCCGGGCGCTCTGATCTCGATGCCAAGGCCCGTTATGAACTTCTCGCCATCCGTGACATTCAGGATGCCGCCGACGTGCTCGCCCCCGTTTACAAGAAGACAAAAAAGCACGATGGCTATGTGAGTCTGGAAGTCTCGCCTTATCTCGCGCATGACACCGAAGGCACGCTTGAAGAGGCGCGCCGATTGTGGAAGAGCGTGGCTCGCGAGAATGTGATGATCAAAGTGCCGGGCACGGCCGAGGGCATTCCTGCGTTTCGGCAACTAATCAGCGAAGGCATCAACGTCAACGTCACGCTCTTGTTCGCGCAGCCGGTGTATGAGGATGTTGCGGCAGCCTTCATCGATGGCGTCGAGAAATTTGCCACCTCTGGCGGGGATATCAGCAAAGTTGCCAGCGTCGCCAGTTTCTTTATCAGCCGTATCGATGTGCTTGTCGACTCGCTGCTCGACGAACAAATAAAGAAAGAAAAAGACGCATCGCGCAAGGCCAAGCTGCAAAGCATTCTTGGGAAAGTTGCCATTGCCAATGGCAAGCTGACTTACGAGGCCTACCAGCGCATTTTTGGTTCTCAGCGCTGGAAGGCGCTGGCCGCCAAGGATGGGCAGACGCAGCGCGTGCTGTGGGCCAGCACCAGCACCAAGAATCCCGCATATCGCGATGTGGTCTACGTCGAGGAACTCATTGGCCCGGACACGGTCAACACAGTTCCTCCGGCAACTCTTGAAGCCTTCCGCGATCACGGCAAGCCGCGACTGAGTCTGACCGAAGGCCTTGACGCTGCGCGCAAGACGATGTCTGATCTAGCCAGCGTCGGCATCGTGATGAAAGATGTAACCGACAAGCTCACCGCCGATGGCGTCAAACTTTTTGCCGACGCCTTCGATAAGCTTCTGGAAGCGGTCGAAAAAAATACCAAGCCAGCGGGCGCTTCGAAGGTCACCCCGCCAACCGCAACTCTTCCCGCCGATCTTGAGGGCGCGGTAAAAAAAAACGTTAGCGACTGGCGCGCGATTGGAAAAGTAACTCGTCTTTGGAATGGCGATGCTTCTCTGTGGACTGGTGAAGATGAGGCGAAGTGGCTGGGTTGGCTCAATATTACGGACGAACAACTCGCCCACGCTGCCGAGTTAAAATCGTTTGCAGAGGAAGTAAAAAACGGCGGCTTCTCCGACATTCTTCTCCTCGGCATGGGCGGATCGAGTCTTTGTCCCGAAGTGCTTTCGTTAACCTTCCCGCAAACGCCGGGTTTTCCGCGGCTGCATATACTCGACTCCACTGACCCGGCGCAAATCCGCAGCGTCGAAAAAAAGATTAATCTCTCCAAAACGCTCTTCATCGTTTCCAGCAAATCAGGCAGCACGCTTGAACCGAACATTTATAAGCAATATTTTTTCGAACGGGTGCAACAGACCGTGGGCGCAGACAAAGCAGGCAGCCGCTTCATCGCTATCACCGACCCGGGTTCGAAGATGCAGCAGGTTGCTGAGCGCGATCACTTCCGCCGTATCTTCTATGGCCTGCCCTCGATTGGTGGACGCTACTCCGCGCTCTCGAACTTTGGCATGATTCCAGCCGCGGCCATGGGCCTGGATACCGACAAATTTTTGCAGCGGACCAAGGAAATGGTGGAGGCTTGCAAGCCTGCCACTCCCGTTGAAAAAAATCCTGGAGTGATGTTGGGCCTAATTCTCGGATCGGCTGCAAAACTTGGGCGCGACAAAATTACGCTGATCACTTCTCCAGGAATTGCCGACCTCGGCGCATGGCTCGAGCAGCTCATCGCGGAATCCACTGGCAAGCTGGGCAAGGGCATCATTCCGGTCGATCGCGAGACTCCGGGCGCGCCCGACATTTACGGAAAAGACCGCATTTTCGCCTACCTTACCTTGAAAGGCGCGTCCGACGCGGCACAGGACGCCAAAGTTGCGGTGCTTGAAAAAACGGGACAGCCTGTCATCCGTATTAATCTCGCAGACACTTACAATCTTGGCCAGGAATTCTTCCGTTGGGAGATTGCTACAGCGGTCGCCGGTTCGATCCTCGGCATCAATGCCTTCAATCAGCCCGACGTTGAGGCGAGCAAAATCGTCACCAAGCAACTCACCTCCGAATACGAAACGAAAGGATCGCTTCCCGCGGAAAAGCCGATTGCCGAAGAGGCCGGTATCAAACTTTTCACCGATGAAAAGAACGCCGCCGATCTGGCGAAAGCTGCTGTGGGTAAGGCTTCGAACGGAAACTCCTCGGACGGCGCTCTAAAAAATTATCTTCGCGCTCACCTCGCGCGACTCGGCAACAACGACTATTTCGCGTTGCTTGCTTATATCGAGATGAATGCCGAGCACGAGTCTCTGCTGCAAACTTTGCGCATGCTGCTACGCGATCGCAAGCGTGTGGCAACGTGTCTCGGATTTGGGCCACGCTTTTTGCACTCCACTGGACAAGCCTACAAGGGCGGGCCTAACAGCGGCGTGTTCCTGCAGATTACCTGCGACGATGCAGCCGACTTGCAGGTTCCCGGACAGAAATATACTTTCGGAGTGGTGAAAGCGGCGCAGGCCCGCGGCGACTTCCAGGTTCTAGCCGACCGCAAGCGCCGCGCTCTGCGCGTGCACCTGGGCAGCGATGTGATAGCCGGTCTAACGAAGCTGACCGACCTCATAAAACAAGTTTTGTAATGATATTGAGGGGCGGGCGAGGTCGCCCGCCTCCACACTAGCCTCCACACGGGCAACATACTGGTAGCAAGAGATAAGGATGGAGTTGGAATGCAGCTTGGAATGGTAGGTCTAGGGCGCATGGGCGCCAACATGACTCGCCGGTTGATGCGCGGCGAACATACCATGGTCGTATCCGACCTCAGTGCCGACGCGGTCAAAGGACTTGCTGGTGAAGGCGCAACGGCCTCTTCATCGCTCGACGATCTGGTCGGCAAGCTCACAACTCCGCGTGCGGTGTGGATCATGGTGCCTGCGGGCGACGCCACGGAAAAAACCGTGCAGGCACTCCTCTCCACCATGAAGGCTGGGGACACCATGATCGACGGCGGCAATTCCTATTTTAAAGATGACGTTCGGCGTTCGAAACTTTGCGCCGCAAAAGGTGTGCACTACGTTGACGTCGGCACCAGCGGTGGCGTCTGGGGACTGGAGCGTGGCTACTGCATGATGATCGGCGGCCCGAAAGAGGCGGTCCAGCGCCTCGACCCAATCTTCAAGACACTCGCTCCCGGGCGCGGCGATATTCCGCGCACTCCCGGGCGCGAAAAAATGAGTGGCAAAAACGCTGGCACTGCCGCTGTTACCGCCGAAGAAGGCTACATTCATTGCGGCCCCTCTGGCGCCGGACATTTCGTGAAGATGGTTCATAACGGCATCGAATATGGCATCATGCAGGCCTACGCCGAAGGTTTTGACATTTTCAAAAATGCCACAAGCAAAGATCTTCCCGAAGATATCCGATATGATCTGAATTTGCCGGATGTTGCCGAAGTGTGGCGCCGAGGCAGCGTGATCAGTTCATGGCTGCTCGATCTGACGGCAATGGCGCTGCTCGAAAATCCCACTCTCTCAGAGTACAGCGGTTATGTGCAAGATTCGGGCGAGGGGCGTTGGACGATCCAGGCGGCGCTCGAAGAAGCCGTTCCCGCGGAAGTGCTGACAGCCGCTCTCTACACGCGCTTTCGTTCGCGGCAGGAGCACACATTTGCGGAGAAGGTTCTTTCCGCCATGCGCCAGAAATTTGGCGGTCACGTGGAACCGAAAACTGCAGCGGCGAAGAGGTGATGAGGCGCTACGGGCTTCGGGCTTCGAGCTTCGGGCAAGAAGGTCGTGTTTCGGCTCGCGGCTCGCGGCAGGTTTCGTGCGGCTCATAGTTCACAACTCACGAACGAGGAAAGAATGGCTCATTCAGAAGTGCTGCCAGTAGCGACCAAGCCGCGAGTTGGACGCGTCAGCGATCCCTGCGTCATGGTCATCTTCGGATTCACGGGCGACCTTACCCGGCGCAAGCTGATTCCCGCGCTCTACAACCTCGCGACTCAGCAACTGCTCTCCCGTGAATTCGCGGTAATCGGCATCGGCCGCACTCCGATGAGCGATGACGATGCCCGCAAGAAAGTCACTGAAGACTTCAAGAAATTTGCCACTGGCACTGTCGACTCCGATCTCTGGGAATCGTTTGTCCGCCGTATAAGTTACGTCAGCGGAGATTTCGACGATCCCGCCACGTACGAGAGGTTGAAAGAAACACTCGCCAAAGTTGATAAGGAGCATAACTCCCATGGCAACTATTTCTTCTATCTAGCTACCAAGGCAAATTTTTTCGGAGACGTTGTCGAGCGGCTTTCCAAAATCGGGCTCATGACGGAAGAAAACAGTCATTGGCGGCGCGTGATTATCGAAAAGCCTTTTGGCCACGACCTCGATTCGGCAAAAGCACTGAATCAGCAGCTTTTGAAAGTTATCTCGGAGAACCAGATCTACCGTATCGATCACTATCTCGGCAAAGAAACCGTTCAGAATATTTTGGCCTTCCGATTCGCGAACGGAATTTTCGAGCCGATCTGGAACCGGCGCTACATCGATCACGTGCAAATCTCCGTTGCTGAAACCGTGGGCGTCGAACAACGTGGCGACTACTATGACGGAGCCGGCGCGCTGCGTGATATGGTGCCCAACCACATCATGCAGCTCATCACTCTTACCGCGATGGAGCCTCCCATCTCGTTCGAAGCCAATGCTGTCCGCGACGAGCAGGCAAAAATTCTGCACGCGATCCAGCCCTACAGCGACGAAGATGTGCTCAGCAAAACCGTTCGCGGGCAATACGGCGAGGGCTTCATGGACGGTGAACGAGTGCCCGCCTACCGGGCCGAGGAGGGAGTTCCTCCCGACTCGCGCACCGAGACTTTTGTCGCCATGAGGCTGCTGATCGACAACTGGCGGTGGGCGGGCGTGCCCTTCTATCTGCGAACCGGCAAGCGCTTGCCCGGACGAAACACCCATGTCGTAATTCAGTTTCGCCGCGCCCCCTTCATGCTCTTTCGCGAGACGCAGGTCGAAAACATGATGCCCAACCAACTCGTGCTGCACATTCAGCCTGAAGAAGGCATCTCGCTGCGCTTTGCCGCGAAAACTCCCGGGCCTGCCATGCAGCTCGGCGAAGTAGATATGGATTTCGAATATGCCGACTATTTCGGACTGACGCCCAACACCGGCTACGAGCGCCTGCTGCATGACTGCATGACGGGAGACGCAACCCTGTTTCAGCGCGCCGACATGGTCGAAGCCGGTTGGAGCATCGTGAATCCTATGCTGGATGTGTGGAAAGCTCTGCCGCCGCGCAATTTTCCGAACTATCCTGCGGGAACGTGGGGGCCAAAAGAGGCGGACGAACTCTTAGAGCCCGACGGACGCCGTTGGAGGAATTTCGAGAAATAGTAATCTGGCGGGTATAGGGAACGAGATATTCGTAATTTGTGGGAAGGGGAGAATATGATCTTAACTCCCTGTGTCCCCCTGTTCCTCTGTGCATCCTGTGGTTAGGATTTTTGTTAGTGGCGTATTAAATTACAAATCTCACCATGCCTTCGACCCGATCCATCGAAGTCTTCGCAACCGCCGCCAATCTTTTTCACGCAGCTGCTGAAGAATTCATTAGCACCGCCCGAACTGCCATAGGCGCCCAAGGGCGGTTCACGGTCGCGCTCGCCGGCGGTTCGACTCCCAAAGGCCTTTATTCCCTGCTCGCTAGCAACTATGCCAATTTCGCATGGAACCGCGTCTTCTTATTCTTCGGAGACGAACGCCATGTTCCGCCTACTGATCCCGAAAGCAATTACCGGATGGCGAACGAATCGTTGATCACGAAAATTTCCATCCCCGCGGAGAACGTCTTTCGTGTTCCCACCGAAAATCCCGATGCTGCTGCCGCGGCCCTGGCCTACGAAAACGATCTCCGCCGCTTTTTCGAACTCAAGCCGCAACAATTTCCGCGCTTTGATCTCATCCTGCTCGGACTCGGTCCCGATGGCCATACCGCCTCGCTCTTTCCCGATTCCCCCGCCCTCGAGGAACAGTCGCGTCTGGTCGTCGCGAATTGGGTCGCGAAGTTTAATACATACCGCGTCACCTTCACCTTCCAGGTTCTCAACCGGGCGGCCGAAGTGATGTTCCTGACCTGCGGCGCCGATAAAGCGGACATGGTGCGGCAGGTGCTGGAAACAAAAACCACGCCTCCACTGCCCTCTCAAAGAGTGCAGCCCTCCGATGGAAAACTATTGTGGATGCTGGACGAAGCCGCTGCCGCCAAACTCAAGCGCTGAGCTTCTTACAGGAGTAAAAGTGGATGACTCTTGCCGGGCGATGACCTAGGCGGCGTAGCCGCGCCAGTCGCCAATTTCTTTCAGGCCTTCTCCGCGGGCATGCTCGAAAAGCCTTACCTTGTGGCGGATATTTTCAAATTCGTGGATGTCGGCCCATACTTCAGCCTGCCATGATCGCTCATGGCTCGCCGCTTCCCCGCAACTCGCACAGCGGGTATGAAAACTTATCCCCGGCTTGGGAGCGATCGGCACATCCTGCAGTTCGATGAACACGCACCGGACCTCTTCGATCGCTTCATCAGGGCCCAAAATATGCTCGTAGCGCAGGAGGAACCCGAAACCCAGCTTCCGGGCCTCAATCTCGGCTTCGTCACGAGTGTGGAACGGTCCATATTCGGCCCGCAGTTGTTCTGTCGAATCGCAAGCCATCCAAAAAATGTCTTTATGAGCCATCATTACGCCAGTCTCCACCCAAACCCAAATAAGTGAAACACTGCGGAGCCGAAGCCAAACGAACCTCAAGCGTCAGCAGCAAAGTGCATCAACCATCAGTAACTCAGCAATTCAATTACCGACTCAACGAGGGTTGCGAGCCGCGCGAAATTTCCGTCCGAGGATAGAGTCTGTAGCTTTTTCTATGAAAATACAGTACTTAGGTAGGGCGCGTGAAGGCGTGAGCTATCCAGAATGCAGTGGTGGAGACGGTGGTAGTGTGAAATCAATTTCTCCTCTCCCGGCGAGGAAGGGGAATAGTAGAAGGGATCTTTACCGCGTTGCTTCAGCCCTCGTTCCGCTGCACACGCCCAACTTCAGCCACCCGCATCGGTGTCGACGGTTGGGCGGGCCACTTCTCAAACGCGAGAAGTGGCGTATCCGCCAATGGTTTTGTGCTCTCGGTTTAGGAAGCAGTGGGATCATGGGCGGCGTTCCTGAGCGGTGGAAAACTGAGGTTCATCAACTCCGCTCCCGCTCGAAGTCGTCGTTAAGAGGCCATTTCCGGTTTGCTCATGCCAGTTGGCGCCGCCGTGCCCAGCGACGTAGAGTGCCAGTTCCAGGCGGGTCCACACTCCCAGCTTATCGAAGGCAGTGCGCAGGTAGTTTTTCACTACCTGCTCGCTGGTTCTTAATACTGCTGCTACGTCTTTATTGGTTAGGCCCTGCCACACCAGGGTCGCTACTTGAATCTCTTTGGCGGTCAGCCGATCACGGGGTTGCATGGCGATGCTTGCTCCTTTATGAACATGGCGGTGGCGAGTTTTACGCGTTTCCGCCCTTCTTTAATACCCGCGCGCAGAAACAAAGTACGCAGGTGTTGTTTGACGGTGCGCGGGCTGATGCTGAGATGGCTCGCGATTTCTTTGTTGCTGCATCCCTGCACCAGCAGGCGTAATACTTGCTGATCCCGGGGCGTTATCTTGATGTCGTTGAGGTTGATCATCGCGTTTTGTATAACTCCTTCCGTTAAATCGGTGGGTCGTGCCTCGCGTATTTCAGGAAGCACGTTCTTCGCCAAATCTTCGCTTTTAGACATGCCCCGTTAATCCATACACTTACCCTCAAACTCTCTTTATTCAGGACCGATTCTCACAGCTTTCTCATAAACAGTCCCATATGCGTAGCGCTCAAACGGGAATCGTCCCAATTAGGCCCTTTCTTTCTTTTTCTCGTCCGCGTTTTTGCACTACAATAACTGCAGTCTGATTCCCCTCTCGCAATGCCATGTCTTCGAACCGGCCTAATTTGACCTTGGACGAAAAATCATTCGAGGGTCTACTTTCCGCCGCTTTCACGATCCAGGAACACAACGATCGCCAAAAACGGGAACTTCAGACTCACAGCTCTTCCCAATCTCCCACCGAGACAGAGTCAGGCGCGGTTTGCCGCCATTGCGGCGCCAGGAAGTCATCAGAAAGCTCTCGTTGCGAAAATTGTGGCGTCGACGAGTTTCGCCCGGGAGAGCGTCTGCAACGCAATTGGGCCTCGATGTGGTTGCGAAGTCAGGGTCAATGGCCCGCGAACTCTGCAGAAATAGGGCCGACGCCAAGAAATGGCTCGCACTCCGAAGCGGACGGACTCGCTGCCGAAGACGCGGCCACAAATCACGCGGGCGAGCGCTCATCTTTCCCCGCGCAGCAGCCTCCCGCGCGCGACAGAGTGCAGTCTTTGTCGAATTCGGACTGGCCGAACGCGTACCCGGATGTCAATGAAGACCCGGCCGCGGAGTATGAGACATCCGCCTCTCCAACTATCGACGGCGAGGAATTTGATCCGAGTTTCGAGCAGGCGTCCGCTTTGGCGAAGGCTCAGCCCTCCATGGTGGCGGACTCCTGGTTTCGACGCGTTTCAGATTGGCAATTAAAGCTGCGTTTTCGGCGCGCTGACCTCTATCTAGGAGTATCCATTTTCGTGGCTGCGGCGGCGCTGTTGTGGCCATCGGCTGTTCCGTCGCGGCCAGCGGCGCTTGATCCTTGGGAACGAGCCCTGGTAATGCTTGGCATCGCCGAAGCCCCGGCTCCCCTCGTGCGACTGCAGGGCGATCCCGCCGTAGAAGTGTGGATCGATCCGCACACCGCGCTCTACTATTGCTCGGGCGATGAGCAATTTCAAAAGACCGAAGGCGGCCGCTTCAGCAGCCAGCGTGAGGCTCAGATGGATCGCTTTGAACCCGCCAGCCGTTCAGCTTGCGAGTGAAATAATTCTGCTGCAGCGGGTACAATAAATTCTGGTATCGTGTCACCGCAGCGTTAGGATCGGTGAAGCTAGGTATTAAAACTACTATTTTCGAGGAGATGATATTCGTGTTCTCACGACACCTTTCATCTAGCCCAGCGCGGCGCTGGCATTGGATGTATCGGTTGGCGCTGGCGTCCCTTCCTGCAGCAACTGTGCTGGCAATTCTCTGCCTCGAACCCGGTCTCGCTTTTGGGCAAAAAAATCAGCAGCATCCAAGCGAAAAGTCGAGCGGCGGAGACGTCGCTCGCGGTAAATATATTGTTGAGAGCGTGGCCATGTGCGGAGAGTGCCATACCCCGCGCGACAGTGAGGGCAATCCTGATCGCAGTCGCTGGCTACAAGGTTCGTCCCTGCCCTTCGCACCTTCGAAGCCGGACCCCGACTGGCCTATCAGCGCGCCGCGGATCGGCGGCAATCCTCCCGCCAATGACGCCGACATGGTCAAACTCCTCACCACCGGCATTTGGACAACCGGCGGCCGCCTTCGATTCCCTATGCCTCGATTCCGCCTGGAGCCAAAGGATGCCGAAGCGGTGGTTGCGTATTTAAAGTCTGTAGCTGCCAGGCAGTAGTACGGGGTCAGCATCTGATGATCCCTAATCCATGGTCGATGACTCAACCTCGCAGCATCGCTTTACTTCCCGCCGCTAAACTCTTGACATAAATAAGCTTAGGCAAAGCTTGCCCGGCAGCCGCTCGCCGCAAGTTCGGAGTGAGCTTCCGATTTTTTCTCGACCCTGCCGGAATGCTAAAGTTAAAGCATCCGAGGATCGGGGGCAGTTCACGATGGCTTTGTTAACACGATTGCGGCTTGAATCCAGCGGTTTGAGGAAATATGCCAACGCCGCGCGCGGCGGCGCGCTCCGTCGCTCTGCGATTGCAGCCTCGCTGCTTTCGACACTTTTGCTTGCCAGCATCAGTGCTCTTGCTGATGCTCCCGCATTCGATTTGCCCGGCCCGCGCATCGAAATCAATGTCACGCGAGCGGGCAAGACCCTGCCCATTTCCAAGGTGCCGAATCTTCAAGCCGGCGACCGTCTTTGGATTCATCCCGAGATTCCTAAGACTCAATCGGTGCATTATTTGTTGATTCTCGCTTTTTTGAGGGGATCGACCAATCCTCCTCCGGAACAATGGTTCGTAAAAGCGGAGACCTGGACCAAGAAGGTGCGGGAAGAAGGGATCGTGGTCACGGTTCCCGAGGAGGCGCAGCAGGCATTGCTGTTTTTAGCGCCCGAGACCGGCGGGGACTTCAGCACGTTGCGTTCGGCAGTCCGGGGCAAGCCGGGAGCTTTCGTGCGCGCGTCGCAGGATTTGAATCAGGCCGCGCTCGACCGTTCGCGGCTGGACAAATATCTGGCCGGGATCAAGGAATTGTCGGATGACGATGCCAAGGCGTTGCACGAACGCTCCTTGCTGTTGGCACGAAGCTTGAAGATGAAGGTTGATCAGCAGTGTTTCGATAAGCCCACCGAGGAGCAGGCTCCTTGCCTTACGCGAAATACGGATCAACTTGTCCTCGATGACGGGCACAGTCAATCGATGGTGGCGGTCTTAACTTCGGGGCCGGGTTCTGATTTAGTTGGGGCTATCAGTGCCACCAGATTTGCTGGCGGAGGAGCGTACAGTCCGTATGTCGGAGCGATTGTCGACGTCGCGCGAATGATGGAGAACTTTCACACCGCGGCTTACCAATATATTCCCGCGCTGGCGTTGCCGAAGCACGATGAGCTCAATCTCAAGCTCAATAATCCTCCGTCGTTTCATAAGCCAATGTCGGTGCTGGTGGTAGGCTTGCCCGCGATCGAATCGGCGCAACTTCCTCCATTACGCGCCATCGAGCCAAAGGAAGTTTTTTGTTTGCAGCGTTCGGGATTAGTGCTCCCCGCGGATGGCGCTCCGCTGGTTTTTTCGACCGATTACGCTCACGACATCGTGCTGCATGTACAAACGCGAGCCGGACTGGGGATTGATTTACCGGTGGCAGCAGACGCGGCGCGCGGAGGTTTCGTAGTTGACGCTCGCGCGCTTCATGCCGGCGAGCTCGATGCCGGATTTACAGGCACGCTGCATGGCTATTGGGGATTTCAGTCTTTTGATGGGCCGGCGTTCCAGTTGCAGAATGCCCATCCGGCAAAGTGGGTTCTCACCTCCGAGGATTCTACGGCGTTAATTGTCGGCCGACAGGATGCATTCCATTTGCAATCGGAAAATGCTGCATGCGTCGATCAGGTAACGATGAAAGATCAGCGGGGCAAACCGCTGAAGGCGACATGGAAGCTGCTAAGAGCGGATGTACTGGAAGTGGAAGTGCCGCTGAAGGAAGAATCGGCTGGACCGGTGCTAACGCTGGTTGCGCAGTCTGGACTGGCGAAGCCGGATGAAGTTCCGATGCAGATGTATTCCGAAGCGGCTCACCTCGATCATTTCACCCTCAACGCGGGCGACCAGCAAGGAGTATTGACGGGCACCCGGCTGGATGAAGTTTCTGGTTTGGAATTGGAGAATTTTCACTTTGTGCCCGGGGATGTAGTGCGCATTGAGGGAAAGGACCAGCTACGGCTGTCGACTCCAAATTCAATGTCGCCTGCGCTTCAGCCCGGACAAAAACTGGTGGCGCGGGTTGCGCTGAAAGACGGGCGGGTCTTGAATCTGGAGACGGTGATTGAACCGCCGCGACCCAGATTAACTCTTCTCAACAAGAACGTGCAGGCTGGCGCTTCTGTGATTCATCTGGGCAGTGCAGAAGACATTGCGCAAGATGGGCAAATGACGTTCTTTATAAAAACTGAAACACCGGCAATATTTCCACGTGGAGAAAACATCGAGGTGGCGACCGAGGACGGCGCAGCTTCCACCTTGCTGAGTTTGACGGATGGAGCTTTAGTTTTGCAAGATTCTAAGACTGTGCTTGGAACCCTGCGTCCGCTGAAGAGTTTCGGGGGGTCGGTATTTGGACCGCTGCGCCTGCGAGCCGTCTCTGAGAACGGCGAACGCGGGGACTGGCAGTCGCTCGCGAAACTTGTGCGGGTTCCATCATTAAAAGAAGTTCGCTGCCCAGACAGTCCTGACAAGCCGTGCAGTTTGATCGGGCAGAATCTTTTTTTGATCGATGCCGTGGCCTCCGATTCCCAGTTCGCGCACAGCGTCCCTGTTCCTATCGGATACGCGGATTCAGCGTTGACCGTTCCTCGCCCTAACGGGACACTGCTCTACATCAAACTGCGTGACGATCCCGCGACCGTGAACACAGCGGCGCTGCCGGTTTTGCCCGAGTAATGATCTCGAGTGTTGACGCAGTCTTAACGCATCGAGTGTTTGACCTGCACGGCAATCCAAATTAGATCTTCGCCAACAATGATCGGCTAAACACCAAATTCAATCCCTCGTTTCTCGCGACCCAAAGCAACCACAATTGCTGCCAGCGTAAATACAGTGAACGCGGTCAGCGCCATGGCGTTTGCATAGCTCGTATGCTCAGCGAGAATTGCCTCGAAGTAAGGCACGGAACTAGCAAGGAGCACACCACACTGGTAGGCGAATCCGGGAAGAAAGCCGCGTACCGAGTCAGGCGACAGTTCGGAGAGATGAGCTGGAATGATGCCCCAGGCGCCCTGCACCATAAACTGAATCGAAAACGCCCCCACGATCAGCAACGCCAGTGACGGGGCGTAAGCCCATAGCGGCACCAATGCGATCGCGCATATAAATGATACGACCATCACGCGGCGGCGGCCAAAACGGTCAGATAAAAATCCTACAAGGGTGCCTCCCAGAATTGCTCCTACCATTGAAATTGCGGTGATTGCGGCTCGGCGGTGCACGTCGAGGTGCCAGTGGCGTTGCAGGAACGTTGGGAACATATCCTGCGTGCCATGCGAGGCGAAGTTCATCATCATCATCAAGAGAGTGAGGTAAAGGAATAATTTCCAGTGGGAAACAATTTCGCGGCCGAGGCTACTCCAGTTGTGGTGACGAGTCTTCTGCCAAACCTCGGACTCTTTCACGCGGAAGCGGACGAAAAGGCCGAGCAGAGCCGGCAGGCCGCCGATGAAAAACATTGGGCGCCATCCCCAGCGCGGAAAAACGAGATAGGAACAAACTGCCGCCAGCAAGTAACCCAAAGCGTAGCCTTGCTGCAATATTCCAGAAAGAAAGCCGCGCAGACGCGGCGGAACTTTTTCCATGGCGAGCGACGCGCCAACTCCCCACTCGCCGCCCATGCCGATGCCGAACAACGCACGCAGTACAAGAAACACAGCGAAACTGTGCGCGAAACCGGTAAGCACCTCTACCACGGAGTAGAAGACGAGGTCGATCATCAGCGGAAGGCGGCGCCCATAGCGGTCGGCCATCAATCCAAAAATGAACGCACCCACGGGGCGGAAGATGAGAGTAAGCGTGATGGAAAAAGCGACCTCTTTGTCGGACCGGTGAAACTCCTGCGCAATTGCAGTGAGGGATAGCACGACCAGAAAAAAATCGAAAGCGTCGAGTGTCCACCCGAGGAAACCGGCAAAGACGGCAGGGCCATGGCCATCTTTCGCGGGCGAAGCACTTGGCAAGGTGGTTCCTGAAGAGGTGTAAATATTGGGAAGTGGCGGGTCCGCTGGCGCGTTCAATATCTTCTCCTTATTTGCCGCGGGGACTACTATAAACGAATTCGACGTAGAGACGGGCTTGCCCCGTCTCTTTTGCTCGCGAGACGCGGCAAGCCGCGCTTCTTCGTAATCATCTTGCAGACGCCGGCAGAATTTTGCCGGAGCAACTGCCCAGGCCTATGCGGCGGAATCCTTCACGTTCGCAAAATCCGCGGAGGATAACTTCGTCGCCATCTTCCAGAAATCTTCTTTGCTCGCCAGAGGGCAGCGTTACCGGCTCTTTTCCACGCGAGGTCAATTCTAAAAGGCAGCCCCGCGCGCTTTTGTCGGCGCCCGAGACCGTCCCACTCGCCAGCAAATCGCCGGTGCGCATGTTGCAGCCGTTGCTCGCATGATGTGTGAGCATCTGCGCCATCGTCCAGTACATGTCGCGAAAATTGCTGCGCCCCAAAACTGCCGGAGGCAAATTCGCGTCGCGCATGCGCGGCGACAACAAAGAGACTTCCAGCCACAGGTCGAGGCCCCCGTGCGACTCATTGCTCGGGTTCGAAAGGTAACTCAGCGGAGCGGGATCGCCTTCTGCGCGCGAAAATGCCGTAGTGCGAAATGGAGCAAGCGCTTCCATCGTTACAACCCAAGGCGAAAGTGTGGTTGCAAAACTTTTCCCCAGGAAAGGACCGAGTGGCTGATACTCCCAAGCCTGGATATCGCGCGCCGACCAATCGTTCAGCAGGCAGATTCCAAATATATGTTCTTCCGCCTCGGAGATCGGAATCGCCTCGCCCAACGAATTTCCAATGCTCACAAAGAAGCCGAGTTCCAGTTCGTAATCGAGCGCCTTAGTCGGCATAAATTTCGGATCGGCGTCACCGTCGCGCGTCTGGCCCCATGGACGCCGCACTGGAACTCCATTTGGAATGAGGGAGGATGCCCGCCCGTGATACCCGATCGGAATGCATTTGTAATTCGGCAGCAAAGGATTATCGGGACGAAACAGTTTGCCGACATTCGTCGCGTGGTAAATAGACGCGTAAAAATCGGTGTAATCGCCGACATCAGCGGGCAGAAGCATGTCGACGTCAGATTGACTGACGAGATGCTGCGAAGCCGCCTGACGATCGGTTGGGGTCGCGTCGGCGCGTAACATCGCGTGAAGCCGGCGGCGCAATGGCCTTCGCTGATCGGCGCCGAGCGCCATAAGTGCATTCGGCGAATTGCTGGCGCAGGCATTCGCGGCAACGCGGATGCTCTCAGTTGCAAGCAACCCTTCTCTCTGCATTGCGTAAAGATCAAGCAGGCAATCTCCGATGGCCACTCCCACACGAGTTGCGTCCCCTTCGCCGCGCCCCCGGAAAATTCCGTAGGGCAGATTTTGAATGGGGAAATCGGAGCCAGCAGCATTTGCGGATTCAACCCAGCTTTGTACCTTGGAATCGTGAGTCTCGTCGAGAACGGGTTTCATATGAATTCACGAACAGAATTCTTGCGGCTTTCGCATGGCTAGTGCTGTCATAGGAGGGAAAGAGATTTTAAATCATCGACAGGCTCCGTAAAGGAGCACGACCCAAAGGAGACGGCGAACCCGCGCCGCGTTGCCGAAATTTGATCCCGCGTCAGCTTGTGTTTGCGCCAGGTGATTGCTGATGAATCGAAGCGAAACGCACGCTCGGACTGCTCTTGCAATAATTGCACGGCAAGGTCGGCGGACATTCCAGCCATCAAAAACGCTGCCGTAAGAAAAACATTGATGAAGCCGTGCATGAGTCCAGAAGCGCTGTCTGCCTGATACGTCAACCTATGCACGGATCGCAAGGGATGATGCAGTCCTGCCGTGGCCTTGAACGGTACCCGGGCATCCGCACAACGGCGAATGAATTCAACCACGCCTTCTGGAACCGGAATTTTGTCCGCTGTTTCCCCTCCGGTTCGGATCTTAGCCCGCCTCCCGCAATCTGCAACTGCGGCAACACATTCCTCTGCGATTGATATTGGAATTTCGAAATATGTGGTCAGCTCGGGCGGAATAATCGCCGCCAGCCGCTCGATGTCCTCCGCGTTCGCAACTTTTACTTCAACTGATTCCACCGCAGCCTTTGCGTTACTATGCCGCGCCATATGACCATTAAATTCTTTGATTCGATCAACGTCAGACTTTGCATCATTGCCCAAAAGCGCCGATAGTCGCCAGTTTTCACTTCCTTTTTTCGAAACACGAGTTGGCAATGACGCGAAAGCTTCTTCGAATTCGTCGAGCCGTGCAACTGGAATAACGAAGCGCCCAAGAATCCAACTCCATTGAGACTGCGAATACGCATGGTAGTTCGCCACAGACTGTGGGATGGAAAGCGAAGCCGGAGGAAATAATCCAGCGTAGTCGATGAGGTCGTGCAGCAAAACCGTGGCAACGTGATCCGCGGTCGCGGAATTTTGCAGTGACCGAGAAGTTTGAGTCATGGTTCGCTTAATCTGCGCTTTCATCTGTTGTTGCTGTCGTTCTGAGCGAATCGGAGAAACTGTCCTGCTCTGCGCCGGCAAAATGCAGAGGTCCTTCGCTTCGCTCAGGATGACAACTTATAGATATGTTGCAACGACTCGGATCAACCGCCGGAACCATCGAACTTCTTGCGCAGCCCCTGCCAGCATTCGAAGTACTGGTGATCGAGTTGCGAACTCTCCAGAGCAAACTTTGTGGGCCGGCATACGAAACGAGTCTCGAACATAAAAGCCAAGGTGTCGCCCATGAAAACGGGCTTCAGTTCGGCGTTGCTGGCCTTTTCAAATGTCTCGGAATCCGGGCCATGACCAGCCATGCAATTGTGCAGGCTAGCGCCGCCGGGCACGAATCCTTCGGCTTTGGCGTCGTACTCGCCGTGGATCAGTCCCATAAATTCATTCATGAAGTTGCGATGAAACCATGGTGGACGAAACGTGTGTTCCGAAACCATCCATCGCGGCGGAAAAATCGCGAAGTCAACATTGGCGGTGCCGGGAATTTCCGAAGGCGAAGTCAGCACCGTGTAAATCGACGGATCGGGGTGGTCGAAAGTTACGGTGTTAATGCAATTAAAATTCGCGAGATCATATTTATAGGGCACATAGTTGCCGTGCCATGCCACGACGTTCAGCGGCGAGTGATCGATTGATGCGGCCCACAACCGCCCCTGAAATTTGGTCACAATCTTGTAATCACCTTCGCGATCTTCAAAGGCCGCGACTGGAGCCAGGAAGTCGCGCGGATTCGCCAGTCCATTTGCGCCGATGGGGCCGAGATCAGGGAGACGAAACAGCGCTCCATAATTTTCGCAAATATATCCGCGCGCTTCTTTTTCCAAGAGTTCGACCCGGAAGCGAATGCCACGCTGAATCACTGCGATTTCGCCGGGGCCAACGTTGAGCAGGCCCATCTCCGTGCGTAGCAGCAGTCTTCCCTGCTGCGGCACGATCAGCATCTCGCCATCGGCATTGTAGAAAAAGCGATCTTCCATTGACGTATTGGCAACGTAGATATGGATGCCCACGCCGGTGTGGGTATGCGTGTTGCCGTTGCCAGCCATCGTGATCAGGCCGTCGATAAAATCGGTGCGCTGTACCGCTGGAGGAATTGGAATCGGAGTCCAACGCAGTTGATTGGGCGGAGTGGGCACCTCGTCAAATGGCGCACTGCGCACGCTTCCCAAAGGCATCGGTTCGAACGGTCTATGCGCAACCGAGGGGCGCATCCGGTAAAGCCACGTACGCCGGTTAACTCCGCGCGGGGCAGTGAACGCAGTACCGCTTAATTGCTCGGTGTATAAACCGTGCTCCACTTTTTGCGGAGAATTTTGCCCTCGAGGCAGCACGCCTTCCACTGCTTCGCTGGCGAATTCGTTTCCAAATCCCGACTGGTAGCGCAACTCGTTCGTTGCATGGCCGTTGGATTTCATTTGAGTCGATCGCGAGTCAGTCGTCCGTGGGTTTGCCATCGCTTAAAGATTCCCTCGCCGCGCCTGTTCCATTTCAATCGATTCAAATAGCGCTTTAAAATTTCCCTTGCCGAATCCCCGGCTACCCTTGCGCTGGATTACCTCGAAGAATACGGTGGGTCGATCTTCGACCGGCTTCGAAAAAATCTGCAACAGGTAGCCTTCTTCGTCGCGGTCGACGAGGATGCCGAGCGCGCGCAGATCATCCAGCGATTCCTCGACCGGTCCCACCCGAGCTGGCAGCGCTTCATAATAAGAGTTAGGCACGCGCAGAAAGTCGACTCCATTGCGCTGCAGTTTTCCTACCGTGTACAACACATCTTTGCACTGCAGCGCGAGGTGCTGAGCACCTGGGCCGCCGTAGGCTTCGATGTATTCCTGAATCTGGCTTTTGTTGCGCGCCGCGGCCGGCTCGTTGATGGGAAACTTGACTGAATGCGAATCGTCAGACATGACGATGCTCATCAACGCGCTGTACTCAGTCGAAATATCCTTGTCGTCAAAAGTGATGTAGCGGTGAAACCCGAATACTCGCGTATAGTAATCGGCCCAGAACTGCATCTTGCCGAGTTCGACATTACCGACTATGTGGTCAATACGCAGAATGCCGCAATCATCCGCCGCAAGAGGGGCTGCCGTGAAGCCAGGCAGGAACGGCCCCTTGTAGTCCTTATAAGAAATCAGCGAGTGGATCGTGTCGCCG
>Ga0209332_1000010_pt1 | contig 47136 bp, 47 predicted proteins | sample BlaSpr_A8_OM3_M1_FD_187974 | JGI IMG/M metagenome (GOLD analysis project Ga0209332, IMG submission 187974) | Forest soil microbial communities from Thunder Bay, Ontario, Canada - Black Spruce, Ontario site 2_A8_OM3_M1 (SPAdes) (version 2) | ecosystem: Environmental > Terrestrial > Soil > Boreal...
CGAAGCCGACGCCGCCGTATCCGAAGCCATAATTGACGCCGCCGTAGAAGCCGACGTGCGGTCCCCAGTAGCCACCGTGCCAGCCGTAGCGGCCATGCTCAAAGCCCCAGTAGCCGGGCGTCCAAAGCATGCCGACGGGCGCTACGACCCACGTTCCCGGCACCCAGTAATAACCGCCATCTTCATTCCATGCCCAGTAGCCGGGCGTCCAGAGATAACCAGGGCCAGGGCAAGCGGGCTGCTCATACACGGGCAGAGCCGGAGGAGCGATGCCCACCGAGATGCCAACTGCTACGCCCGCGTAGGATGATTTCGATAGTGACAACACGGAAACCATCAACACCAAAACACTCAAAATCGACCAGCGAACGAAACGTTTCATTTTCATTACCTTTCTTTATCCCGCCGCTAATTCCCGCTATTTTCGCCCAAGAGCGGTAACTAAGTCTTGTTACGTACGCCCATATTGAACCCTGAACTTTCGAGCATGTTTCGAGGAGAAAGAAAGTTGTTGAAGACAGGAGGTTACTTTAGGGCTTCGTACTTCCTATGGATTAGTAACTGAGGGCGACAGCTGATGGCCGATGGCTCGCCTCAGTTTTCCAGAATGACGTGTGCCAACGCTTGGTCGCTCGTATGAGTAAGCGAGAGCGCGATATTTTTCGTGCCGAGTTTAGCGGCGATGGCTGCGGCTTCGCCATGAAATTGAATGGTCGGACGCTGGCCTTTCGGGCGCACGACTTCAATATCGCGCCACCGGACGCCGCGACTCCAGCCCGTGCCCAGCGCCTTCATGCCGGCTTCTTTGGCGGCGAAGCGAGCGGCGTAGCTTTCGAAGCGGCGGGCTCGGCGTTCGCAATAACTGATTTCGCCCTGGGTGAAGATGCGATGTAGAAAGCGATCGCCGAAGCGCTCGATGCTTTCTCGAATGCGGGGAACTTCGGCGATGTCGACACCGGTGCCCAGGATCATCAAGACATTGTGAATTGGTCTGGAGTTATTTGCAAAACCATTGACCACTAAGGGCACGAAGGTGCGCGAAGGAAATTCTGGAGTTTAGGAGGAAAGCCTTCGTGTTCCTTCGTGCTCTTGGTGGTGAAAGGTTTCGTGGTCACGCGCAGATTCCGAGTCAGCCGGGAGCTCAGAACAGATTGTCGCCGCGGTAGATCACTTGGCCATCAATCAGTCGCGCTTCGCTAAAAAGCTTATGCGGACGTGCCGGGCCCTCCGCATCAATGTGGAAGACTTCGTGGCCATTCGCCACCATCCAGTCCGACACAATCATGCGATGGCAGCGGAAGTGCGCACGCTCCGCGCACATGTATGCAGTGCGCGATGCGCTGGCGATTTCAACCAGCGCGGCGGCAGCCTGTTCGAACTCAGGCGTTAACGTGTAGTCGGCGTAGTTGCGAAAGTTGGCATTGCGCAGCGCCGTGTGCGGAGAATCCTTGCGCGTCGCTTTACGATACCCGCCCAGAGCTTGCATCCACACGTAGCGAATTCGGTGCTCCGGCAGTGAATGCTCAAGCGCTTCGCGATTAAAGTACGGTAAGCGACGAGACATGGGGAAGGCGCGGATATCCGCTAGCGTTTCAATGCCATGCGCTTTCAATGCGGAGAGCAGTCCGTCGAGAGTGCGCGTCGAGTGCCCGATAGTGTGCAGAATAGCCACAACGTATTTGATGCCGACATTCCAGAGTCGAGTGCCCACGCCTTCCCAAAAACTGAAGGCCTATGGGTGCTATCATTAAAGCGCTCACCCTCAGCACCACACTGAGCACGGCCGACGGGCGAGCGAATTTCGATGCGCATTCGACGCCGCCTTCCCATCCCTTTAGCTGTTTTGATTCTTGTGGGAGCCCTTGCGTTGATCGTGACCTTGCGCAAGCACGCTCCTCCGGAGCCCGCCCGCCTGCTCCCCGGAGCGGACGGATTCTTCTACGTGAACCTGAAGTGGATTCGGACATTCGCGACTGGAAAATTGCCGGCGGTCTCGCGCGAGGCGGAATATCAGAAATTCGTCGAGGAGACGGGCTTCCAGTTCGAACGCGATCTCGACCAAGCGGCGTTCGCCGTGCACTATCCGCAAAGCTGGGGCGGCGGGACGGGTGGGTCGGCTTCAGAGCCGCGCTTTTCTGAGGTATTTGTTGGCAAGATCGATTCTCCGCGCCTGACCTCGTACCTCAAGAAGGTTTCTTCCTCGGTCGAGGATTACCGCGGTTTTGACATCTACAGCATTCCGATTGAGGGCCGCACCGTACGCGTTGTCATGCTTTCGTACAACAGCGTCGCTGTGTCGAATCATCCCAATCCAGACGTAATTCGCGGCATGCTCGACCGCTCCCGCAAACTGGCCTCGCCCTTTGGAGGGCCATCGCTTCTGCGCAGGTTTTATCGTAAGGTCCCGCTGGCTAGTTTGAGTTTCGCGATTCTGCGAATTCAGCCTAGTGAAATGAGTTCCCTGAGCGGGATGGGCAGTTGGAGTCTGCTGTTTCCCAGACCCGCGGTGGCGGTTATCTCGGGGCGCTTTCTGCGCGCGTTCCATCTGCGCGCCGAGGCCTTTACCGACAGCGAGGCGGATGCCCGCGCCATCACCGACAAAGCGGCCGCGTTTCTCAGCCTCTTTCGCGCAGCCGAAGTTAGTGTGGGAACGCAAGGGACGGACGCTGATGTAAAGGCCTTCTTTGACAGTCTGAAGGTGGAGCAATCGGGAGATCGCGCGATTCTGACTGCCGTTGTGCCGCCGAACTTCGTCCGCAAAGTTTTGACCGAAGTTCCGCCTGATGCTGTTGCACCGGAGTCGCCCGCCGGGCCTGCCAGTCCAGCATCTCCGAAGGAACCGGAGCCCACTCCAAAAAGCAAGAGAAAGCCGCGAACCCGAACGCCAGCATGATACTCACCCAGAATTGCTGTAACAATTCCATGGTTGAAGGCATCTTGTACTTAGGCCGCAATGATTTAATCGCGCCGGTGCTCCCTTTACGGCAATCAGCACGTCGATACAATAGGTGGCTACAATAGAGATTATGACGAGTTTGCCATTGCCGCTCGCTGTCTTCGTCGCAGGGCTGATCTCGTTTTTGTCGCCCTGCGTGCTTCCGCTGGTGCCGGGATATGTTTCGTTGATCTCGGGCGTCGGCGTCGAACAATTGAAGCTGAAGGAGGGCGAACTCTTCCGAAAGGTAATGCTCAACTCCGCCGCCTTCATCATTGGCTTCAGCATCGTCTTTATAACGCTGGGGGCGATTTCGACAGAAGTTGGGCAGGTACTCGCGCAATATAAATCGCTGCTCGCGCGTATCGCCGGAGTGGTCATCATTCTCTTCGGCCTCCACCTGACGGGCATTTTTCAAATCAAAGCGTTGTTGGCCGACACGCGGTTACACGGGCTCAAAGGCAGTCCTTCCGCGTGGGGAGCATTTGTGATTGGCTTTGCTTTTGCCTTTGGATGGACACCTTGCGTCGGTCCGATTCTCGCAGTAGTGCTCGGATTCGCGGCTACACAAGATACGGTTTGGAAGGGAATTTTTCTTTTAGCGATTTATTCGGCTGGATTGGCTGTGCCGTTTCTGCTGACGTCGCTCGGCATCGAGCGTTTTTTAAAGTTCTACAATCGTTTCAAATTCCACATGCACGCTGTGGAGGTGGCAAGCGGAGGCTTGCTGATCGCATTAGGCATTCTGCTGGTGATGGGGCGTTTCACGCTTATCTCCGGCTATTTCTCGTTCTTGAATAAGTTTGCGTTGTAGAGGGCTGTGGTGGACGGGCGGGGACGCCCGTTGCTCCATCGAATAATTTGCGGATGTTGCCGCCGAGGTTTAGCAGTGAAACGAAATCCTCTGATTCTTTTTTTCATCGCGGCTATTGTGGCTGCCATGCTCTTTGCTGGCATGCGCGTGGCCCGCAAGAATCGCGAGAACGGTTCTCCTACAGGACAACTCATGGGCCAGGTTGCGCCCGACTTCGAACTTCCAGCGCTGGATGGGAAGAATTTGAAGCTGTCCGATCTGCGGGGCAAAGCAGTTCTGCTCAATTTTTGGGCGACGTATTGCGGCCCCTGCAAGATTGAGATGCCGTGGTTTGTGGAGCTGCAAAAGCAGTATGGCCCGCAAGGATTTCAGATCGTTGGCGTGGCCATGGATGATGCGAGCACTGAAGAGATCTCCAAATTTGCAAAAGACATGGGCGTGAATTACCCGATAGTGCTAGGCAAAGAATCAGTGGGTCAAAGCTACGGCGGGGTGAGTGTGCTGCCGACGACGTTTTTTCTGGATCGGGACGGCAAGCTAATCGCGCGGGAATTTGGCTTGCAAAGCCGCAGCGTTTTTGTCGACCACATCAAGAAGGCGCTGAGCCAGGGTCAAGCGGTACAGGCGCAGAAGTAACTACCGAAGCGACGGGCGCGTGGAGTAAATTTGGGGGATATGACAAGCGAGGACAATTGAAGATTCTGGTCGTGAGCGCGCTGGTCCTGTTTTCAACCTTTTCTGCTGCACAAGAGGACTTCGGCCAACAAGCGCCTGCTGTAAAAATGGACCCCGCTCCGGTCATCACCGTTGTACAGGGCAAGGCCGGGAACGTTCCGTTATCGTTCCACGTTCCTAGCGGTTACCACATCAACTCCAATAAGCCGAAGTCAGACTTTCTTATTCCGACGGTCCTAAAGGTGGACGCCACGACCGACATCGTGATCGGAGGAACGACCTATCCCGAGGGTCACGATATGAGCTTTGCTTTCGCTCCGGACGAAAAGCTCAATGTCTATACCGGAGCTTTCAACGTAAATGTCTCAGTGCGCCCGCTGCATTCCGTTCAGCCGGGCAAATACATTGTTCGAGGAACGTTGAAATATCAGGCTTGCGACAACAAGGCCTGTTATCCGCCTAAGAAGTTGCCGGTGAGCTTCGACGTGAAGATTGCCAGGGCTCCGGCAGTACGAGGTCAGAATCCGGCCCAAAGTCCTCACGCCCACTAGGGTCAGGTAAAATTCTTAGCCGGTGTCAGGGCTTCGGTCCTACCTCGTTTTTAAAAATCTTTCCATCCTTCATTACAAAACTGACGTTCCCTAGAATTTTGATATCCGACAGCGGATCGCCGGAAACGGCGACCACGTCCGCGTAGGCTCCGGGAGCGATTACTCCGAGGCGTCCCTTCATATCAAGCAGGTCCGCCGCTCGCGAAGTCGCACTCTGAATCGCCTGCATCGGAGTCATGCCAAATTCAACCATTCGTGGAAACTCCTGCGCAATCGGCTCGCTCCACGGAATACCGCCCATGTCAGTTCCGAAAGCAATCTTCACGCCTGCCTTCACTGCTTTGCGGAACGCTATTTCATGCTCAGAGGCACGCTTGCGATCGCGCCGACCTTCGGGAGTGTCGGCGGGCGCCCAGTCTCCGTAATAAGGACTGAGCGTGGCGCAGAGCCACGTTCCCTGGCGAATCATCTGCGCGATCTGCGCGTCGGTCAGCACCAGGCCGTGTTCGATCGAATCGCAACCGCCATCGAGAGCGCGCTGCAAGCCTTCACCGCCGTAGGCATGGCACGCAACTTTTTTTCCCCAGCCATGAGTTTCATCGACGATGGCGCGGAGTTCCTCTACGGTCAAAGTCGGTTGCGATACGAGTTCACCGTTCTTACCGACCCACGACCGGTGCGTCATGTACACCTTGATCCAGTCCGCGCCATGATCAAGTTGTTCGCGTGCTGCCTTCCGCGCCTCGATTGGACCGTCGATGATTTGCACGCCTTTGGGGACTTCGATTTCAGGCGCGTATCCCTCGAGCGGATATCCGCCGGTCGTAGAAATTGCGCGTGTCGAAACAAACATGCGCGGGCCGGGGATGTATCCGCCTTCGATCGCCATCTTGATGCCGACGTCGCCGTAGCCCGCCCCTTCGGTTTCCATATCGCGCAAGGTGGTGAAGCCCTGCTCGAGCGCGCGGTGCACCGAAACCGTAGCCCGGGCAGCTCGAAACGCCAGCGGATACTTCAGCAGTTGAATGTCGTATCCGCCCGCGGCGGGGTCTTCACCTTGCAGAAAGATGTGGGTGTGGGCGTCGATCAGTCCGGGAAGTACGGTGGCCTGCGACAGGTCGATGAAAGCCGCGCCCGCAGGCAGGTTCGAAGGAGGGTTCACTACTCCGGCATCGGCGACGTCGGTAATCGTATTGCCGCGGATGGTGATGATCACGTTCCGGCGGGGAGAGTTGGAGATGCCATCAATAAGCGAACCGGCGCGAATGACCGTGATGGCAGCAGTGGTGGATGGTTTGTTCTGAGTCCAACTCGTTGAGGCGCAGACGAAGATCAGCAGGACGATATGCAGGGTAGTTGAACGGCTCACTCCCACCTCCGGAAAGGGAGGATTGTACTACTCGCGCTTGGCGGCATCGGACAAATTTTAGAGAAGCAGAAGCATTTACCACCAAGGGCACTAAGGTACACGAAGGATACATGCGTCGAAGACTTCGTGATACTTCGTACTTTTGGTGGTTAAGGCCTTCGGGGAATGCGAAGAACAAATCCGCTCATTGGACTCTTGCCATACACGAGCGATGCTCCGGCAGTTTCCGTGATGCGCCGGGCGATCGCCAGTCGTGCTGTGCGCAACGAAGTGTTTGCGATGGCTGCATCGCGTCTCGACGACTGCAAGACGCCATTTTCCCGATCGCGAAAATCTGGCGCCCGCACATGGCTGTCGCCCTCCGCCCGGAGAACGGATCCCGCCGGACCTTCCCCGAGAATCAGCACAATTTTGCCGCCGTCCGGTTGTGCTTCGAGTAATGACGCAATCAGATATTGCAACGCAAGCCGCAGGCGCGATTCGAGCAACGGCAGAGTCGCCATACATGTACCCGTCAAACGTAAACGAATACGGCGCACCGCCGCGATTGAGCAAAATTCTTCGGTTACACTTCGAGCTACCGATGCGAGATCAGCTGGGTTAGTGTCTGGGCCTGGTTGCTCTGCTTCGACATATTCACGCATCAACCGCACCATGCCGATGACTCTTTCTGTCTGCTGCAGTGCGATCGAGACGGTCTGCTGTTGTGGGTGCGCGTTTTCTTCGCACGCCAGGGAAAACTCCAACGAACAGCGCAAGGTAGTAAGGGGCTGGCTTAATGAATGCAGCAATTCGCCCAGGACATCTGGCGACCGGGAGAGGGACGAGAAAGAATCTGGATTCGTACTCATACGGACGCTCCTGCTAACGCTCCCAAAGCAGCGGTGCGCATGGACATCTGGTATCCCACGCCGCGTACCGTATGAATCAAAGGTTGCGAGAATCCGTCATCGACTTTGCGGCGAAGATAATTGATATAAACATCCACGACATTGGTGGTGGAATCAAAAGTGAGATTCCAAACGTGCTCGATGATCATGGCTCGAGTGAGGCGGCGCCCGGCATTGCGCATGAGATATTCAAGCAGCGCGAATTCTTTTGTCGTTAACTCAATGTGACGCCCGGCGCGCTCCACTTTGCGTTCGACGCGGTCCATGCAAAGATCACGCACGGTCAGCACCGATTCCGAGGGTAAATGGCTGCGTCGTGAGAGGGCACGCGCCCGCGCCGAGAGCTCAAGATAGGAGAACGGCTTTACCAGGTAATCGTCTGCCCCTAGATCCAGGCATTGCACACGGTCCTCTACGCGGTTGCGCGCGGTAAGAATCAGCACGGGCAAATTTGCTTTGCGTTGCCGTAGATCTTTTAAGAGAGTAAGGCCGTCAACCCGCGGCAGATTCAGGTCCAGCACGACCAGGTCATAATCAAATTCCATTGCCATCGACCGGCCTTCATTCCCGTCGTTGGCCACGTCTACCGCATGATGTTCCGCTTCGAATCCCTTCCGAATGAAGTTGGAAAGGGCCGAGTCATCTTCAACAATTAGAATTTTCATGAGCTTTTTTTAAGCTGGCGAATCCTGAACCGATTCTGATTCTCGGCTGATCTGTCGCGGGGCACAAGATAACCGCGCCGTTCGAAGGGACGTACTCTTTCCATTTTTCGCTTCTTGCGAAGTTAAAAGCAAGAGCAACCACAGAGGACACGGAGGGACAGGGGACACAGGGGAAATGGTGGGAGACGCGGCTAGCTGCGTCTCTACGGACGGGGTGTTTATGCGCCCAGCGCGGACTGAATCGCCTCGACAATGGATTGCGCAAGGCGATCCATCTGCTGCTTTGACTCTGCTTCAATCATTACCCGCGCCAGCGCTTCGGTCCCGGAGTATCTGACTACGACGCGACCGTTTCCGTCGAGTTCGCGTTCGGCAGCGGTGATGGCTGCTTGCACTTCGGGAATTTCAGCGAAAGCTTTTTTTTGACGCACCCGAACATTGCGAATCACTTGGGGAAATACTTTCAAGTCGGCGACCAGGCGGGCGAGCGGCTTGCCTGTCCGCACCATGATCTCAAGGACGCGCAGGGCCGTCAGCAGCCCGTCTCCGGTAGTCGCTTCCCCGTCGCGAAACAATATGTGTCCTGACTGCTCTCCGCCGAGGGTAGCTCCCACGCGCTGCATCTCTTCGAGAACGTATTTATCGCCAACATTGGCGCGCAGCATCGTAATGCCGGAACGCTTCAGCGCCAATTCCAACCCCATATTCGACATGGTCGTGGCCACGACAGTCTCTCGCACCAGGGTGCCGCGAGACTGCATTTCTCGCGCTGCCAGCAGCAGAACCGCGTCGCCGTTTACGACTCGCCCGTCGGCGTCGCAGAAAAGTGCGCGGTCGGCATCGCCATCAAATGTAACGCCGACATCGAAATTTCCACGGTGTTCGGAAACGAAGCTGGCTACGGCCTCCGGATGCAACGCCCCGCAATTCTCATTGATATTCTGGCCGTCCGGAGATGAATGCAAGAACGTAGTTTTGATCTTGAGCGTGTTAAATAATTCCGGAGCCTCCGCAGTTGCCGCGCCATTGGCGCAATCGACGGCCAGGCGTAACCCGCTTAAGTCAGTCGAAACACTGGCGGCGAGCCAGCGGACATAAGCATGTCGCAGGCTTTGCTCACCGGGAATGCTCGCAACCTCGGGGCTCGATTCGGGCGCTTCTGCCGCCTGCGCCTGCAGCAGCGCGAAAATTTCCTTTTCTATTGCAAGTTCCCGCGCATCCGGAAGTTTGTAGCCGTCGCCGGAAAAAATTTTAATTCCGTTATCCGTCCACGGATTGTGCGAAGCGGAAATTACGACCCCGGCGTCGAACTTCTGCGAGCGCGCCAGGAAGGCGATTCCGGGCGTAGTGATCACGCCAGCGCTGCGCGTTTCGACGCCGACAGATCCAAGTCCTTGCAGAAAGCGATCAGCGATCCATCTCCCTGAAACCCGCGTGTCCTGGCCAATCACCACGCGCGCTTTTGCATTTACGCGGAAGAGATCGTGACCCAGGGCGCGCCCAATCCAATAAACGCTGTCACGCGTGAGCGGAAATTCTCCCGCTACGCCACGAATGCCATCGGTACCAAACAGTTGTCTGATTTGGGTCATGGAGAATGCTGGAAGAAGGCTGATATGAAACTGAGGCCCCTATTTCTGCTCGTCTCCCCCGCCTTCCATGATAACCGTCACGCGAATAGAAGTGGGGTGGGCAACCTGGATCAGGGGATCCGTGACATAGGCGTGCGTCGCAAATGTAGCGCGCGCCATCACTCCGCTGGCATCCACCGGGTCGGTGACGGCTGAATCGATCGCTTCCACGCGGTGGCGCGGCCCGGTGATCGTGACGTATTGCGGATCGGCAACCGTTTGTGCCAGCCGCACACCGCTGGCAAAAGTTCCGATCACGCGGGGTTTGACCTCAATTTTCCTCGTCATGCGTTCATCAAAAGAAAGCTGAAACTGTCCCGGAATGATCTGCACGACTTCGAGATCCTGCGGCACATGAATACGATCGGCCAAGTCGAAAGTTCTTTCGCCGGACCGCACCGTGGCCAGACTAACCTCGGCATGTACATCCGAAGCCTGCAGTTGGTGAATGATGCGCTGCGGTCCCCTGACTCGAACGCGCGCCTCGGTGAAACTGGCGGAATCGATTTCGAGATTGTCGGGAAGATTTTGAAACTCGATTGGCACCGTCATTTCCACTTCCGCGATGGGGCTCCGCGCCACTGCGGCCCACAGGCCGATCGCCAGCGCCAGTGAAACCAATTTCAGTCCGGCGTTCTGAATGAAAACGCGCTGCACAAAGCTTGCCATGGATTACTCGTCCCTTCCGGGTCGCAAACTCGCATCCTGCCGATGAGAAATATGCGAAGTTGGCGGCTCGTCTTCGATAAAGCTCTCTTCTAATGGACTCGGCAGCGAATGCGCCGGAGCATAGCGGCGAAGCAGCTGTCCGAGTCGCTCCCTCAGCCGCTCCACCGTCAACTCGCGTTCAATGCTTCCCGCCACAGCCATACTGATGGTGCCCGTTTCTTCGGAAATAATTACGGCCACCGAATCGGTTTCCTCGGTGATGCCAATAGCGGCGCGATGGCGCGTTCCAAGCTGAGTGGAAAGCACAGGATTCATTGATAGCGGCAAGAAACAGGCGGCCGCCGCAATGCGGTCCCGCTGCACAATCACGGCGCCATCATGCAAGGGCGCGCTCGGGCGAAAGATCGTAGCCAGCAAGTCATAGGACAATCTGGCATCCAGCGCCACGCCGCTTTCGACGTAAGTACGCAGACCGATTTCGCGCTCGACGACGATCAGCGCGCCGGTCTGATTTTGCGAAAAAAGATTGGCGGCTAAAACAATGTCATCGTAAACATCGACCACCGAATTTGAAGACCGCATCAGCGAAATTCGGCTACCGAGGTTGGCCAGCGCGTGGCGAATCTCAGATTGGAAGACAACAATCAGTGCAAAGACAACGTAAGGGAGCAAGGTGCTGAGCAGCCAGTTCAGGGTGCGTAATTCCCCGAGGCGCGCGAAATAAAAAGCCAAGCCGAGCGTCGCCACACCAACCAGCATCGGCGCCGCCCGCGTACCCCGCACCAGCGATAGAAACTGGTAGATGAGGATCGCGACCAGCACGATATCCAGCACCGAAATCCCCGAGATTGCCGCTATCCGCGGCCACGCCAGCGACGCTGTCACGCCACCCTCATTCGGAAAATGAATTGGCCTTCATTCTAATGCAGCCGCGAGGGATTTCGGCTAGTTGCCCTCAGCGCCCGTAACTTGGGCACGGATACGTCCCCGAGCAAGCCGTGCCGAGACTTCATCTCCGGCTTTAACGGTAGAAGCATCCTTCAGCAGCCGGCCTTCGGCGTCGAACACCAGGGCGTATCCACGATTCAGAATTGCAACGGGAGAAAGTGCCTCGAGGCTAGCGGTGCGGCGCTCCAAAATTCCGCGGCTTTCAAGCAGGCGAGTATGGGTAGCCGCCGCCAGGGTCGAGATTTGAGCGTCCAATTGCTGTCGCACGGCTGCCAGGCGCCGTCGGGCATCGTAATGTCGCACTGCCGCCGAGACCTTTTCGCAGCGCCGCTGCAATGATTGCAACAGTTGCCGCTCCGCCTTTTCCAGCCGGAAACGCTGGTCGTCCAACTTCTGCTGACGGCGGTGAATGCCATCCATCATGCGCGCAAACGCCCCGTGCTGCGCCCGCTCTGTCAATGCCTGACGCGCCATCAGCAACCGGTAGCGCACTGCGCGTTCCAGCCGACGGTACATATCCTCAGCTTGCGCTTCGATATCCTGTCGCGATCGAATCACCAACTCCGCCGCAGCAGACGGCGTAGGCGCTCGCAGATCGGCGACGAAATCGACGATGGTGAAGTCCGTTTCGTGCCCAATCGCCGAGATCACCGGAATCTTGGAATTTGCAACCGCCCTTGCCAACCCCTCGTGATTGAAGCAGGCAAGGTCTTCGACCGAGCCGCCGCCCCGCGCGATGATAATGACCTCGACTGCAGAGCTGGAACTGGCACTGTCAGCAGCAGGTTGATTGAGCTGGAGATGAAAATGGCGAAGCCCGGCCATCACCTCGCCTGCGGCCGCTTCTCCCTGTACCTGCGCCGGATAAATCAGCACATTGGCCGAGTGGTGCCGCCGCTCCAGAATGTTCAAGATGTCTCGCAGAGCCGCGCCTTGCGGTGAAGTGATGATCCCAATCCTTTGCGGCAATGGAGGAATCGCTTTTTTCCGCGAGGTTTCAAACAATCCTTCCGCCGCCAATCGGGCCTTCAGTTGTTCAAAGGCCAATTGCAGAGCGCCCGCGCCCTTGGGCTCCATGAATTCGGCGGACACCTGCAACTCACCGCGATCTTCGTACACGGTGATGCGCCCGCGGACCGTAACGTGCAAGCCGTTCTCGGGACGAAACCGCAGCAGCTTTGCCGAAGACCGGAACATTACCACTCGAATCTGCGCCGATTCCTCTTTCAGCGTGAAATACAAATGGCCAGAGTCTGGAATACGAAGGTTCGAAATTTCCCCTTCCACCCAGCAGTCGGAATACTCGCGCTCGATGTGCGATCGCACCGCGGAGACTAGCGCGAGTACCGTCCAAACGCGCCGTTCCGGAGGCCGGAACTGAAACCCGAGCTGGTCCGCCATTTCCATAACATTTAGCCGTTTCAGTTTACCTTTTACCTAGTGCAAAAAATGGTTTGAGGGTTAATCGTGACTGCATAGCTGGTCAATTTTAATACGCAGCCGCGATGGCGATCGCGGCCAGGTTGGATTTAGTGGCATGGATGTTCAGCTTGTCGTTTCATCCGAGAATGCCCATTTGCTTCCCTACGCGCCGTAGCACTTCAAGGGCTTGCTGCAGTTCTTCTTTGGTGTGGGTGGCGGTCATGATTGTTCTGATCCTGGCTTTGCCTTCGGGAACTGTAGGAAACGCGATGCCGGTTCCGAGCACACCTTGTTTGAAAAGTTCTCTGGAAAAATCCATAGTCAGGCGTCCATCGCCGATGATGATGGGGGTAATCGGAGTCTCGCTGGCGGGAGTTGTTTTGCCGCCTATATTGAAGCCAAGCAGTCCGAGTTCCTTTTTCCAGAAGCGCGTATTTTCCCAGAGCTGCTCCATCCATTGTGGCTCGGTTTCCAGAACATCGAATGCGGCGATGCAGGTGGCGGCTACCGACGGAGGATGCGATGTAGAGAATAAAAAGGGACGCGCACGATGATAAAGATAATCGACGAGGTCGCGCGTTCCGCAAACGTAACCGCCGAGGGCGCCGATCGCCTTCGATAAAGTCCCTACCTGAATGTCGACGCGGCCGTGCATCGAAAAATGATCGATGGTGCCGCGGCCCTGGCGGCCCAGAACGCCCGAGGAATGCGCATCGTCGACCATCATGATAGCGCCGTATTTCTCGGCGGCATCACAGAGACGGGGCAGCGGGCCGATGTCGCCGTCCATCGAAAACACGCCGTCTGTGATCAGCAGCTTTTTGCCGGACTTGTCTTTTATGCTGGCGAGTTGTTCTTCTGCGTGGGCGACATCTTTGTGGCGGAAGACTAAAATCTTGGCTCGCGAAAGACGGCAGCCGTCGATGATCGATGCGTGGTTGAGCTCGTCGGAGATGATGAAGTCGTCTTTGCCTAGAAAGGAGGAGACGGTTCCTGCGTTGGCGGTAAATCCGGATTGGAAGACGACGCAGGCTTCGACATTCTTGAAGCGCGCGATTTTTTCTTCCAGCTCCATGTGGATTTTCATGGTGCCGGCGATGGTGCGGACGGCGCCGGATCCGACTCCGTATTTGCGGGTGGCTTCGAGGGCGGCTTCGCGCAATTTTGGATGAGTTGTGAAGCCAAGATAATTGTTCGAGGCGAGATTGATTACGCGCTTACCATCGAAGGTGCACAGCGGGGCCTGCTCATCCTCGAGAACGCGCAATTTGAAGTGCGTGCCCTTGGCTTTGAGTTCGTCAAGCTGGTCGGTCAGGAATGAAAGCGGGTTGATGCGGGTGGCAGTGGGCATGAGCTCCTCGTATGGCCTCATCAGTCTAATACTGGCTGCGACCGGATGTGAACCTGGGTTTGTGGGATGATCGCGGCGAGTGCTTTACCACAGGGGGCACGGGGGGACAGGGGAACACAGGGGCAATCGCTGGGTGGGACTGCTCGAAGATTGACTTATCTTTCTACCAATGTATTTTTTTTTGGCTCGGCGATCGCGGACAGGGTGGCTTTAGTGGCACGGAGATAATCGGCAGGAGCGATTAATATCTGGAGGCCGCGAACTCCGGCGGAGATAGAAATTACGTCGAAAAGCTCGATGGTTTCATCCACGCAGACAGGAAACTCGTGCTTCGCTGCCAGGGCGGTTACACCGCCGCGGATGTAGCCGGTTAGCGCTTGCAGTTCTTTTACGGGGACGAGATGGATTTTTCTTTCGCCGACCACGGCAGCCAGCGCCTTCAGGTTGAGTTCCTGATCCCCGGGAATGACAGCCATCGTGATGCCTTTGCGGTCGCCGCGCGCGACTAGGGTTTTGAAAACCTGCTCCACGGGGAAGCCGATTTTGGCGGCAACCGTTTCGGCGGCGAGGTCGTTGGGGTCCACTTCGTATTCACGGAGTTCGTATGGGATTTGCATCTGATCGAGCAGGCGGGCGGCATTTGTCTTCTGGACGACAGATTTATGAGTAGTTTTGGAACCCGGCTTCACGTTGTATAGTGTCCCATCATTCGTTTATTCAATCCTTCTTTGAAGGAGGCCTGTCATGCGTATCCTGTTGCACTGGGTTTTGAGCGCCCTCGCGGTGTGGATTGTAGCCAATGTGGTGCCCGGAATACACGTTAGCGGACCAGTGGCGGCCTTGATTGCGGCCGCTGCTATTGGTCTGGCCAATGCAACAATTGGCTTCATCCTCAAAATTCTCACCTTCCCACTTACAGTGCTGACGCTTGGCCTGTTCTGGTTTGTGATCAACGCGCTGATGCTGGAGTTGGCGGCGGCGTTTGTGCGCGGGTTCTATGTACGCGATTTTACATCCGCTTTTATCGGCGCAGTCTTGCTGAGTATTGTCAGCTCTATATTGCAGTGGCTGATCCTGCCCAATCGCAACGTGCGCTAAGCATGCTGACGGCACTCAATTTTTGAAAAGCTTTTCACAATCTCGAGCGCGGTTGCAGCGCAGCGAAAATCCTCCGCGCTTGCTCTTCCGTTTCGGCGAGCGATCCTGAGTTGTCGATCACGAAATCGGCGGCTTTGATTTTTCCCTCGTCGGAAATCTGCGCTGCCATGCGTCGGTTTACTTCGGCGCGGGCCGCATCTTTGGAAATTCCCAAACGCTCGGCAAATCGAAGAATGCGCTGTTCGGGATGGCAGGTTACGACAATCAATTGGTCGAAGCGGCCGCTAGCGCCCGACTCCAAGATCAAGGCTGCTTCGACAATGGCGATGGCGTTCTTGTCGTGCTCGCCAATTTTTTTCATCCAGTCATTTTCGTATTCGATCACCGCGGGATGGACGATGGCGTTGAGTTCCTTGACGTGCGGGGGCGGGGCGCCTGGTCCGCCGAATGCGGCTTCGGCCAGTTTGGGACGATTGATGGTTCCATCGGGATTGAGGATTGCACGGCCAAAGTGGCGGACGACTTCCTTATACACTGGCTGGCCCGGTTGCATGAGTTCGCGAGCTACGGCATCTGACTGGATGAGGCGGGCTCCGAGTTTGACAAACATTTCTCCGACAGCCGACTTGCCGCTTGCGATGCCGCCGGTGAGGCCGAGTTTTAGCAAAGTGTGCTCACGGATGTCCGCCCTAAAGGGGAAAACAGATTCAGCAAGTTTTAGCATCGCTAAAGCGATGCCCTGATACGAATCTTGAGACGGGGCAAGCCCCATCTCTACATGCCGAAAAGTTATGCCGAAAGTCCTCGGCGCAGCATCGCGGCTTTTACGGTGTTTGACATCAGCATGGCGATGGTCAGCGGGCCTATGCCTCCGGGGACGGGCGTGATTGCGCCGGCAACCGCGGCTACTTCCGGATGCACATCGCCAATCAAGGTTGAGCCTTTCGCTAAAAATGTTTCTTCGCGTTTCTTATTGCCCGCGAAGAAGCGGTTGAATTCTTTTCGGTCGGTGATTTTGTTGATGCCTACGTCGACTACGGTGGCCCCCGGCTTCACATAATCGGCGGTGACCATGCCGGCGCGTCCGATCGCGGCTATTAAGATGCCGGCGCGGCGGCAGACTTCGGGCAGGTCGCGCGTCTTCGAGTGGCAGACGGTGACGGTCGCGTTTTCATTGAGTAGCAGCATCGCTACTGGTTTGCCGACGATGTCACTGCGTCCGATTACCACGGCTTCCTGACCGGCGATTTTAATCGAACTGCGACGCAAGATTTCCATGACGCCGGCTGGCGTGCACGGCACAAGGCCAGGGCGCTGGGTGGAAAGATAGCCCACGTTCATGGGGTGAAAGCCGTCAACGTCTTTAGCGGGATCGACGGCGAGCAGAATTTTTTTGGCATCAACCTGAGTTGGTAAAGGTAACTGGACGAGGATGCCGTCAATTTCGTCGCGCCGGTTGAGATCCGAGATGAGCGATAGAAGTTCATCGGTGGTCGCGGTTTCAGCGGGCGTATGCTGCTCACTGTACAGGCCAACTTCATGTGAACTCTTGACCTTGCCGCGAACGTAGACCTCGGATGCGGGATTGTGGCCTACCAGAACTACGGCGAGTCCGGGGCGAATGCCAGTTGCGGCGAGGGATTTCACCCTCGCGGATACTTCGGCTCGGATATCCGCGGCTATTTTGGTTCCATCTAGGATTCTGGCTGGCATCACACCTCACAGCAGGTTGGTGAGTGAAGAGAGATTCTACCGTACCCAGCATTTCGGAGGATTTAAGGGAGCCTTCGGCGCAATGTAAAGAGTTTCCCTTAACCTTATTGGAGTAGATTATCTGGTTAGATCGCTCGAAGAGGAAGCTACAATATCAGTCGCATGATTTCTCAGGATCTACTCGATATGCTGGTTTGCCCGGTTTGCAAGATGCGGGTGGAACTAACGGAAGATAAGAACGCCTTGAAATGCGGCGAATGCCGCCGGGTTTACCCGATTCAAGACGACATCCCGATTATGCTGGTGGACGCCGCCCGGATCGACGCAACCTGAACGCAGCGACAAACTTCGGCCCTAACCTCCCTTTTACCGACATTTAATGTCAATCCGCGGACACAACGGCGGTGGTACGTCCTCGTTCGCTATCTGATCGGCACCTAACAACCTTTTGCAAAATGTTTGGTTCTAAGAGGTTGAGCGGGCGTAATAGCGGATTGGCTCCGTACTAAAGTTACGGCACGTTGATTGCATGTAACGAAGACGAGTGCCGATGAATCTAATTGGGGCAGGAGGCCGAAGGTGAGAATGGCGATGAAAGAACGATTCACGGTGACGGAGCTGTGCGCCCTGCGAAATGACCTGATCCAAGGCGGCATGGTGGACTCCCGCGAAGCAGCGGAACTGCTGCAGGTGTTTTTGGCGGGGCGGGGCTATGGCGTGTCACAATCCGATGCCATTGATGCTGCGGGACGAGTCGAAATGGCGGGCTGTTCGCTGCCTGTACTGGAGCGGGAATTGGAAGGGCTAGCCCTGGTGATGTAGGATTCAGCGGTATTGGGAAAGTTCGCGCAAAGATATTCGTGCAAACATAAAACATACATAATCGAATTAAAGATTAAAGACTAAAAATATTACGTGAACGTGGACGCGCCGGGCGGATAAAATGTCCGGCGTTTTGCTTTTTGGGGCCGAATTCTTTCCCGCCGCTTAATGCCTGAGATTCTCAACCATGTCTTTTAAGGCCCTCGTAATTTCTTCGGGGTTGGTTTCCGGCGCGAATTTGATAGGCCTGCCGATCCGGACCTTGATCTTTCCTGATGGCGCAAATTTCTTGCCGTCCTTCTTGAGTTCGAACAGGCCGTCAATTCGCATTGGGAGAATCGGAATGCGGAGATTGTTGGCGAGCAAGCCCACGCCGGTGCGAAAAGCGCCCAGGCCACCGTCTTCGGTGTGCTTGCCCTCGGGAAAGACGAGGACGCTGTAGCCGCGATCGACGGCCTCACCAGCGTAAGCGAAGCTCTTGCGAAAAGCGGATTCGCGCGGCAACGGAAACAGGTTGAGCAAGGCTACGGCGAGCGCCCACCGCACGCGCTCGTAGATTCGGGAGAGAAACATCGGGCTGGTTGCGGGTGAGCGCAACTTTTCCAGCACTTCACCAGCAGTTGCGGTCGCGACTTTCCGGCCGATTCTCGGCGGTAAAGCATATTGGATTAAGCCAAAATCGACATCGGAGATATGATTCGAGACGATTAGTAGAGGGCCGCTATGGCCGCGCAAATTCTCACGGCCGATTATGCTGGGGCGCCCGAGAAGAAAGACAGCCGGACGGATCAGCAAATATTGCGCCGCTGCTCGCAGCCAGGTCACAGGCCGGTGCAGAACCCACCGCGGATAATGAAAGACAGATGGCAATTCGCGGCGCGGCGAGCCGGAAAGATTATCTCGGTCGCGATCGCCGCCAGTGCGTTGAAGAAGTTTTTCTAGTTCTCCGACCGTGGTAGCTTTTGCGAAGTTAGTTTCACTGATATCGATCTGATAACGATCTTCAAGTGCGCTTAGCAGTTCAACGCGTTCCAGAGAACTCAATCCAAGTCCAATTTCGAGATCTGATTCTGGCGTCAATCTCGGGGTTGGCCGGCCAGTGATGCGAGACAGCAGTTCTGATAATGGGCTTGCGACTTCCGTAGGGGCGTTTCCGCGCGGACCCGACTCGACTGTATCGCGTATGAGATTGCGGCGGGGCTTCTGTGTAGCGCTGCGTGGGAAATCCTGATCGGGCCATACGAACCAGTTGCGCATGCGCTGATATTCCGCAAGGGTTTCATTCGCGCGCTGCACGGCGGCAGCGGCGTCAGCGGGCATTTCTTCAGAGGCACGATTATTGAGAATTACGACGGCGCAGGGCTCGGAATTTCCGCCGCGATCGAGTCCTACTACCACGCAATCCCGAATTTCTTTCTGCTGTCGCAGTGCCGCTTCCAGATCTTCGGGATAAACATTCATGCCTGCGGGAGTAACGATGACTTCTTTTTTTCGCCCTTTAAAAAAAAGATTGTTTTCATCATCGAGCGCTCCGAGATCTCCGGTGCGATACCAGCCTCCATCTTCGGCTCTTTTCACAGGTTGCAGTTCGCGACCATTCCAATAGCCGCTGGCAACGCCGTTTCCGCGGACTAAGATTTCTCCGTCCTCGGCCAGTTTGATCTCACGTCCGGGCAAAACTTTGCCGATTGAACCGCGGCTGGTGTGGAAAGGGTGATTCAAACTGATCAGCGAAGTCGTTTCAGTCAGCCCATATCCCTGAATGACGGCGTATCCGAGGCGATGCCAGAACTCTTCAGTTTCGCGATTGAGGGCGGCTCCTCCGCTGATCATGGCCCAGAACTTCCATCCGAACTGGCGGCGCACTGTGCGGAAGGTCCACCAGCGGCGCAGGAAATGCTGGTTTGCGGCAGCAGCGTAATGCGCCGAAAAATCCTGGCGGTGACCAGCGTCATCCATGTCGCGTTCGATTTTCTGCTTAAGGGACTCGATTATTCTGGGAACGGCTACCAGTACAGAGACGCGCTCGCGGCGGATCGTGTCCATAACTTCGGTTGGGCTGAAAGTGTTTTCGAAGACGACGACGCCTCCGAGCAGCGGAGGCAGGAAGATTCCCAGGAATTGGCCGAACACATGGCTGAGCGGCAGCAGGTTAAGAAATCGGATGGGATGAACCAGGCGCTCGTATTTCAGGTATTTCTTCATTTCATTTTCGATGGGGAGAATATTTCCGGCAACGTTGGCGTGCGTGATCACGACTCCCTTGGGCTCTGCGGTAGTGCCGGAAGTAAAGACTATTTCGAGCGGATTGGAGGGTTGGACTAGGGCTGGGCGAAAACGCGCGCCTGAATGTCTCGAAACTATGGACGCGAGATCGACAGGATCGATTGTCGGTACGCCGTTCGAGTTGCCATGATTCGGAGTTTCAAAGATCGCAGCACGTTCGCGCGGGCACAAGATCAGCTGCGGCGATACCTGAGCGCAGATGCGATGCGCAAAATCGGGGCTGGAAGCATCGTCGAGTGGGACGGCGATGACTCCGGAAAGAGAGCATCCGAGAAATGCCGCTACCCACTCGGCACAGTTCGAAGTCCACAGCATCACAGCACTGCCCTTGTTGATTTTGCGGGTCTGCAGTTCGCGCGCGAACTGATGCGCAACTTCTGCCACGCGACGGTAGCTCCACCGCTCCAGCCGATAGCCTCGCGGAAACACATAGGCGGGGCCCGCGCCCAAGCGCTCAAAATCGTCGAGCGTGTCCAGCAAAGTCGACCGCATACTCTTACAACGCCCTCTTAACACCGCCCTCTTAATAAGGCACTCTTAACTCACGTCCGGTAAAAAGATTTGATGGCCAAAATCCAAAACTCGAGAAGCGCCATTGTGGCCGCTCGGCTATGCTGGAATTAATGATGCGATTTTTGCAAACGCGCTTTTTTGCGATCGGTATTGCTCTCGCCCTGGGCTTGTGTGCGCTGATCTCCTGCCAGCCTCCCGCTTCCACGAATGATACGGGAGTCGCATCGCCTCCCGCCGGAATACGAAGCGACAGTCTTAGGAACGACGGCAACACGAGAGATGGCGCGGTGCGCGACCTGAGCCGGGACGAGGCTGCAGGTGGGCACATTTTGCGCAAGCATGTGGGACAAACTGACGACGAGCTGCGCCAGCGGCTGGAGCGGGAACATCGCATTACCGGCGCGTCAACATTCACTGATCGCAGCAGTGCGGAACACGCGGTAGGCGAAGCCATTGCACATTCCCGGGATCGCATTGACCGCTGGATGGGTCGTCCGGGAGGGCATCCAAACCTCGTATTGGACTACGATAGTCCAATCCCAGTCGGGCGTACGCTCAACCGGGGCGAAAGCCAGCCGCACCCGTGCAGTCATGTGCTGGTCGTACTAAAATATTCCGAGCCAAACGACTACTACGTTTTGACATCTTATCCGGAGTGCCGCCAATGACCACGAAACCAAAATCCGAGATCACGGTTATGAACTTCCCCGCGCTGCATACATTTTTGCGGGGATACTTTCATGAAGATGTTGCCGACGAGTATGGAACGCCTCCCGAGGCCGCTGACCAGTTTTGCGACGACGCCGAAACCGACGAGCGTATTCCGGTGGCGCGAGAGTGGCGCCAACTCTCGGAACTGACACAGGCCCAGCCGGCCGCCTTCAATGCGGCGTTAAAAAAATTGGGCAGCGCTATTCGGCTGAATGAAGATGAGATTCCGCAAGTTGATGCCATATTCGAGCGTTGCCTGGCGGTGAAATCGCACCGGCACGTGGCCAACGAGTGAAGTGTTGCCGCCGCTGTCCCTCTGCGGCTAAAGCCGCCTCAATTTTGCGGGACTTACGGCGCGGCTGAAGCCGCGCCCCTTCAAAGCCAAGTCACGTGTAATGTCATTAGCGCTTGCGAGGCTACGGTTCCCTGCCCACTCCGAGCGCGTCGGCCACCCGATTGATGTAGTTAAACCAAGATGCGATGAGAGTGATCTGCAAGATAGCTTCGTCATCGAAACCCGCGGTGCGTAATTTGTCGTGATCGCCTTTTGTAACTTTGGTTGCATCTTTGGTCAGCTTCACCACGTAATCGAGCATTACCCGCTCCGATTCGCTTAATTGTGCAGTCGTGTAGTCGCGCTCCAGCGCTTCGACCAGTTCCTTATCCAACGTGACGCGACGCAGAAACTCTGCGTGAGATTCAATTCAATAGACACATCGATTGGTGACCGACACTATGGTCGCGATCATTTCGTGATGACGCCTCTTGAGCGGAAGGTCGGGCGACATAAGCGCTCCGAAGGTGGAAAATGCATGATGCAGCGCTTGCGGAATTAACGAGTGCGACGCCACGATCTGGGAGCCGCCGCCCTCGGAGGGATGAATGGGAACAGCGTATTCCTGCGGATAGAGAGATTTCTGGCCTTCCATCGCTTGTCGTAGTTCTTCGTTCGCTTCTGACAACGGAATGGTGTGAATCCAAGTCATGGTTTAATTTTCTCCAGCTGGCGGCGTTGGTACGTAGCGTCAGAGTTCGGACACAGAGTTCGGACACAAGGTTCGGACACAAGGTTCGGACACAAGGTTCGGACACCCTACACTTTCGTTGGCCAGTTTGCCAATAGTTGGAAAATGCTATCGGGTTGCGGCAATCGTAGCCCGGTGCTGGTAGCATTACCTTGAATCGCTCCGGAATGGGTAACCATTCTGTGTGAGCTGGATCACAGCGCAACGTGTCTGGCAGCCGGTAATGTAGGCACGCATTCTTTGTCGCGCGCTGTATTTTTGCTGAAGTTTTGGAGGCATGGATGCCGCAGGAAACATTGACGATTACTGATAACCGAACGGGACAAAGCTATACGCTTGCCGTGGAAAACGGCACTATTCGCGCGATGGATTTGCGCAAGATCAAGACCGGCCCGGATGATTTCGGCTTGATGACTTACGACCCGGCGTTCATGAATACGGCGTCCTGCAAAAGCGCGATCACGTACATCGACGGCGACAAAGGAATTCTGCGCTACCGCGGCTATCCCATTGAAGTGCTTGCCGAGCACTGCACTTACCTCGAGGTCGCTTATCTGCTTCTCTTCGGCGAACTGCCGAACGAAAGTGAATTGAAGAGCTGGGTCCATGACATCACTCATCACACTATGCTCCACGAAACCACCAAGAAGTTCATGGAAGGCTTTCGTGACAATGCCCACCCCATGGCCATGCTGGTGAGCACGGTGGCGGCGCTGTCGACGGTGTATCCGGATGCGAAGAATATTTTCGATCCGGAGAACCGGTTGCTGCAGATCAAGCGGCTGATCGGCAAGGTGCCGTCGATTGCGGCGTTTTCTTATCGGCATCTGGTTGGATTTCCCTACATCTATCCCGACAACGACCTGACTTATACCGAAAACTTCATGAACATGTTGTGGAAGATGGTGGAGCCGAAGTATCTCGCCAATCCGGTGCTGGCGCGGGCGCTCGACGTTCTATTTATTTTGCACGCCGATCACGAGCAGAATTGCAGCACGAACGCCATGCGCGCGGTGGGCAGCGCGCAGGCCGACCCCTTTTTGGCTATGGCATCGGCTGCCGCCGCCTTGTCGGGACCACTGCACGGAGGGGCGAACGAAGAAGTGCTGAAAATGCTTGACGAGATTGGGAACAAGAAAAACATCTCCGACTACATAAAAAAAATCAAGGCGGGCAAAGGCCGGCTGATGGGCTTTGGACACCGGGTGTATAAAAATTTTGATCCGCGCGCCAACATCATTAAGCGAGTCGCGAAGAGCGTGTTCGAAGTTACCGGGCCCAACGAGAAACTTGACATCGCTCTTGAACTGGAGCGCATCGCGCTCGAAGACGAATATTTCATCCAGCGCAAGCTGTATCCAAACGTGGATTTCTATTCCGGCATCATTTACCAGGCAATGGGTTTCAAACCGGAGATGTTCACTGTGCTCTTCGCGATTCCGCGCACTATTGGCTGGCTGGCGCAGTGGCAGGAAATGTTGACTGACCCAGAGCAGAAGATCGCGCGGCCGCGGCAGGTGTGGATTGGGTCTGATGTTCGCGAATTCGTGCCGATGGGGCAGCGGGGAAAAAAGAAGGCGGCAGTCTAGGAGTTAGTTTGGGGACGGCCAGTGTGGGGACGGGCGCCTCGCCCGTCCAGCCGAGCAAAGCTCGGCGGCTAACTAGCCGCCAGCGATGGCGCCGATTACGATAAGCGGCTCCTTGCCGGAGATTACGGCTTCGGGCAGAGGAGCATCCGGCGCCTCGTGGGATAAATCCTCTTCACAAGCAAAGAAGCGCAAGAATGGGCGACGCTGCTGCGTGACCTGATCGCGGATAGTTCCCCGCAGCATGGGATAACGAACTTCGAGAGCATCGAGCACTGCGCGAAGGGTAATGGTGCCTTGGACCTCAATCTGCAGTTCGCTGCCGACGTGAGCCAGGGTTCGGAGATGTTGGGGAAGTATTACTCGGATCATAAAATAGTTGAACGTTTCTTGGCGGCTCAGATACGTAGTTCACAAACGTTCTTTCCAGTATTTAGGGTTACGGTGACCGTGGGCGACGGCTATGATCTGAATCACAGTTTGTTTTTCCCTAAATACAATCGCGAACGGGAATCGGGTCAAGACAAATTTGCGGGTGCCGTGTTCGCCCGTCGGCCAGCGCCCAGGCGCTCCGATTATTAGGTCAACGGCACGGTCCAATTCGGCCGTAAAGTTTACTGCGGCAATCTCACTTCGCTCCAAATACCACTCAATCGCTGCTTTTATCTCCGCGAGAGCGGAGGGATGAATCTCAAGCGTCTTAGTGTCCTTTGAGAATGGCTGAAATTTGCCGCCGGGCTTCGGCCCACGGAATCGGCTTCACTTTGCCGGAGTCCAGTTCCTCAACTCGGTGCGCGATTTCCCGGCGCCAACTCTCCTCGACCGAAGCATCGACGGTATCGTCTAAACTCTCCAAGAGCGAGCCTGCCAGCGCGGCTCTGGCCTCGGATGGCAGGGCTAGCGCTTTTTTCAGAATTTCGGAAATTTCCTCATTCATGCTGACATTTTACTCCTTAGCGAATCGCCACTGGTATGCGATCAGGTTTTCACGGCAGCGTCTGCACCTCAACCGAAAGCACGGCCGGCAAATCGCGCACAATCGGGTTCCAGCTATCTCCCGCGTCGGCTGAGCCATACACCTGCCCGCCGGTGGTGCCGAAATAGATGCCGCACTTATCGAGCGAATCTACGGCCATGGCGTCGCGTAGAACATTCACGTAGCAATCTTTTTGAGGCAGGCCTTTCGTAAGCGGCTCCCAGTCGTTGCCACCGCTGCGGCTGCGGAAGACGCGCAGTTTGCCGTCGGGCGGGAAATGTTCGCCATCGCTCTTGATCGGAACTACGTATACGGTCTCCGGTTCGTGCGCGTGGATGTCGATGACGAAGCCGAAGTCGGTGGGCAGGTTGCCGCTCACTTCTTTCCAGTTATCGCCCGCATCATCGGAGCGCATGACGTCCCAGTGCTTTTGCATGAAGAGGACATTCGGGCGCATGGGATTCATGGCCACGTGGTGGACGCAGTGGCCGATCTCGGCATTCGGATCAGGGATGTATTGCGAACGTAGACCGCGATTGATCGGCTTCCAGGTTTCACCGCCATCGTCAGTGCGGAAGGCTCCTGCCGCAGAGATTGCAATGTAGATTCGCTTCGGATTGCTGGGGTCGAGAATGATTGTGTGCAGGCAGAGGCCACCCGCGCCCGGCTGCCACTTCGGTCCGGTGCCGTGGCCGCGCAGGCCGGAGAGTTCCTTCCAGTTCTCGCCGCCATCGGTTGAGCGGAAGAGGGCGGCATCTTCGACTCCGGCATATACCGTGTCGGGTTCGGTTAGCGATGGCTCTAAATGCCAGACGCGCTTGAATTCCCACGGATGCTGGGTGCCGTCATACCACTGATGCGTCGTGAGCGGTTTTGCCACTGAGTCGTAAACGAATTTATTGCTCGCAGCCTGCGGAGGACCTGCCGGTGGCGCCTCTCCGGCGGGCGTGCCCGGTTGGTGCCAGGTCTTACCGCCATCATCGGAGCGCTGAATAATTTGGCCAAACCATCCGCTGGTCTGCGAGGCATAAATACGATTGGGATCGGCGGGCGATCCCTTTAGGTGATACATCTCCCATCCGGCAAAGTGCGGGCCGCTAACATCCCATTTTTCACGCTTGCCATCCGAGGTCAAAATAAATGCGCCTTTGTGTGTGCCTACCAAAACTCGTACTCCGCTCATGAGTCGCTACCTCTCTCTTTAATTTTCTGCCCAGCTTATTCTTCGCAAGGTTTTTATTCGCCTCGATAAGCTCGCTTGAGGCCCTCAACGTCAATCTTGGTCATTTGCAGCATGGCTTTGAAAACTCTCTGCGATTTCACCGGATCTTTATCCTGCATCAGTTCCATCAACGCCTTCGGGATGATTTGCCACGATACGCCAAATTTGTCCTGGAGCCATCCACATTGCACTTCCCGTCCCCCAGCGGATAGGTTCGCCCACAACTGATCGACCTCGGCCTGCGTGTCGCAGTTTACAAAGAAACTTATAGCTGGAGAAAACTTGTAATGAGGGCCGCCGTTCAACGCCATGAACTGTTGCCCTTCGAGTTCGAAAGTCACCGTCATGACAGAACCTTTCGGCCCTGGGCCCGCCTCTCCGTATCGAGCTATGTTGATAATTTTTGAATTTGTAAAAATGGAGACATACAAGTTTGCAGCTTCTTCGGCTTTGTCATCGAACCACAAAAAGGGAGTAATTTTTTGCATGGCGTTCTTTCTGGTTCGTGGAAACGTTCTCGACGCAAATAATTTTCAAAGCGACGAAGTCTTTTTCAAACTTCGCAATGGGATGAGCTCGCGTAAGCGATCATCGCGCAAAAATAATCCGAGCCACACCACGACCCCGACAATAATCGGCAAGAAGAAGGGTTCGCCTACGCGAACGTGGGTTGCGGTCGCGCCGCCGAGATAGCCGGTGAGAAGTATGGCGCCGAGAATAGAAGTACGCGGGATGGCATACACCAAGGCGCATGCAATCTCCACTAAGGAGATGCGCAGCATGGCGCCGTCGGGATAGCCATAATGCGCGAATCCCTGCTTAGCGATGTCGGGCTTCACCGCTCCGAATGATGCGGTGAAGGCAAATAACAGAAGCGCGAGCGAACTGAGAACGCGTCCGGCCCAAAGGCTAGTTTTTGAGGCCGGAGCATTTTGAATGGGTGAGGGCATATTCTTATTCACCTTGATTCAAGTTCAGGCTGCCTTTTCAGCCACTTTCTCGCAGTTGATCATCCACGGAATTCCGAACCGGTCGACCAGCATACCAAATCGCGCCGCCCAGAATGTCTCCGCGATCGGCATGGTCACTTTGCCGTTTTCCGACAAAGCTCGAAACAGGCGCTCGGCCTCTGACGGGTCGTTGACCCCAATGTTGATGGAGAAGCCTTGTTGTTTCTCAAAGCTGCCGGGAGGCGCGTCGGAAGCCATCAATACTTGGTCGCCGATGCGCAGGCACGCGTGCAGGATTTTGCTGCGCCATTCCGCAGGCACATGATCGGCAGCGGGGCTGCCTTCGTGGGGCATCATAGCTTCGATTTTGGCGCCGAGGTTTTGCTCGTAGAACTTGAATGCTGCCTCGCAGTCGCCGTTGAAATATAGGTAAGGGTTCAGTTTCATGTTGCGCTCCTTTTCATTCGATTCGCGATTGAGACTATCCGTGACTTGTGAGATTATATATATCACTTGCAAATTGCAAGCGACTTTGCAAATAAAAATGTCGAAGCAAAAAACGAAGCGCAGGTCGGGGTGTCCACTGAACGCTTCGGTGGAGATACTGGGGGATCGCTGGTCGCTCCTGATCATCCGCGACATGATGCTGCGCGGCTTCCGAAGTTATAAGGAGTTCATGGACTGCTACGAGGGTATTGCGACGAATATTCTGGCGGACCGGCTAAACAAATTGATTGCGAACGGCATCATTACGGCGGAACAGGATCCGGATGACGGCCGCAAATTGAATTATGTATTGACTGCCAAGGGAATCGATCTCGCGCCGGTTCTAACGGAGATGGTCCTGTGGGCGGGCAAACACGAGAATACCGGCAACCAGCCGCTGATCGAGCAAATGCGAAAGAATAAGAACAAAGTTATAGCCGATGTCCGGGAGCGCTGGGCGAAAAGACAGTCATCCTCAGCCTGAACTCATCGGAGAAGACGGACGGAGTTTCCGAAACCGGACGTACACTCCCTTTTGGTAACCCCCGGTAATCGTCGGTAACCATCGAACTAACCCGATGCGGCCTTACAATTACTGTACTTCGCCATCCCGATATATCGAGATATTGCGGGGTTTTGCCGGGAATTTCCCGGCGAGGTTCGAAAGCCGCTCTCTGACTGCTCTTTTGTAAGTAATGCAGGCTGGGCGGAAAAAGGCTGGAGTCCGCACATTTTATGGCGTTTGGTTTTGGCTTTAACAAACAAAAAGTTCTCAGCGCCGCGGAAAAGTTTGTCCAGCAGGGCAAGCTGCAGAACGCCATTGCTGAGTATGACAAGGTCCTCAAGCATGATCCCAAGGACCTCACCGTCAATAACACAATCGGAGACCTCTACTCCCGTTTAGGCGACAGCGCGAAAGCTATCGAATGCTTCAAGACGGTTGGTGACGCCTATGCAGCGCAGGGCTTCACGGTCAAGGGCATCGCCATGTACAAGAAGATCACCAAGCTGCTGCCCAGCGTGGATTCTTCTTTGAAACTGGCCGAGTTGTATACGCAGCAAGGGCTTTTCAATGATGCCCGCGCGCAGTATCTGCAAGTCGCCGAAGACTTCATGAAGAATGGCGATCTGGGACAGGCGGTGCGGCTGTTTCAGAAGGTCCTCGAAATGGACCCGGAAAACGTTCCGATGCGAGTGAAGCTGGCCGAAGTGTACATTCGGCTGGGAAAAAAGAAAGAGGCCTGGGAGATTTTCAGCGCGGCGGCGGAGGCATTGCGCGCGCGAGGATCGCTGCCGGGCGCCGAAGAGATTCTGAAACGAATGTTGGCTCTCGATCCGGGCAACAGTTATGTTCTCTTGCTGCGCGGGAAAGCGGCGGTGGAGGGCGGCGATCCCAAGAACGCTATTTCGTATTTGGAAAAGACTTCTGATCTGGATTCGCATCCGGAAGGCCTGCGTGATCTGCTGAAGGCGTACCTGCAAGTCGCAAATGTGGATAAGGCGGGTCCGATCGCGGAGAAACTGCTGGCGGTACACAACGATCCCGAAGGGATATTTCTTTTTGCCGATGGATGCGCACGTCTCGATCGTTGTGATGAGGCGCTGGACATTTACACGCGGCACGCAGATCGCCTGCTCACTGTGGATTCGACCAAACTGCTCGCCAGCTTGCACACCATGATTACCCGGGTGCGCGACAATCCTGACGCACTCGAACAATTGTTGCGACTGCTCAATAAGGCCGGCGAAAGCACGCACGTTAATGAAGTAACAGAGCTGCTGGCTCATGCCTTTGTCAAGAGCGAAAACCTGACTCGTGCTCGCGACCTTTATCAAGCACTGGCGAACTCCGAGCCCCAGAATCAAGTGCACTTGCAGAACTACCAGCAGGTGGTTGAGCGCCTTGAGGCAGCATTGTCTGACCTCGGGATTACCCCCGAGGAAGGGACGGTGATTGTAGAAGAATTGGAAGCGACGGCACCCGTCATCGACCAGTCTTATCCCGATGTGATTGCAATTGCAGTGCGTTCGGCAGTCACGGACGCCGACCTTTTCCTTTCCTACAATTTACCGGACAAGGCAGTTGTTCCCCTGCTGGGAGTTCTGCCGCAGGCCCCGCGCGATGCGCGACTGAACCAGCGTCTCGCGGCTCTCCATACGCGTTTCAAGCGCTTTACGGAGGCCGCAGTTTGCTGCAGGACACTGGAAAGTGTGTACAGCGATGCGGGCTATCCTGACGAAGCGGTGCGCTATGGAGAATTGGCCGCGCGCTACGAGCAGAGTTCAGGGAGCGCGAGCCGACCAGGCGCTGTTTCGAAAGCCGATCCTCAACTCTCGGCTCGGGCCGCTACGGCAACTGCGTCGTCGTCGCCAGCGTGGCCTGTGGCCTCGGCTGCAACTTCCAGCCAGGAACTTCCAGAATTTGCCATAGAGGAATTGCCGGTTCATCCACCAGCGGAAGAGCACGAGGCTTCCTTCTCTTCGCATGTTTCATCGGAGACCTCTGAGGATATTGCTTCGGAATGGGAGAACACTCTTTCCGCCGACAAGCCCGTGGCGAATGCAGAATTGCCAGTTCAAGCTGGGAGCGCAGTAAACGATTCCAGCGATCCCGAGATCGCGGAGACGGCTGAAGAGATCCGTTTCTATCTCGAGCACTTTATGACGGAGCAGGCGCGCTCCGCGATGGAGAAATTGGAATCGCTGACCAAGGATGCTGGCATTCTCGATCCTTTGCGTGCCGCCTTGGTTTCCGCCAGCCAGCCCGCCACGGAGCCCGAGCAGGAAATTGCCGAGATTAATGCGGACGGTCCGGCAGAGTTTGAATGTGAAATTGAGACCGTAGAGGCCCCCGAGATTGCCGCTGCCGGCGCTTCCTCCGGGAAACTCGCAGGTTATGGCCAGGCGAACCCCGTAACTCCACTGGAAGTTATACCTCCGACAGTCGAGGATGAACCGGGATTCGCTCAAGTAACGCCGCAGGAAGTAGCGCACGCGGAGGCTGGCGCGCTGGATTCGTTAGTTGCAGATCTGGAAGCTTCGCTCGGGGATTCTTTCCCGCAAGCCGATCCAGGCCCGGCGACATCGCGTACGAAGCGGGCTCCTGCGCCTGCACCGTTGCCGAGCTGGCCAGTTGCGGCGGCACCCGCTGCAGCGAAAACGCAAGAACCGAAGCCGGCGCGCGAAAAAAAGATACCGCCCATTCCCGCGATTGCGGCATCCGCCGCGGCCGCACCTGCTCCAAGCTCCGGCATAACTTACAAGCCAGCAGCCGCGCAGCCTTTGGGAGCGAACTCCACAGACGCGAACGCGGCCGGGGGCATTGATCTTTCGGAAATGTTCGGCGAGCTAAAACAGGAGCTCGAAGAAGAGGTTGCGGCCGGGGACGACGATCCGGAGACGCACTACAACTTGGGCGTTGCTTTCCGCGAAATGGGATTGCTGGACGAGGCCATCGCGGAACTGCAGAAGGTCTGCAACTCAATGGAACGCGGAGTACCGTTTTCGCAGCCGGTGCAGACCTACACCTGGCTGGCACAATGCTTCCTCGATAAAGGAGTGCCGCAAGCTGCCATTAACTGGTATGAGAGGGCACTGAAAATTCCTGGTCTCGACAACGAGGCTCGCCTCGCGATCAACTACGAATTGGGCTCGGCCTGTGAAACAGCACTCGACAAGCCAGCCGCGCTGCGCCATTTCACCGCCGTATACGGCGCCAATATCGATTATCGTGACGTAGCCGAGCGCATTCAGGCTCTTAAGTCGTAAAATGCACCTAGTGGGTTGAAGATCGCGTTGAGGATGTTCGCATCCCGCGCCCGTCCCACAACGCGCGTGCGATGACTTCCGACCCCAATCTGCCATTTGCCGATAATCCTGCCGACGTTCGGGAACTAACCATCCCCAACGCAGCCTCCACCACTGCCGGGCCGTTGCCCACAACATCCGCCGCACGCGTGTGGCTTCGCCGCTTTGGAGTACTTCTGTTTGTATTCCTGTGCGCTACGCTGGGGGTCATGCTGATGATCGTACCCTGGCGTGCGGAGTGGTCCGATAATCCGCTTCTCCTCCCCTATCCGGAACTTCGAACTATGCTGGCCAGCGGATTCGCGCGCGGGATAGCGACGGGATTGGGAGTGCTCAACGTGTGGATTGGTTTTTGGGAGGCCGTGCAATATCGCGAGTAATCGTTTGAATTGCATTCCTTAAGCTGCTGAGCCACTGAAATCGTAATTTCGATGCCTTAGTGATTCGATACGTGAATACATTTATGACTGATCACAAACTCAAGCCTGCTCCGCTCGCTTATCAGAACGAACCGTTTCTCAACAGTCCTGACGGCAGGATTTTGCGACTCTTATCTGAATACAGCGAACCGCTCTCGCGTTTTCGACGGGAACAGATTCAGGACACTGTCGTTTTTTTTGGTTCGGCTCGAATTCACAGTAACGATCGCGCCAGCAGTCTTCTAGCTAGCACCCGCGATACACAAGCTTCGGCGGAGCAGCGGGCGAAAGATTTGAAGCGCGCCGAAGCTGCGGTCGATATGGCCCGTTACTATGAGGACGCACGCAAACTGGCGCGTCTATTAACCGAATGGTCGACGCAGATACCTGCCAAGCGACACCGGTTTGTCGTCACTACAGGCGGTGGGCCCGGCATCATGGAGGCGGCAAATCTAGGGGCGCATGAAGCGGGAGGCAAAACGATCGGCCTCAACATCAACCTGCCCTTCGAACAAAATCCGAATAGCTACATAACTCCGTCGTTGAACTTTGAATTCCATTATTTCTTCATGCGCAAGTTCTGGTTTGCGTATCTGGCGAAGGCACTGGTCATTTTCCCTGGCGGCTTCGGGACGCTTGACGAACTTTTCGAAATTCTTACCCTCGCCCAGACAGAGAAGCTGGCTAAGAAAATCGTCGTCGTCATTTACGGCAGCAGCTACTGGAAGAAAATTATTAACTTTGACGCTATGGTCGATGCGGGAGTTATTGCAGCGCCAGACTTGGAGCTTTTCAAGATGTCCGATTCGCCAGAGGAGAGTTTTGAATTTCTGAAAGATGGATTAACCAAGTACCATCTCGGCCAGCAACAAACCAAGCGCAGCGGAGAAGCAGCCGTTCCAGAGATCGCGCGGACTCGACCGTAGACCACGCTTTCTTTCGAGTTCGTGGCGCTGTTGAGACGGGGCAAGCCCCGTCTCAGCCAGATCGGTTAAAGTAAACTCTGGCTCAACGTCTTTCGTATACACTTCAGCATCGTTTCGATGGAGAAATAATGCGTGGAGAGATGATGGGCCGAAGACTTTTCTTAACGACGGTCTGCTTTTGCCTGAGTTTTTTCTGCCCTCCGCTTACATTCGCTCAATCAACAAATCTCAACCAGATGCCTTCCGTGATTCACGTTCCACCGGAGGCACAGGCCTCGCCGCATTTCGATGCTACTGCGGCTACGAATGCTTACCTGGCGCAGATTCCTGCCGATAAGCGGGCCCGTTCGGACGCTTATTTCGAAGGCGGCTATTGGCTGATTCTCTGGGACTTTCTGTACGGAGTTGCGGTCGCATTGCTGTTGCTGAATCTGGGCTGGTCGGCGAGAATGCGCGACTTGTCCGAGCGCGTCACTCGTTTTAAGCCGGTGCACACATTTGTCTACTGGCTGCAGTATCTGGTACTCACCACGATTCTCTTCTTCCCGCTTAGCGTTTACGAAGGTTATTTCCGCGAACACAAGTATGGACTCGCCACGCAAACCTTTGGGCCCTGGATGAGCGATCAGATGAAGGAACTGGCCGTGAACCTGGTGTTGGGAGGCATACTGACGATTCTGCTGTTCGGAATTGTGCGCCGCCTGCCGCGAAGCTGGTGGATTTGGGGCTCGGCAGTAACCGTTTTCTTCCTGATCTTCACCGCGCTGATCGCGCCGGTCTACATTATCCCGATCTTCAATAAGGTCACGCGGCTTAACGATCCGAAGATTGTCGATCCCATTCTGAATATGGCGCGGGCCAATGGAATTCCCGCGAAAGACGTGTACGAAATCGATGCTTCGCGGCAGACGACGCGCATGAGCGCGAACGTCAGTGGGTTCGCAAACACGATGCGAATTACTCTCAACGACAATCTTTTGCAACGCGGATCACCCGAAGAAATTCAGGCAGTCATGGGACACGAGATGGGCCACTATGTTCTGAATCACATTTATAAGGACATAATGTTTTCCCTGATCTTGACGGTGTTGGCATTCGCCTATCTGCGCTGGGCGCTGGATTGGGCTCTCCGGCATTGGGGTGAGAAATGGCGGATTCGTGGCGTCGGAGATACGGCTGTGCTCCCCCTCGTGATACTCGCGATCTCAATTCTTGGTTTTGTCATTACTCCGATCATGAACACCTGGACGCGATCGCAAGAGTACGAAGCAGACATGTACGGCTTGAATACGAGCCGCCAACCGGACGGCTTTGCGCAGGGGGCCATCCATCTCGGCGAATATCGCAAGATGAGTCCGGGACCGGTTGAGGAATGGATTTTGTTTGATCACCCAAGCGGCCACAATCGCATTTACGCGGCGATGCGCTGGAAAGCCGAGAATTTGAAACTGTTCGCTGGCCAGCAGTAGGCCCGTGTGGAGCGGACACTCTTGTCCGCGGCTCTTGAATTTATTTCAATTCGCCATTCTTGGCGCGAACAACGTCCGCGATAAAAATAAAACTAAGTAGTAGGCTGAGAAACGATGGGCGCGCGATGTCTGCTCTATTACATAACTGATCGAAGCCAGTTCGGCGGGGATGAACCGACGCTCCGGCGCGCATTACTCGCTAAAATCGCCGAAGCAACGCGCGCCGGCATCGACTACATTCAGCTCCGCGAAAAAGATCTGGACACCAAAGAATTGGAAGTACTCGCACGGGAGGCAGTGACTGCAGTTCGCAACAGCGCTATCCTCAAGGCCAGTACCAGCGAAATTGGAACTCGCATCCTGATCAACTCGCGGACCGACGTAGCGCTAGCCGCGGGAGCCGACGGCGTTCATCTGCGCGCCGACGATATCTCTCCCGATGAAGTGCGGCTCGTGTTGAAAGGCTCCACGATTGTTGCCAAGCATTTCCTCGTAGCTGAGTCATGTCACTCGATTCAGGACGTGCGACGTGCTGAGGCCGCCGCCAACTTTGCGGTCTTCGGTCCGGTTTTCGAAAAAAAGAATGGAGAAAAGAGTGAAAAAACGAGCACTCCGGCAAACCGGCCCGTTGGCATCGATGCCTTGCGTGAAGCTTGCCGAGCGACAATTCCAGTACTCGCACTTGGAGGAGTAACCATCGAAAACGCAGCATCGTGCCTGGAAGCCGGAGCCGCAGGTGTCGCTGGCATCCGGCTATTTCAGGATAATAAAATCGAAGATGTCGTTCGCGCGCTGCGGATGATGATGATATAGCTTTATGGCCTCTATGAATCAACCTCAACCAACGCTGCCGCACTCCGCATGCCGAGCGCAAGAGTGCATGCCAGCGCTGGGCACCATTCCTGCTGGGCGGTTTCTGATGGGTTGCGCTGCCGGTCAGGATAATGAAAAGCCAGTGCATCGCGTCTGGACGGACGAATTTCTATTGGCGAGCCATCAGGTAACAAACACTGACTACGCGCGCTTTTTGCGCGACCTAGCGCCTTCGATATCTGCTCCGCCGTTTTGGAGTGATGCGGCATTCAGCCATCCAGAGCAGCCGGTCGTCGGAGTGTCCTGGTACGACGCGACGCGCTATTGCGAATGGCTCAGCGAGAATACCGGACGAACCTTCCGCTTGCCGACCGAGGCCGAGTGGGAACGCGCAGCGCGCGAAGGCCGCGAAGAAACTCTGTATCCGTGGGGAAATGTTCCACCGCAATCCTTGCCGGGATATGCAAATCGAAGCGCTGGATTTTGGAAGACCGGGCCGGAGCCGGTTGGTCTTCAGGAGGCCAATGCATACGGCATCTACAACATATGTGACAACGTACATGAGTGGTGCAGCGATTGGTACGCGGCTGAGTATTATGCGGTGTCGCCTGAACGTAATCCACGCGGGCCAGAATCTGGTGAGCGGCGAGTATCCCGCGGAGGATCCTGGCGTCACCACATCAAGATGTCGCGCTGCGCGGCCCGTTCCAGCATTCCTCCTGAGTTTAAGTATGCTGACTACGGATTTCGAGTGGCGTGCGACGCAGTGAAAATATAAAGTGCAGTCGCAAAGAAAGAATTTCACGCAGCGGAGCCGGATTTTGTTGCTTTGTTAATCTAAAAACATACGTATCTCTATACTGGACCTGCTTACTCTATGACTGACATCGCGTCCTACTACCTCGAAGAAATCAAACGCCAGTTTCGCGGGCACCAGCGCATGGGCGATAAGGCGTTAGCGCAACTTCAAGACAAAGACTTCTTTGTGACGCTCGATCCGGAGTCGAATTCCGTCGCTGCCTTGGTGAAACACATCTCCGGAAATGCGCGATCGCGCTTCACCGACTTTCTCACCAGCGATGGGGAGAAGCCAGACCGATTTCGCGATCAGGAATTTGAAGTCTCTCCGAGCGCTACGCGCGAAGAGGTCATGCGCTGGTGGGAGCAAACGTGGTCTTATGTTTTTTCCGCGCTCGATTCTCTCAAGCCGGACGATGTGCTGCGCACTGTTACTATCCGGCAGGAGCCACACACAGTTATGCAGGCGCTCAATCGGTCGCTGGCGCATTACGCGCAACATATCGGCCAAATCGTTTTTCTCGCCAAACATCTTCGCTCCTCCGAATGGCAGACGTTGAGCATCCCGCGGGGCAAGTCGGAAAACTTCAAGACTGCAAGCCCAAAGCCGCATACTCGTTAACGCCGGAAACTGAACGGTGTAAAATAGACCGTTTGCTCTTTTAATTCTGTCTTCTTAAGGGGACTTCCATGCCCGGCACAATGTTCGCAGTAGTCAAGCCAGAAGCCGCGCCGGGCGCGGAAATCCGCGAAGTCAAAATTCCCGATTACGGACGCAATGACGTTCTCGTGAAGGTCAAAGTCGCGTCCATCTGCGGCACCGATCTGCATATTTACGAATGGGATCGATGGGCCCAAGGACGCATTCATCCGCCGCTAATCCCCGGCCACGAATTCTGCGGCGAGGTTGTCGCTTTCGGGGATGAGGTTACGAGCGTCAAGGAGGGCGACTTTGTGTCGGCGGAGATGCACGTAGCATGCGGCAAGTGCTTGCTATGCCGCACCGGCGAAGCTCATATCTGCCAAAACGTAAAAATCATTGGCGTGGACACCGACGGCGCTTTCGCTGAGTATGTTGTCATCCCCGAATCGAATATCTGGAAGCTAGACCCGGCGATCCCGCAAGAGTACGCCTCGATTCTTGATCCCCTGGGCAATGCCGTGCATACGGTATTGGCCGGAGAAATCGCTGCAAAAACCGTGGCCGTGACCGGCTGTGGGCCGATTGGTCTGTTTTCGATTGCGGTGGCGCGAGCGGTAGGCGCAACCACGATTTTCGCAATCGAAATTAACGAGCACCGCAGAAAACTTGCAACCAAGATGAAGGCGGATTATTCGCTCGATCCGTCTAAGGAAAATGTGCGCGCCATCGTGGAGGAAAAAACCGGAGGCCTCGGCGTGGACGTGGTGTTGGAAATGGCGGGCCATCCTGACTCGATCAGGACTGCTTTCGACATCGTGCGCCGCGGAGGACGCATTTCGCTTCTCGGCCTAACCTCGAAGCCAATTCCGCTCAACTTCTCCGAAGACATCATCTTCAGAGGCATTACCGTTCAAGGAATCAATGGCCGCCGCATGTATCAGACCTGGTACCAGATGACGGCGTTACTCAAAAGCGGGCGCCTTGATCTGCATCCCGTAATCACCGATCGCATCCCGATGAAAGATTTTTCTCAAGCCATGGCTAGACTAAAGACCGGAGAGGCAAGCAAAATACTCGTGTATCCGAACGGAGTGCGGTAGATTTGCAGACAGAAAAAGACGTAGTTTGCACTCCTCCTGATTTAACGGGGCTCTCATTAACCTGTATATTTTAAGGGTACGGAGAGGTGGCCGAGTGGTTGATGGCTCCGGTCTTGAAAACCGGCATACCTGAAAAGGTATCGGGGGTTCGAATCCCTCCCTCTCCGCCACACAGTCTGAAGCACAGAGAAATCCGCCTGGATTACTCTCGGAAATTGCGAGAAATGGGCGCAATTTCGCTAATATTGCTCTGAAACCGGACCAGAGAAAGCGTCATTCGAGGTGCTACATAAGGACTTTGCAGCGTTTTTCTCTGGAGGGCGTCGGGGCAGTCCGGTTTCCACGACTCCATCAGGCGAACACAATGCGATCAGAAATCGATGGGGTGGCGAAAGCGGCTTGACTTTGTGAGATTCACTTGGCAAAAGCGCACAACAGATTGTTGCGCCGATGAGTATACCGAAAGGGTTAACCCACATACTGCCGGCCCGGAGAACGCTTTTCCGCAGAAATCTCGCACCTCGCGCCGCCAGCGGTGCAGCACGTTCGGGTTCACTTTACAGGCCCGTGCCACTTCCGCGACCGAGGCCCCCAACTCCAGCCGCCGCACGGCGGCTTCCTTGAACTCCCGAGTGACTGCTGCCGATCTGTTTGTCGTGCAAAAAGATACAGGATCAAAAGGGCCATTGGCAGCCCTTCGACTATCACGTGAGAGCGCACTCTGAAGCGAAAGTCACCCACAGAATCTGCCCTGATTGTTCCAACGCAACCTCGGCGTAAATGCGACGTGCCGTATCGTGCGTGGGATCCATGCGGTGACGTACTTGTTGCAGACCAAGAACCCGTGAATCGCGGTCGCGACGCTGCTATAGCAGCCTCGAATTGGAACCACAGCACTGAAGGCTCGCTGTAGCGGAATCCCCGTTTTATCTCTCATCAACCTGCTATTTCAACGTCAGGGATCAGAGTATGGACAAAGGATTCGCGAGCGGCTGGCGGGCGATGTTTTTGGCTAATGCGCTTACTTACGACAGGTCGGACTTGATCCAACGCGCAAGCAAGTGCGATGGGTGTACAGTCGCCGCTTTCAGTATCAGGAAGGAAATCCGTGTTGAAAGCGCCCTTCTCGAAAGGGTCCCCGCGGTTTTCCGAACAAGAAGGTCACTTTCTCAGGAGGCCAATATGCGCTCTCTACTCGTACTTTTCCTGCTGTGGTTGGCAAGCCCAGCATTGCTGGCGCAGTCCACGAGCCAAACATCCCAGTCTGAACCTTCCATCCAAAGCTTGCTGGACCGTATCCAACAAATGGAGAAGCGGATCAGTGAACTCGAAGAACACGAAGGCAAAGGGCTAACGGCTCAGACCAGCAACCCAGCATTGCCGGCCCCGGCTGATCGCCAACCGGTGCAGGCGACCGCAAGTCCCAGCCAGGCGCTACACTCCGAGCACGGAACCAGCACAACGGAAGTCCGCGAGGCAGAGGTCCATTACCCGTCCTTGCAGATCCGGGGATTCGGCGATGTGGATTTCCAGTCGACGGACGAGAAAGAATCCTCTAGCGGCTTCTCTATGGGGCAACTGGACCTGCATTTTGTTTCGCCGCTTTCGCGGAAGGTCAGCTACTTCGGGGAGGTGACGTTCACGGCACAGCCGAACACTTACGAACTGAATGTAGAGCGTTCGTTTGTCCGTTTCGACTATAACGACTACTTCAAGATCTCGTTTGGCAAGTTTCATACCCCGATCGGTTATTGGAACACCGCTTTCCACCACGGGGCCTGGCTGCAGACGACGATCATCCGGCCGCAGATGATCAAGTTTGGCGGAACGTTCACTCCTGTCCATATCGTGGGCGCGCAAGCTGAAGGAAGCATCCCTTCAGGGGGCTTGGGCCTGCGCTATAGCCTGGCGCTGGGCAACGGCCGCAATGCAACTTTCAGCAAGGCGGGCGACAGCGGCGATGTCAACAACAACCGTGCGTGGCTAGCCAGCGTGTCGGCCCAGCCGGCGCGCCTGTATGGCCTGGAGTTGGGGAGCTCCTATTATCACGATGAACTCACTCCGAATCCCGGAGTAAACTTCCGCGAATGGATCGCCGGAGGATACGTCTCCTGGACAAAAGGGCGCCCGGAATTACTGGCGGAATACGAGAATGTTCACCACACGAGTTTGGAAACGTCGCAGACCTTCAACACCACGGGGTACTATGCGCAAGTGGCGTACCGGCTTCCCTGGCAGGAAAACAAATGGAAGCCCTACTATCGTTTCGAGTATATTCATAGGCCGACACAAGAGCCTGTGTGGGACATCACGGGGACGTCTTCGGTGGAAGACCTGGTCGGTTCGCTGGTTGGGGTGAGATGGGACATTACGAACTTCGCGTGCTTCAAGGGCGAGTATCGAAAATTCCGTCAAGCGACAGGTACACCTAGTGTGAACGGGGCGTTCTTCCAGTCTGCATTTACCTTCTGAGTGCGCTATATGAGGGCATATTGGAAAACCGCGTGTGGGGTGCTAATGGGGGGCTGGCTGTGCCTTTGCTGCACGGCCCCGGCGGTAGCTCAAGGCCACAATGACGTGGCGTTGGTGGCTGATCCCGACATTCCGGTGAGCACTCTGACGCTGGCCGAAGTGCGCAAGGTATTCCGGGGTGAACGGCAATACTGGAATACCAACTTGGCAGTAGTGTTGCTGATCCGCGCACCGGTGGCGCGAGAGCGGGACGTGGTTCTCAAGATCATCTATCAGATGTCGGAGTCGCAGTTTAAACAGTTTTGGATCGCCAAGATCTTTCGCGCGGAATCGGCTACAGCGCCTAAAGTGGTGTACTCCAACGACATGGCCAATGAGCTGGTGTCGGCCATTCCGGGGGCGATTGCCTTCGTCGATGCGCGGGATGTTCGGCCGGGAACCAAGGTGATTCGAGTCGATGGGCACCTGCCTGGGGAAGCGGGCTATCCGTTGCGATGACGGCGGGGGCCTAAGATTACTGGAGCATGGCCAGGCGCTGCAGCAACTGCTGGAAGCGCGGATCGGAGCGGATCTCGTCGAAGGCAGGCTCTACCTTCATGTAGGTCAGGTGAGTATCGCGCTCTCTAAAAGCCTGCTCCAGCCAGGCTAGGGTTTGTTGTTTATCCTCGAGGCGGGCATAGATCTGCGCGACATTATAGGGAGGAACGTAGCGTTCTTTGGAGACTTCTTTCAGCCCTTCCAGTGAACCTTGCAGCACTCCCGTGTAGCCGGATTTGCGGTAGTCTTCGCCGATGGCTACCGCCAAATCCGGATTTCCTGAAAGAGTGAGAAGCCTTTGCCGCTCGGCAATCGCCTCCCGGTACATGCCGGATTGAGCATAGGCGGCCTCTAATGCACGCTGTGCGAGTACAAAATTTGGATCCAGCGCGAGCGTCTTTTTCAATTGTTGGATCGCGGGCTCGTATTGCCGCGCAAAATACAGTTGCTGTCCGACGCTGGTATTGATAGGCAAAGAAAGGGGATCGAGTTCTAGAGCCTTCCTCAGCTCAGCCCTGGCTTCCGCCATACGCCCCAACCTGATCAGGAAGTTTCCATACCACTGATGGGCGGCGGCAGAATTGGGGTCAAGTTCGAGGGCGCGTTTGAATTCGGTTTCCGCGCCCGGCCAATCCCAATCGTAAGCTTCGCGAACCAGAGCGAGGGAATTGTGCGCCTCAGGCAATGTGTCATCGATCTTGAGCGCCTGCATGGCCGCCAATCTGGCGTGTTGGCGAACCTGCGCGGGAGCAACGTATCCAGAATCACCCAGGAAATTGTAGGCATCGGCAAGGCCCGCGTATGCCAAAGCGTAGTTTGAATCTCTCTCAGTCGCCTGCTTGAAATACTCGATGGCCTTGGTGAATCCAACTTCCGTCCATTTGTTCCTATAGTAAAGGCCCTGAAGATAGAGCTGATACGCTTCGGGGTTATCGGTGTAATGCTTGGTTAGTTGAGGCGTGGTCTTGCCGGTGAGTCTGGGGCGGAGATTGTCGTAGATCTCCTTGGAGAGCTCCTCCTGAACGTTCAACAGATCCGCCACTTTGCGGCTGTACTGTTGGCCCCACAGCTCCGATCCGTCCGCGACGCTGACCAAATCGGTCTGAATGGTAAGAGTATCGCCTCGCTGAGCTACGCGTCCAGTAAGCACAGCATCGACATTGAGTTCCCGGCCCACCTTCTGGGCGTTGGTTCCCTTGCCTTTGTAGGTGAATACTGTGCTCCGGGCCATCACCCGGAGCTCTGGGACCCGAGAGAGGCTACTGATGATCCCATCGGTTACGCCATCAGCGAGATACTCAATATTGGGATCGGCGCCAGCGTTCGCGAAAGGCAGCACGGCTACAGAATGAATCCGGGCGGAGGCGGAACTGCCGCCCCGTAGCTGCCGCCAAAGACGCGGAGCCACAGCCAGAAGCGTCACCAGCAAGACGCAACCGACTGTTGCCAGAAGCGCCGGCAAGCGCCAGCGAGACTTGGCGGGTTGGAACATGACTGCGGTGGATACACGGGCTGATTCCGTGTCCCGCTTGACCCGACCCAGATCGGCGCGGAGTTCCGCGGCTGATTGGTAGCGCAAACGCCGGTCCTTTTCCAGTAATTTGGCAATGATCCAACCCAGATCGGGGAGCAGATCGACATTCAGGCGGGTCGCCGGAACGGGAGTGCGATTGAGGATCGCCTCGAAGACGACCGCCGTGGTCCCGACGCCAGAAGCGAGCCGGCCCGTGGCCATTTCATACAACACAGCACCGAGGGAGTAGAGGTCGGTACGCACGTCGAGTTCTTCGCCGCGAGCCTGCTCGGGAGACATGTAGGCGACGGTGCCGAGTGCCGCGCCTGTGCTGGTCAAATGTCGATCTGTGGCCTCGGTGGGGAGAGCCGAAACTCCTACTCCTTCAGCTACCCGACGCGGATTGGCGACCAATTTGGCCAACCCGAAGTCCAGCACTTTGGCTTGGCCGCGATTGGTGACAAAAATGTTAGCGGGCTTGAGATCCCGATGGATAATGCCGCGTTCGTGCGCCGCTTCGAGGGCGTCCGCAATTTGGATTGTGATTTCGAGGATGCGATTGTTGGGGAGCGGCTTGCCTGTGATGAGGTGCTTGAGGGTTTGGCCGGTGAGGCACTCCATCACGATAAAGGGGTGGCCGTCGGCTTCGTCAATCTCGTGAATAGTGCAGATATTGGTGTGGTTGAGAGCGGAAGCGGCGCGGGCTTCTCGCTGGAATCGCTCGAGGGCCTGATTGTCCCGCATCAGGTCGGGTGGGAGAAACTTGATAGCAACATTCCTGCCCAGGCGGAGATCCACGGCGCGGTAGACCACTCCCATGCCGCCGCCGCCGAGATGTTCGTCGATGCGGTAGTGGGAGATGACTTTGCCAATCATGTGAGACCAGCACGCGAAGTTCTGGCAGACCGCCATGTTAGGCCGCGCGGACGCAGCAAGTCAATGGAATGGGGAATAGATATAGAGGCCGGGAAAATCCGGGCACGCGGCCCGAGCAAGAGTTTTGGACACAAACCGAGTAGTCTCCAACATCGAGTCATTGGTCCGGCGACTAATTGGAGAAAATATCACCTTCGAGACACTTCTTGCTCCGGACCAGGGACGAGTCAAAGCCGATCCCGGGCAGCTTGAGCAGGTGATCATGAACCCGGCCATTAACGATCGGAACGCGATACCTGATGGTGGCAAGCTCGTGATTGAAACAAGGGACGGTTCAAGGACCTGTTGGCGGCTGGAACGCTGTATCAGTACTTTCCCGATAAGCATGCATTGCTATATGCGGCACTCGAAGACTATCTCATCAGTGTGCTTGAGCAGTTCGAGCGAGCCTGTGAACTGAGTCGCGGGCAGCCGCTGCTTACCATGGTGGAGTATGCGGTCATCGCTTTCGTGGAGGCGAAAACGCACAACCGCGCGGCATCGACTGCAATTTTAGAATTGTCATGGAATTTCCGCATCGATGAACTCGTCTCCAAACTTCGAGATCGCGCCCAAGCGGCATTTGTAAAGATGTTGAGAACAGCTTCAGACGAGCGTCTCAGGGATCCAGATCTCGCCGCCACATTGATCCATTCCGCGATGCACTCGGCAGCCCGCGCCATGATCGAGGCGGGGTCGGATCCCCAAACGGTTCAACTCCTCCGGGTCGACCTGATCCGCATGTGTCGTGATTATGTCCGAGGAGCCCCAAAACTGAAAGCACACAACTGACGATCCAGCAAGACGTTTGAGTTCAGTGCGAACAGATGAGTAACAGCAAACGCCCTTTTCATCAATTATTGCTGGATGGTCGGCTAACCGGAAGCTATACCGCTTCTACGGCAGGATTAGTCCTGAGAAGTCGGCTTGTGGCAAGCAATCGCTATTGGTTTCTGTTAACCGCCTATTCGGGAGTAAAAACTGGAGCCTTTCGTGGCGGCGAGTAGAGTGAGTAAGAACCTGAAAAAGTCGCCTCGATTAGGTTCGCTGTGAAGCATTTACGGAGAAGGGTTGGATTTCGACTGCCCGGTAGGGCACGTAGTCTTCGCTAACCGTTCAAAGTGGGGAATGCGCCACACATTCGTATTTCTTTCGGCCTGACTATCGCCGTCGGTTCGCCTGCGTCAGAATTACGAAACCGGACTCTTTCTCCCATCTCCGACCACTCTCCAATTCTCCGGAGAGCTGGTTCATCATGCAGAAGCCGTCTAACTCCGGCAAACATGGGCGGTTACGCGTTGGTAAAAAAGGGTAACGAGAGTTCGAATCCCGATCTCTCCGCCACACAGTCTGGAGCGCAGAGAAATCTTTCCGAATTCCTCCGGAAATTGCAGAAAATGGGCGCAATTTCGGAAAACCGGACCGGAGAAAGGTTCGTGCTCGATGCTGCAGCCGAGCTTTGCATCCTTTTTCTCTGGAGGGCACACGAGCAGTCCGGTTTCGACGACTCCATTAGGCGAATGCAATGCGATCAGAAATCGATGGGGTGGCGAAGGCGACTTGACTTTAGGTGTTAGGCTCGGAAGGCGTCCAAATCTTTCGCTCGTGCCTGCTCCGGGGACATGTAGGCAACGGTGCCGAGCGTAGAACCAGGGCTGGTAAGGTGCGTTTCGACCGCCTCGGTTCGCTTGGCTTCATTTTGCCCGCCGGCACTCGCACCCGGTGCCGTGACCTTGGCCAGGCCGAAATCGAGCACCTTGGCGTACCCACGCTTGGTTACCAAGATGTTGGCGGGCTTGATGTCACGGTGGACGATGCCCGCGACGTGGGCGGCATCCAGGGCATCCGCGATCTCGATGCTGAGCGAGAGCAGGGTGTCTAGTTCCAGCGGCCGAACCCCGATCATGTGCTTCAGCGTCTGGCCATCCAGAAATTCCATGGCGATGAAACGTTTGCCCTCGTGCTCGCCAATTTCGTGAATGGTGCAGATATTAGGATGGTTCAGTGCCGAGGCGGCACGCGCCTCGCGACGGAAGCGCTCCAGAGTCTGTGGATCCTGGGAAACATTGTCGGGAAGGAACTTCAGCGCGACAAAGCGTCCAAGGGAAGTGTCTTCTGCCTTGTAGACGACACCCATCCCACCGCCACCCAGCTTCTCGATAATGCGGTAGTGCGAGACGGTCTGGCCGATCATTCGGAATATGCCCGGCTCTCGGGTCGCTTCATCTTACGGACGCGGCATGCGCGAGTCAACGAATGGCGGGTCTGGCCCGAGCGTGTCGAACCCAAGCTTTAGGGTAAACGTGGAGGCGGCGAGATAACTCCCGGTTGGTCGGCAAACCTTACCTTGAGATTACTTCCAGCTTGCCCGTCACTCGGGACTGATTCACTTCAAAGAATGATTAGCGATCCCTTGTGCGTGGTCGCTCCTCACGCGGACACCTTTGATCGGCGGGCGATTTCAAAATCGGTCGGATAATTGAGTCCATCGCGGCGTCGCGCGCCCCCTGGATGGCCGCACGCACAGCGGCAACTTCATGAATGACCAATACCGCGGGAGCTCCTTCGTGTGTCATTCATGCGACTCGGCTTTAGTGGGTAGAGTGAGGTGAAAGCTTGCTCCGCGCGGAGGGTTGTCGGCAGCCCACAAGCGGCCACCATGCGATTCAACGATCGAGCGGCTGATCCGCAGCCCCATCCCCGTTCCATGAGGCTTCGTTGTAAAGAACGCATTAAAAATCTGATCTGCTTGCTGCGGGGGTAGCCCCACGCCGGTATCGCTGACGGACACCAGAAGTTGGTCGTTTTCCTCTCGTTGCGACTTGATGGCGAGCTCACGCGTCCCGTCCACATCCTTCACCGCATCAATGGCATTGAGGATGAGGTTCATGAAAATCTGCTGCAATTGCACACGGTCTCCCATGACCAGCGGAAAATCTGCCTCCAACTCCGTGCGGACCGATATGGAGTATCGCGATGCCTCGTTGCGCAGAAGGATGGTCATCTCTCGAATGACTTCGTTTACATCAACCAACTCCCGTTGCGGACTAACCTTTTTGAAAAGCAGGCGGATCCGGCTGATGATGTCTGCGGCACGCGTTGCATCTTTAACGATTCTCGACGCAGCCTCACGCGCCTCTTCCAGATCGGGTTGATCGCGCATGAGCCAGCGCAAGCAGGTATTGGCGTCGGTGACAGCGGCGGCAATCGGCTGATTCACTTCGTGCGCCAGGGAGGCAGTCAGCTCTCCCATAGTGGTCACCCGGCTGGCGTGTGCGAGATCCGTCTGCGCCTGACGCAGCGCTTCTTCGGCATGCTTGCGCTCGGTGATGTCCGTCGAGCTACCCACGAATTGCACCAAATCTCCCGATGCATTCAAAACAGGATGGCCGACGGTGTGGATGTGTTTGACCGTGCCGCCTGGAAGAAGGATTCGGAATTCCACTTCGTAACCCGACTTTTCAGCGATTGCTCGATCGATTGCCCCTTGCCACTTGGCTCGATCCTCCGGATGAGTGCGCTGCCGACGTTCTTCAAAAGCCGGCGGGCCATTTTCTGGATCGAAGCCATAAATGCGGTACCATTCCTCGGACAGATGCAAGGCGTCTCCTCCCGCTACGCGCCAGCCCCAACTCCCTGTGTGCGTGAGCCTCTGCGCTTCCGCCAAATACGCCTCGCTTCGCTGAAGCTTCTCTTCCTGCCGTTCCAAGGCCTGGGCAGCGAATCGCCTATCGACCCAGGATGTCAGCAGAGCCAGCCCGAGGACGACAAAGGTGACGGCGGCAATTCCGGCGGTGCCAAGTGTGGAGATGCTCGCGGCGTGAGACAAGTCCGCCGGCATGCCCGAGGGTGTGAAACTGGCGGCGGCCATGCCCGTGTAATGCATGACGGGGATCGCAGCACCCATCACGACGACTCCGGCTAACTTTTCCCAGCCGATCCCCATTTTCTGATCTCGGAAGTGAAAGGTAATCCATAGCGCTGCGAGAGAAATCAGAACCGCGAACACGACGGACAGGACGACGAGAAAGGAATTAAACTGGCATATAGCCGGTAAACGCATGGCGGCCATGCCGATGTAATGCATACTCGCAATACCCGCACCCATCAGGACACTTCCGGCGACCGCTCGGGACGCACCCATTTTCTGGCGGCTCACCTCGTACAGCGCAATGGCCGACGCCAGAATCGCCGCCAACAGCGACAGCAGAACCGTCGGCCAATGGTAGGCCACCGGAATCGGCAGGATGAACGCCAGCATCCCAATGTAGTGCATGGACCAAATGCCAGTCCCCATCGCACCGGCCCCGCCCAGCAGCCAAACCGCGCGAGTCCAACCGCCCGCGGCCGTTACGCGACCTGCGAGATCCAAAGCAGCGTACGACGCAAACATGGCGATCAACACTGAAAGCGCCA
>Ga0209332_1000011_pt1 | contig 46841 bp, 29 predicted proteins | sample BlaSpr_A8_OM3_M1_FD_187974 | JGI IMG/M metagenome (GOLD analysis project Ga0209332, IMG submission 187974) | Forest soil microbial communities from Thunder Bay, Ontario, Canada - Black Spruce, Ontario site 2_A8_OM3_M1 (SPAdes) (version 2) | ecosystem: Environmental > Terrestrial > Soil > Boreal...
AGCCCTTCCCTCTGCGCTTGCCCGCGACCGAGCAGACAAAGCCGCCGTTCTTTACATCGTTACGGCCAATGGGCAGCGTGTCAGCGCAGCGCAGGCCGGCATACGGAATCTCTCCTAACGTGCGATCAAAGTAAAAACAAAAGTGCGCTGGAGTAATTTCGTCGGTCGATATGTCGTCGCGAAGTTTGGGATTCTTCGCCGGATTCTTCGTGTCCCACGGTAAATCCCAACCCGATAATTGTTTCTTAATCAGCTCCGGATCTTCGGTGAGGAAAAGAATGCGCCCCTGCAGGCGCACCTTGTTGGGGCGTTTAGCGATCTTGCGATCCAGAAGAGACGAACCCACGTAATCCATTCTAACGCTTGCAGCCTACTAGTGGAGCAATGGGCGTCCCTTCGACAGTCTCAGGGCAGGCTCTCGCCCGTTCACGTCCGGCCATTGGTCAAGTACAAGAACGTCGCTCCGTTAGAAGCTTCGGTTTTTCGCGTAGGCGATTGGGCTAGGAAGTTCTTCCAATCCACGTCCGGCAAGAATTTCCTCGAACTCATGCAGCAGTGCGTCGTGCACCAATCCGTTCGAGGCTAGCGTCTCGCGGCTGGCAATTTCGAATTCATCGCCCGAAAAGCCGGTCACTTTTCCACCAGCCTCTTCGACGATCAGCACACCGGCCGCCGTGTCCCAGGGATTGAGATTGAATTCCCAGAAACCATCAAAACGCCCCGACGCGACATTGCACAGATCGAGCGCAGCCGATCCCGCTCGCCTGACCCCGTGGGTCTTCAAAGTAAGCTGGTGATAAAAATAAATATTGGGATTCTTATGCCGCTTCTGGCTCGGGAAGCCGGTGGCGATCAAACACTCGCCAAGATTCGAAATTGACGACACGTTGATCGCTTTGTCGTTTAAGCGGGCGCCACCGTCCAGCTCAGCCGTGAACATCTCGTCGCGCGTCGGGTCGTAGACTACGCCAGCAACACGCTTTCCGCAGTGCTCAACTGCCAGCGATACGCAAAATACGGGATAGCCGTGGGCGAAATTCGTGGTGCCATCCAGCGGATCAACATACCATTTGTAATCACTGCCAGTTTCAATGCGCGTTCCCTCTTCGCCCATCACATCATGAGTTGGAAAGTGCTTCCTGATGCGCTCCAGAATCAGTGCCTCCGATTCTCGATCAGCCACTGTCACCAAATCTACGTCACCCTTATATTCAACCTTCACGTGCTCGTGAAAGTACTTCAGCAACAGCGCGCCAGCTTCACGCGCCATCGCCTGCATCGGTTGAATTAGATCGAGAGATTGAGGGGATGCCATTCGGCCTAAAGACTTTCTGGATTGAATACCGAGCTTATCTTCACTGTCATCATTCAACTGTCATCATTGCCATCTGCTCATTGTCATCTGTCATCATTGTCATCCTGAGCGAAGCGAAGGACCTATGCATTTCCTCGCCGCGCCCGAATGCGTGGGACCTCGTTCGCTTATGATGGCAAACCAGCGTGGCTATTTTTTCTTGCCGTCCTCCGCGATGTAGACGATCTCATGCTTGAAGATGAAAAGATTTGGTCCGTCTTCACGGGTTACGCGTACCATGTTCTTGTCGTAATACTCGATCCAGCCGCGCACCACTTCGCCGTCGGCCAGCTTCAGGCTTACGACTTTCTGCTTCTCTCCCAGCGCTTTCAGATAAGCCGCTTCTTCAAAGGTCTCGTCCGGAGGAGGAGTGCGTTTCTTATTGAAGTTGGGATTTCCCGGCTGTGAAGGCATCTCGCCATTTTACAACCGTAATGCCTCGGATTCAGGCTTTCTTCTCAGGAATGTAGAACGCCGCTTCCTCGGGCCGAACGACTCTGGGTATCCACAATGGCCGCCGCAATCCTCCGGGTCCAGGCGCGGGCCGGGTGAGTGCCTTCCAGCGCTGATAGACGGCGAACGATAAATTGGTGTCGACGAAAATATCGCCATAGCGGTCGTCGGCGCCCGCACGCTCTACGCGCACCATCTGGTGCCAGCAATGCATTCCAGTGATGGGGTCGGGATGGACTGGAAAGGTTAGATTCTGGTGCACTCCGGCATCGCTCCACCACACCCGCTTGGTGTCGGGGTCGGAAGTTTCATAGGGCTCGACGCCTGTAGTCTGGCGCATCTTCCATTGTCCTTTGCCGACTTCTTTTAAATCGACCCATGCGCTCGACATGCGTTCCAACTTATCTTCCTTATTCGTGCGCCAGCGGCCCATGTGGTGAGAACAGGCGACCACGCCCGGCGCAAGTCCCTCGGTGACCCAAGCATGCAACACGAAGAAACCAATTTCAGTGTGGACTTTAAGCAAGTCTCCGGTGCGAATGTCGCCTAGTTTCTGCGCGTCGCCTGGATTCAACCATAACGGGTTTTTGTGCGCGATCTCATAAAGGAATTTTGAATTGCCGGAGCGCGTGTGAATGAGATGCGGCAGCCGGAAAATCGGCAGCAGCGTATAGACCTCGCCATTGGCCTCTTTCGGCCATTCGACCAGGGGTGTGTATTGCGAATCAAAATCTTCCGCTTGCTTTCCGATCGACACAGCCTGCGCTGACTTGTGAATGTGGCTGCGATAATATTCCGGGAGCGCGAACTCGGGCCATTTCCACTCGGCCATCGTCTTCGAAAATAATTCCAGCTTTCGCGATGGCGTCTTATAGCCCACAACAGGTTTGCCATCGACCATCACGCCGACGGCTTTGCCATTTTTCGTAATTAAATCGTTGGCTTCCACTTGTGATCCCACGAGATCGGACGCCGCCACCGGCTTTTCGTTCTGCCGGTGGACATCGGTGGTCACCTCGTATGCGCCGTACTTGCGCATATATTGCAGCGGCTTCAATCCTTCTTTAGCAGCAGCTTCGGGCAATCCCGGAACGGAGTTTTCAAAAATCCATCCGTAATATTCGTCGACGGTCAGCTTTTGTCCGGGACGATATGGAGATTCGAACCACTGCCGAATTCCCATCGCGCCATCGGGATCGATTGCCCATGAAAGATCGATCCAGAATTCATCTTCTTCCCAAACTTCTCCGGGATTCGCCTGATACGTGTAATCGAATTTCTTACCTTCCCGTTCCTGCAAAACCCTTAACACAGGCTGGCGAAAGCCAATCCACTTTCCGGCATAAGATTCCTGGCTCATCAAATCGTGGCGCTCGGAGCTGAAGCCCATGGGCAGAACATAATCCGCGAACCAGGCAGTCTCGCTCCAGGTTGGCGTAAGCGCGGCATGCAGTCCAACTTTTTCTTCGTCGCGCAACATTTCAATCCAGGAAAATCCGTCCGGGTAAGTCCAGACGGGATTAAACACGCGCGTGAAATAGGCTTCGATGCGCCCTCGTCCTTCTTTTAGAAAATGAGGAAGCAGCGGAGACATTTCATGTGTGCACAACGGCCACTCTTGCGGATAAAGGAGTTCGTTCCAGCGCTTTTGCGGCGGCGGATTTTTGTAAGGACGCGGCACAAATTTATTCCACGCATTCAAATTGTGGCCGCCCGGAGTTCCAACAGAGCCGGTCAAAACGTGCAGAAGCATTAAAGCTCGCGCCGGCTGCCATCCGCCAAGATTGCCCGAGGCGGCGCCGCGCCACAGATGCGAAGCGAAGCGGCTTCCGGCGGTGGCAATTTCACGCGCCGTTTTGACGATAATCTCCGCCTTCACTCCACTTTCTTTTTCCGCAAACTCAGGCGTGAACTTCGCATAGTGCCGCTTCAGCGCTTCGATCAGAGCTTCAAAACTTTGTCCCTTGGCGCGAAAGCCATCGACTTCAAGTTCTTCCCAGTTCGTCCACTTTTTTACGAAAGAAGCGTCGAAGCGATTTTCGCCGAGAATAACCATCGCCATCGCCAGCAGGACCGCTGCTTCCGTTCCCGGATAGCTCGGCATCCAGTAATCCGCCATGCTCGCCGTGTTTGAGAGGCGAGGGTCCATCACTGCAAGTTTCGCGCCCGCCATCTTTCCCTCGATGATGCGTTGGGCATGAGGATTGAAATAATGGCCGGACTCAAGATGCGCTGAAAGCAACAAGATAAAACGCGCGTTCGCATGATCCGGCGACGGGCGATCGGCATGATGCCAGAGCAAATAACCAAGCCGCGCCGAAGACGAGCAAACATTCGTGTGCGAGTTATGTCCGTCTATGCCCCAAGCCTGGAGAGTGCGATCCATGATGAAGTCGTGGCCGGGGCGCCCGACGTGGTACATGACTTCTTCGCCGCGATTTTCCTGAAAGGCTTTCCGAATCCGTGAGCCGAAAGTTTCCAGCACTTCATCCCACGAAGTGCGCGTCCACTTCCCGCCGCCGCGCGGACCAGAGCGCTTCATCGGATAAAGAATGCGGTCGGGATCGTGAATTTGCGTGATCGTCGCGGGACCCTTGGCACAGAGGCGTCCGCGGCTGGCAGGATGCTTCGGATTGCCTTCAAACTTCGCGACTTTGCCAGTCGTTTTATCAACATAAGCCAGAAGCCCACATGCAGATTCGCAATTGAAACAAATGGTCGGAACCAGCTGATAATGCTTTTCGACGCGACGCGGCCACGATGCGGGATCGTACTCAACCCAATCGTCCCATTTCTCGACGGGGGGATAAGAAGCAAGATGGCTGCCCTCGCGCTTAAATTCGGTCATCCCTGAATCTCCATATCCATTCTGCCGATGGAGCGCAAATCAACTATTCGGCACGCTTTGCCCCGCCATTATGAAACACCATTCAAAAATTAGAACGCCCGCCAATGCCAGGATGCTGGCGACTCCGGCCGCCATTCGATTGGACGTTCCTAAAAACCTAGCCGCCAACAGCAAGAGTATGGGAATGATTCCACCCATAATGACGGCGCCGCCCCAGAAGGCTTTTGCAAACGGCCCATGCGTCATAAGCCGCGCTCCGTAGCGCGCATTGTCGGTAGTGTGCGGCATTGCGACTTCGCCAAGCAGCATGACCAAGTGCAACACTAAAGCGATCATCAATGTCGGAATGGCGACGGACACAGCCTGGTAGGATCCGCCGATTGCATCCGGCAGCAGCGTCAGCACTGCCGATCCACAAAGCAGCGCCTGGACGATCAAATGCGCCGGCAGTAGTGGCGTTTGCCATAAGTCCCGCCCCTCGCATTGCCCGAATAAAAATGCCGTATAAGCGGCCGCGCAAAATCCCATCAGCACCGTCGGCCACAACAAGATTGAAGTTGCGAACGAAAATCCCGCAACCGCCGCCAGCCAAAACACGCTGCACAAACCGCTATATGCGATAAGGATGAATGCTCCGCGTGCCAGCCATGATTTACTTTGCGGCGTAAACACTATGCGAAGGAACCGTTCCTTGTGATCGAGATCCCAAACCAGGAGCACCGTAGTGAGAGCCGTAAATAAAAGCGCAACCGTCGCCAGCGCGATATCGCGCACACGGCTGCCCGTCAGTCTGCCCAGCAACATTCCAATCGCCGGAATTGCGAGCACTCCCGAGCCAATCGACTTCGTCCACGAGTACGCGGGCACTTGCCATCCCCAAGGCCGCGCATGGGAAACGTCATACGCCGCAACCGCATCCTTCTGCAGCAACGGACTATCGCTCGGATAAATCGCGCCGCCGCCGTGCACCAACGCATTGCGCTGCGACCACATGTAAATCGATTCATGCCGCGCCGCCGTGGGGACGATCGCGCTTTCATCGGCGTCAATGTAATAAAGCTTAGGCTGAGTTCCCTGCTCCGGCTTCCGCACTCGCACCGGCTCGCGCGCAATCAATTGCGCCGCTTCGCTCGCAGGATCGCTCAGATCCCCCGCGATGATGGCGTGTTCGGGACAGACGATCACGCACGCCGGTTCCAATCCAACTTCTGTGCGATGCGCGCAGAAATGGCATTTGGTTGCCGTGCCATCGTCAGGGTCCATGTAAATCGAATCGTACGGACAGGCTTGCATGCAGGCCTTACAACCAATACAGCGATCGGAATTGAAATCGACAATGCCATCTTTGCGCTGGTACATCGCAGTCACAGGACAGATGGTGACGCAGGGAGGCTTCTCGCAATGATTGCAGCGCGTCACCTGAAACACGCGGCGCGTATTCGGAAAGATTCCCTTCTCAACATACTTGACCCAGGTCCGATTGACGCCCACCGGCACCTGGTTCTCTGTCTTGCAAGCGACGGTGCAGGCGTGGCATCCGATGCACTTGCGGTTATCGATTACGAAACCGTATTTCATGCGTTGGCGGGGTAAACCCTAAAAGCGTATTCAATCATACTTGGGTCGGAGGGAAAGTCGCAGGGAAAGAGGAGTTACGGAGTTGGGTAGCCTTGCAAACTGAAAATTGCCAGTGGAGAGCCGGCGTCCCCGCCCGGCCACCTCGACGTTGGACGGGCGAGGACGCCCGTCGCTCCACTAAATCTGATAGTCCACATCTTCCATAATGCGTTGCATGGATTCCGAGATCGGCTCATGACCATCCGCGCCTTCGATTTGACGCACCCGCTCACTCAATTTTTTCACCTCGGTCGCAACCGCAGCTAACGCTTCGGAGAGCGGATCGTTGATCTGTTTGGGGTCGGTAATCACCACGCGCTTCCCTTCCCGGAAAATGATATGGCCGGGCACACCGACCACGGTTGAATCGTCAGGCACATTGCGCAGCACCACCGACCCGGCGCCAATGCGGCAATTATGTCCCACCGTGATGTTGCCAAGAATCTTCGCTCCACCGCCAACGACGACGTTATCCAGCAATGTTGGGTGGCGTTTGCCGTGCTCCTTGCCGGTTCCGCCGAGCGTGACACCTTGATACAGAGTGACATCCTCACCGACGATGGCGGTTTCACCGATCACCACGCCCATGCCGTGATCGATAAATAAACGGCGGCCGAGCTGCGCGCCCGGATGGATTTCAATGCCCGTTAGATGACGCGCCACCTGCGACAACCAGCGCGCGAGCAGAAAGAAATTATGATTCCACAGCCAATGATTCATGCGATAGAACCACACCGCATGAAGTCCGGCGTAACAGAGATACACTTCCAGGCGCGATTTCGCCGCGGGATCGTGCTCCAGCACGTTGGCAACGTCTTCGCGGATTAGCGACAGAAGATGCGGCATCTTTGGCAAGTCAAAGTCGGAAGATCAAGTTTTGCAAATCATGTTTGCCACTCAGGTTTTCCAGATCGCGTGACGCCAGCTAGCCGGGAAGCTCGGCCGTAGGAATCTGCAGCGCCTGGTTGCGAAGCGATTCGAAAAGAATACTACTCAAGTAGCGCTCACCGAATGAAGGAAGCACCACAACGATCAATTTCCCCGCATTCTCAGGGCGTTTCGCCACTTTCAATGCCGCCACCACCGCCGCCCCAGAAGAAATGCCAACCAGCAAGCCTTCTTCGAGCGGAAGGCGACGCGCCATATTAATAGAGTCTTCGTTGCTCACGGTGATCACTTCATCGACAAGATCGCGTCGAAGAATACTCGGAACAAAACCCGCGCCGATGCCTTGAATCTTGTGCGGAGCCGGAGACCCTCCCGAAAGAACAGCGCTATCCGTGGGTTCAACAGCGATTGCCTTGAATGACGCCTTCTTCGGCTTTATATATTCGGCGACTCCGGTGATGGTTCCACCTGTCCCGACGCCGGCAACAAGAAAATCCACGCGGCCATCCGTGTCACTCCAAATCTCGGGCCCAGTCGTCTCGAAGTGAATCTTAGGATTCGATGGATTATCGAACTGCTGCAGCATGTAGGAATCAGGCGTTGACTTAAGCAACTCTTCCGCCTTCATAATCGCGCCCTTCATGCCGCGCGGACCGGGTGTGAGAACGATCTGCGCTCCCAAAGCTAACAGCAGTACTCGCCGCTCAAGACTCATGGTTTCCGGCATGGTGAGGATGAGTTTGTAGCCCTTAACTGCCGCGACAAATGCCAGAGCAATTCCCGTATTGCCGCTGGTCGGTTCGATCAAAACGGTTTTTCCCGGATGGATACGTCCGGCGCGTTCGGCATCGGCAATCATGCTTACGCCGATGCGATCTTTTACGCTGGCCAGAGGATTTCTGCTTTCGAGTTTGGCCACCACCTCGGCAGCCGCACCTTCCGTAATTCGATTCAGCCGCACCAGCGGCGTGTGTCCAATCAGTTCCGTGACATCCTTTGCGATTTTCATAAACTTTCGATTCCTGAATTGGCGATTCGATTCTTTCGCATCACAGAAACGCCAGTTCAATTTTCAAATGCAATTTCCAATGCTGTCATCCTGAGCGAAGCGAAGGACCTATGCATTTTGTCTTCGCCAAAGTTGCTCTAGGCCCTTGTCTTCGCGCGCACAAACAAAGGTTAAGACTACAGATCATAAATGGTTCCAATCTATTAGACCTCTTCCCATCTTTGTTACTGTCACTGTTGATGCAGTCTACTCTTGGCGCGGCTTCCTCCGCCCTACTCGCGCCAGAATGCGGCGCACTTTCTTCGGAGAAATGGAAAGCCGTGCTGCCACGCGAGAAACTTTGCGTCCCTCGCGCTCCCAGACCCGAGCGATGACAATTTCCGCAAACTCTTCGCTGATTTGCCGAAATGTTTTGTCTCCTACCGCTCCTTGTGACCACGCTTTAAGTGCAGTATCGATTCCACCTTTGCGAACAATTTTAGCGCCTAGCGTTTGCAGTTCCTGCCACATGTTGTCAGGCGGATTCGCGCCGCACGACGCCCGTGCCAGGTCATATGATTTTCTCGCTGCTTCCGGATTTTCAAAGAACGAATTGCACTGCGTCAATCCCTGCCATAAATGGGCATTTGCCAGCAGAAGATGGTGCTGTGTGTGTTTCGCGAGATCGATCGCCTGCTGACTAAATTCAAGAGCACGCCGCGCATGGCTGCCCGGATCGGTCGCGCCCTCGATCTCCTCCTCAACTTTGCCATTTTCAATCATGCACTGCAGGATGCGGGCTCGCCCCATCAGAATGTAATCCTGCTTTTCGTCGGCGACGCAAAAGGCTGAGGCCGCCTCTTCCTCGGCGCGCTGAAAATCGCCGCTATCGAGATGAATGTACGCGGCATTCAAGTTCACCGTTCCAACGCCGTGATGGCTTGGGCGCTGCTGATAAATGGCGCGAGCGGCATCCAAATGTTCGAGCGCTTCGCGCCGAAGCTGCGTCAATTGGCCGCGATATGCCTGCGTGTGCGAATCGGAGTCGACGCTTTCATTTTCCATTGCGCCGGGCTTCCCCTGCTTGCTTGTCGAAGTTTTACGCCGGCGCTCCGCATCGCGATCGATCCTCTTCTGTAGTTGAAGAGCGATTCCCCGCTTGGCCAGCGCCATGTTTGCCAGCGAGCGTGCCAGGTTTGGGTGCTGCGGATCACGCTTGCGGTAATGTCGAATGGCGTTCTCGAAAAACTTGATCGCTTCATCGAAACGCCCTTCCCGGCGCGCCATTCGGCCGTAGAAGGATTGTATGTTTCCGAGCGTCACATAATCGTCGGTATCGGCAAGAACGCGCTCCGCTGCCTGCGAAATTCGAACCGCCTCTTTCCATTTCCCCTGCTGAAATAAAAGCCAGCCTTCAAGCACCTGCATAACCGCCGCCATCCGCAGATGCTTTAACGCAAGCGCTAAATCTCTTCCCTTGCCGGTATAAATCAGCGCCTCGTCGTACTCACCGCGGCGGCGCAAGCAGCGCGCTTTCCAGAAATAAACTATGGCTAGCAGGAAAGGGTCGTTCAGTTCCGCGCCTAAGCTGAGAACAAACTCAAAATGCCCAATTGCCGCTTCCATCGCCTCATCTGCCATGGCCATCATGCCTTCGGCCATACGCAAGCACACGTAATCGACAATCGGAAGCTGTGATCGTAGATCCGGTCCCGCAGCCTTAAAAAGACGGAGAAACTGGCTAAGAAGCGGTCCGCTGTAGCCGATGTCCGTCCAGATAGCGAGTTGGGCTAGCAGTTGCGCGGCATTTTTCTGCGAGGGGTTCAGCTTTGCAATTAACTGTTCGTGAGATTGAATGCATGCGATGCCGCGCTCAATCTCTCGTGCGGCAACATGTCCTTGTAACTGCCGCAGGAAATCCGCATCAATCTGCGGATTGGCGGTGGCCCTGCGCGCAGACGTTTTGCTGGCACCCATGCCTTGACGTTCTAGTCCAATAAATCGTAGCTGGCAAGAGTAAGAAACTCCGCAAACTCCGGATTCGTTGTCAAATCTTCAAGCAGTTGTGCCGCTTGCCGGAGCTTTTCATCTTTACCGCTGCCCAACTCTGACGCTCTGTGGTGAATGATCTCCTTCACCATGGCGGACGTCACTTGCTTGCCGTCCGTAAGTTTTGCGTTGTATTTTACCCACTGCCATACTTGCGCGCGACTAATCTCCGCAGTGGCCGCATCTTCCATGAGGTTGTAGATAGGAACGCAACCCAATCCTCCGAGCCACGAATGTAAGTACTGCATGCCTACGTCGATATTCCAACGCAAACCTTGCTCGGTGATAGTTCCCTTCGGAACTTCAATCAGATCTTTCGCTGAAACAGCGCGCCCAGCGCTCTTGTGCGAGGAAATCTGATTTGGTTCAGGCATATATTTATCGAAAACTTCTTTCGCAACACCGACTAAACCTGGATGCGCGACCCATGTGCCGTCGTGCCCAGCTTTCACTTCGCGAAGTTTGTCACGGCGCACTTTCTCGAGAGCCTGATCGTTTGCCGCCTTATCATTTCGGATTGGAATCTGCGCCGCCATTCCACCCATGGCATGAATACCGCGCCGGTGGCAAACCTGAATCAGCAGATCGACATAGGAGCTGAGAAAATGGGTTTCCATTGTGACTTCGGAGCGATCGGGCAGGACGAATTCGGGATGCGCCCGAAACTTCTTGATGTAGCTGAAAATGTAGTCCCATCGACCGCAGTTGAGTCCTGCGGAATGGTCGCGCAATTCATAGAGAATCTCGTCCATCTCAAAGGCAGCCAGGATGGTTTCGATCAGGACAGTCGCCCGAATCGAGCCGCGCGGAATTTTCAGTTCGTCCTGAGCAAAATTAAAAACATCATTCCAAAGGCGCGCTTCGAGATGATTCTCCAGCTTCGGCAAGTAGAAATATGGGCCAGTTCCCTTGCCCAGCAAGGCGGCGGCGTTGTGGAAGAAGAACAAACCGAAATCAAACAGCGCACCCGAAATCGGCTTGCCATTCACTTTGAAGTGCTTTTCATCCAGATGCCAGCCCCGAGGACGCACCATCAGCGTCGCCAGCTTCGCGCCTAATTTGTACTTTTTCCCCTCCGGGCTTTCATAGGTAATCGTGCCTCGAATCGCGTCGCGCAGATTGTATTGGCCCTCAATGTTGTTGCTCCACGTCGGGGTATTCGAATCCTCGAAGTCGGCCATGTACACGTTGGCGCCGGAATTCAAGGCGTTGATAATCATCTTGCGATCGACAGGGCCGGTGATCTCAACGCGGCGATCAAGCATGTCTTTCGGGATCGACGCCACTTTCCAATCGCTCTTCCGAATCGAAGCCGTCTCCGGCAAAAAATCCGGAAGCTTGCCGCCATCAAGCTCCTTCTGCAGCGTTTTGCGGCGAGCCAAAAGCTCCTGTCGGCGCGGCTCAAAGGTGTTCGACAGCTTCGACAGAAACGCCTTCGCGTCAGGGGTAAGAATCTCAGCTTCTAGTTGGCTCAAGGCCGATTTAGGCTCGGAAATCGTGGTGTTCTTCATAGCAACATCATATCCGTTTGGAGGCGCTCGACCCAAGCGCTAGGTCATTTCGGACTAGTGGAACCGGACGGACAGGCCGATTTGCACGACCGCGGAATCCGGCGTCTACTGCCCTTGGACGCCAAATCTTGTGCGGGGAAAATCATGACGACTTCGAGCCATCCGAATCGGAATCAGCAAGGCGACAATCAGCAAAAACTTAACCAGCGGAACAGTAGCCAACAATCAGACAAGCGTCGCAATGACTCGCAAAATGACTGGCAAGCCAGCCCACGTTGGCGCGGCATCACTCGCCCTTATTCGCAGCAGGATGTCGATCGACTGAAGGGCTCCATCGAGATTGAGCATACTTTGGCGCGGCATGGCGCTGAGCGGCTCTGGCAGTTGCTAACTGACAACTCAGAATCTTTCGTTCCCGCGCTCGGTGCAACCACCGGGAACCAGGCCGTCCAGCAGGTCAAGGCCGGATTGAAGGCCATCTACGTAAGCGGATGGCAAGTTGCCGCCGACGCCAACAATGCTGGACAGATGTATCCCGACCAGAGCCTCTATCCCGCAGACAGCGTCCCAAACCTTGTACGCCGCATTAATCAGGCGCTCATGCGTGCCGATCAGATCCATCACGCCGAAGGCGGCAATAGCGATGCCAACAGCGATGAAGTGAACTGGTTCCCGCCGCTCATCGCCGACGCCGAAGCCGGATTCGGCGGCAATCTCAATGCTTTCGAACTGATGAAGGCCATGATCGAAGCGGGAGCGGCCTGCGTCCATTTCGAAGACCAACTGTCATCAGCCAAAAAGTGCGGGCATCTCGGCGGCAAAGTTCTGGTGCCAACGACTGAAGCCATCCAGAAGCTGGTTGCGGCTCGCCTCGCGGCCGATGTTATGAATGTTCCAACCCTAGTCATGGCGCGCACCGATGCCGACAGCGCGAACCTCCTGACCAGCGATATTGATCCGCGCGACCGCGAATTCCTTACCGGCGAACGCACCATCGAAGGCTTCTACCGCTTTAAAGGAAGCCTGAAAGCGGCCATTGCACGCGGCCTTGCCTATGCTCCTTACGCGGATATTCTCTGGTGCGAGACCTCCAAGCCCGATCTCGAAGAAGCCCGCGAATTCGCCGAGGCAATCCACAAAGTTTATCCCGGAAAATTGCTGGCCTATAACTGCTCACCGTCGTTCAACTGGAAGAAGAACCTGGACGACGCAACCATTGCCAGCTTTCAGCACGAACTCGGCGCCATGGGATACAAGTTCCAATTCGTGACGCTGGCCGGATTCCACGCTCTGAATCTCGCCATGTTTGAACTCGCTCGCGGATACAAACAAACTGGCATGTCTGCTTACTCGCGGCTGCAGGAAAAAGAATTTCTACGCGAGCAACAGTTCGGATACGAAGCCGTAAAGCACCAGCGCTTCGTAGGAACCGGATACTTTGACGCCGTGCAGCAGGTGATCACCAGCGGTACGACCTCAACCATGGCGCTCGAAGGTTCTACTGAACAGGCTCAGTTTACCGACGTCGTCGATCTTCTCGTCGAGAAGAGTTACGGCGGAAATACGCAATCACCGGAGAAAGCTGATCGCTCTGCTGGCGGCAACGTCGAGCATGTAAGCTGGGAAGAGTCCGACGAACTCATGCCGTCAGGCGATTAAATGGACGGAGGGACGGGCGAGGACGCCCGTCGCTCCGCCATCACAATTTTCGCGCTTCGCAAAATCAAACTCACCAATACCTCCGAATCACGACTGCGCGACGCCTCACTCATTTTCGAGTTGGCGGCGCGCTTGATCCAGCGCAGCTTTTTCCGTCCTACTCAACGTCGGATACTTTAACTTCAAACTCTTCAACGCGTCGACAATCGCCTGCGCGACCAGCAGCCGCGTGAACCACTTATTATCGGCGGGCACCACATACCAGGGCGCGTGTTTACTTGCCGTGTGCTGGATCATATCTTCGTACGCATCCTGATACGCATCCCATGACTCGCGCTCCTTAACATCGGCAACCGAGAACTTCCAATTCTTTTCCGGATTCTCGATCCGTTCCAAAAAGCGGCGCTTCTGTTCGTCTTTTGAAATATGCAGGAAGAACTTCATTACCATAATTCCGTTGCGCGTCAGGTAGCGCTCAAGACAATTAATATCTTCGAAACGTTCCTGCCAGATATGTTTCGTGACCAGTTCCTTAGGCAGCTTTTCGTTTGCCAAAACCTCCGGGTGGACGCGAACCACTAGTACCTCTTCATAGTAAGAGCGGTTAAAAATGCCAATATGCCCGCGGCCAGGTAGCCGGATGGAAGTTCGCCAGAGGTGGTCGTGATTTAATTCCTCCGCGGTCGGGACTTTGAACGGCGATACATCCACACCTTCAGGATTCACGCCCGACATTACATGTTTGATCGTTCCGTCTTTGCCGGCGGCGTCCATCCCTTGAAAAATCAGCAGCAATCCCCAATGCTGCTGCGCCGCAAAAACATCCTGCAAGCGACTCAGTTCTTTGACGCCATCCGCGAGCAACTGCTTGGCCAGCGGCTTCAATTCCGATTGAAGCCCATGCGTATCGGAGGGATCGCAATCCTTCAGCCGAAAATGTTTGCCCTGCTCGATGCAGTAGCGTTTGAGGAGTTTGTCTATGTTCATGGCAATAAGGGTCAGCACAAGGGAACCAGTACAAGAGCACCAGTACAAGAGCACCAGTCTAGCGCACGCTCACTCATTGTCATCCTGAGCGCAGCAGAAACTTTAAAAACGGGGACGAGAAAGAAGACGGCGCAGGTAGCGGGAAAGCCCACTTCTCGAAAAGCGCGAAAAGTGGGACATCCTTTTTTATTGCGCTGCCGACGGCTATCACCAGATCGCTCATCTTGGGACTAGTGTGGGCCAACCCCCTAGAGGATGCACTTGCCGAGGCTACCAAAGGTTCACGACGCCGCGTTTTGGATCTCTGCGGATTGCGCGAGGTCCGGCGAACGGCATGCGCGTAACACCATTGGCGGGGAGATGTTTTTTGGATGGGACAGGCTTGAGAACAACTGTCTGGATTAAGGGACCGCCATTTAGTTGGCCCTCCGCGACGATCTCCCCCTTGTTGTTAATCGCCAAAGCGATCATCAAGTTCCATTCGGGCGGCACTAAACCGTTTAAAAATATTTCTCGCCCGTTTTTCCAGAGAACCGCATAACAAGGGCACAAAGTTACATAAGCTGGGGGACCGTCGGCAGGGTCAGGATCAACCAAGCCCCAAATGCCTACGGCTTGTCCCATATTGTTAATAGAGACGGCACCCGCGCTGATGTTGCCATCCGGCGACAGATCCTGAACTGCACCGTTCTTCCACAAGATGGTGTGCGCTCCAGTGTCTCCTGCTAAATCTGCCGAACCAGCGGCGGTGCCTATGTCATTTATTGCGAAAACATAATTAAAGTTGGAGCCGAAGATGGGGCCTAGATCAGTGAGTGAGCCAGCAGACCAGACGAATCCATGAAACGGGGGGATGTTATAAACCGGATCGGGAGTGTTTGATATATCGGATTGGCCAACAACGGTGCCGGAATTGTTCATGCCATAAGAGGAGATGTAACTACCCCCAAGGCTTCCAATATCTTCCCAATTATTGTTTTGCCAGAAAAAGGCCCGCGAGGTGCCGTCCATTAGCGCATAGTCACCGGCAATTTGATCATAGCGATTCACCGCCGTCCCCCAGGCCGCCACACCGCCAAGAGTTCCGAGATCGTGAGTAACTCCCCTGCGGTACAAGTAGGCATGCATCGAAGTCTCGCCGGCGGGACAGGAGCCACCCACAATGTGACCGAGACCGTTGATGCCGTCCGCCCTGCTGCACGGGCCGCCTAACAGCGCGAGAGGAATACTTACGCCGGACTTCCACTTAAACGCATGCAAGCCGTTTAGTAAGTCAGTGAAGGGGATTCCTCCGTGCTTATTGATCTGGTGAGCGACATTGACTCCGGGCTGGTTGTAAGGAGATATAACAGGGATAACTTCATAACGGACGGTTTGGGCCCAGGTGGCAGCTGGCATAAGCAATAGAGTTAGGGCCATTAACAGAGTTAGGGCCATTAACCGGCAAAGGACGAGGTGGCAGCGCATAACATTCTCCTTTGTAACTTGCGGGGTTCATTCTCATCGCCCCAGGCTGTCTTAGTCAAGTAAGAAACGGATGGTGAGAATTCGACTAGTTCAAATTGAACGCCGGGAAGCGAGTGCGGGCCCCACGCATTCGTCTTCACGCTCTCTGGAAAGAATTCCCTCAGGCGGTTGAGGAGATTGTGATCGGGCAGGGGTCCTTCGACTTCGCAGGAACTTCACTTCCGTGAAGTTCCTGCTGCGCTCAGGATGACAGCTAGTTATTGTGGGGACGTCGTCATCGGCCGCGTCTATCTACTTTCCGGCGCTGTCTTCTGGGTTGTCGTCTGGATGGTGAGTGTTGATAGCGGCGTGTTTGGCGATCAGCGAACTCTTCGCTAGGCGCACGTGATCTTTGATGACAAGGCGCAGTTCTTCCGCTAGTTTTCTGAGATTGGCCTCGTCATCCGGGCCGAGAGGGCCTCGACAAAGCGCTCGGATTTTCTCACACAGGACTTCAATGCGAGCGTCAGTTGAGGGAGGCACTCATTCACTATTCTCTATGCATCAATTTTCGGTTTTACATCGGGGAGAAACTGTAGAAGTCGCCGAGAAAGATTGTACGCTAGGGTTCGATTGTGTTCGATTGTAAAGAGACGGAGCCTTTTTAGTGGTGGCGGGCGGGATGCACCTCGCTCCACTCCTCCAGTGGGCGGACTTGGAGTGGGCCGTCGCTCCTGAATACTATAGCGGTTCCGAATTACGCAGGCCCGGGCAATATTTTCGTACAGTGCTGCCCCTGCTCTGCCTAAATATATCTACCAAATCTTTCTACATCATTGACTTACAAGAACCAAACCTGGAGATATTCTACGCTCTAAATGGCCCTTGCCCTGCGTAATCAAGAGTATGAAAACTGAGGATGATGATTGGAGAAGGCTGTGCCGTTCGGTGGCTGACGAATCTGACCCTCAAAGATTGTCGGCGCTGGTTGACGAGCTAATTCAAGTGCTGGACAAAAGACGGCAGGAGAATAAGCAGGACGGGCCGGACGTTGAAACCCGACAAGCAGGGCCTTTTGAACTAGACTTCCGGCAGCAGTCAAGGTGGATTGGATAGGGAAAGCGATAAACCTGTGGGCATTTGACTTGCGGCCATAACCTGCGAGAATAGAACTGGTTCTTTAAAGGCCAATTCCCACCAGTGGGGGCGTCACGGCTTCGACGGAGATGCTTGCGGCCAAGAGGCATGCCAGGGTGCATACACCTGTAATCGCGTGCAAAATGATAATTGCCAATCAACAGATGGCATACGCAGCTTAATTAATTAAGTTGCCGTCTTCCGCAGCTTCGCCCGTGGGCTGCGAGCGGACGTCACACAGCGGGCTGCTCTTCCCGTCTACGTCTGGGGCGGGAGGTTAAGATCTCAGGCTAGCGTCGACTGTTTCTTGTCCGTTCTGAGCAGCCGGCGCGAACGTCCTGGGGTAATGCCCAGGGCATGAACTGGAATAAGCATGTAGTCTCTTGACCAGTAACATTTTCGGACGCGGGTTCGACTCCCGCCGCCTCCACCACACTTTAACATTCTGCGTAATTAAGTTCCGCGCCGCCGCGCGGATTTGTTTTGCGTCCCAGAAATATCAGCGCTGGATGGCTAACTCGCCGTCGGCCATCTACTCAGTTGTTATAACTTGGTTAGGACTCGCTTGTAACTTAATCATAACTTGGCGTTTGTCGTACGAGGGAGACGCGGCAAGCCGCTTCTCTACAGATATATCTTTGATTACCAGGAGATAGTAACTACTTTTTCGACATATCCGGTTCCTGTTGGGAATTTCACTTCGAGATGCGTGGAATCGGGCGAGGCTTCCCCTCCCTCGATACGGAGGTGAGCTTTGGCACCGTTCAGACGGAAAAATAAGGACTGATGACTTGCGGCAGGAGCGGACAAACGAAGGTGAAGCGAGCGTTGGGACGGCTGCTGATCGAGAACTTTCAGTTGCGAGGTGATGGAGCCGGCTAACGGCAGACCGTGATCAATGCCCACTTCAACAGCAGGCAGCGGGATACGCAATTCTCCGTTGATCGTTGTAGCTCCGGGCGCGCGCGTGCGCAGTTTAACAGCGCGAGATCCTTCGCCGGTCAGGCGTATGGAAAGTGCCCCGGCATTCCTACGCATCTCGATTCCAAGATGCGACTGCCCCAAAGGCACGCCCATAATTTTTGCCTCGGTCCATTGCGCAGGCAAGTTGGGAGTAACGGTCAGGGTGTTTTCGGCTGCGTTCCATTCCAGCCCAAACATTCCGCGCACAGTTGGAGTAACTACCATGGCGGACGACCACAGTTGATGCGATGTGCTGCGGCCGAGCCATCGGTAGAATTCGCCGGAGAGTAACTCAGTCACAGCGCCTAAGTCTTGCGCCCAGGTTAGATCCGCATTTTGCATCAAGTGACTGTAGCCGGACAGTGTGCGGCCATTGCGATACTCGGAAAGCGCAACCCATCCGGTGAAGAGCGGCCACACGCTTCCCTGGTGATAGCTGATGGGATCGTAGAAGCTGACGCTGGGGCTTAGATCGCGCGTGCCCCAATCGGTGGAAAATTCCTGCGATGCCCAGTGGTTGAGCATGGCGCCGGCGCGAGTCAGCTTGAATGTGCCATCCCAGTCAGCGACCGCAGGATAGATCGTTGGGCTGGAATCGAGCGTGCCATCGGCATTGCGGCTAAAGGCGTAAAAGTTTGCATCGGGCAGTAAGTATTCTTTCTCGATTTGCTGTGCGATGTGGGCAGAACGTTTGCGGGCATCATCGGCGAGTTGCGCGTGTCCCGTGGAGTTGGCGAGTTTTGCAAAGGCTGTGCTGGCCTGCTGGTCTAGAGCGGCGAGATAGATTTCCTGATGGGGCATTCCGGGAGGCCATGATTCGACCCAGCCCGATCCGGCTATATTTTCGTAAATACCGTCGCCATCGGAATCGTGGGAACACTCGAACTGCCAGGCTTTGGCGAGCGCGTCCCAGTGAGAATTTAGAAAAGCTATATCGCCGCTGATCTGAAGATAATCGTTTGCGGCCATCAGCAAGAGAGGCGTGGCATCGGATGAGGCGAGCATGTAAGGGAGGCTTTTCCAATCCACGATTCCCGCGGTTTGAGACCATTCGTGGATAATCTGCCCGTCAGGAGTTTGGCGGCGCAAAAGAAATTCCAGCTGATCGCGAGTGAGTTGAAAATCGCCGTAGGCATTAACGGCGTAGAGAGTCCACAGGGAATCGCGGCCGAAGTACCATCCGAAACCGGGACGGGCGGAATCTCCGGATCCGTCAAAACCAGCTACCAGCGCGGTTTCCTGATGACCGGGGGTGACTTGTACTTTCAGCTGGTCGATCGAGACTTGAGCCCACAAGAACGCATCGTCGAATTCTTTGTCTGGAGTCTGAATGGTCAAGTGCTGCGCCAGAAAGTCAGAGTAGTATTTTCCGGTTTCCTCATATAGCGATTGGAACGAGTGGCCAATAGATGCCAACTTAGTTGCGAGTTGTGCGGTATTGGCGTCCGCAACCGTGTCGGCTGTTGCCATTAATAGAGGAAAGAGTTTGTTAGCGTCGTGAGAGGGATCGAAATGCAAAACGAATTGTGTGGGATAGGACTTCGCGCGCTCCTGATAGGGAGCCATGATGCCGGGCTCGGCTCCGGGCATTTCGAGGGCTGCCGCATGATCGGGAAAATTCAAATGCAATACATAGAATCCGCCAGTTGGAGTCTTGACCCATTCGGGAGAGCAGCGATCATCGGACAAAGCGGGCCACATGCGCTTCATCTCAGGGATGAATTGAAAAGTTAGCGTCATGGGGCGCACGGCCTCGATTTCGAAGAATGCTAGAACGCCAGCGCCATCGGGTGCGTTGTGGGGCGCGAAGAGAATTTCTCTTATGGTGAAATTCGCGTGCGCGAAAGTGATGGTGGTGTGATCGGGACGCACTTCGATCACGGCGGAGTGGTCGTTTACATCGATGGGGACGGAATAGCCCTGCATCTCGGCGGTGATGCGAAAGTTGGCGAAAATTTTCCAGGGATAAATCCAGGCTTCGAAGGACCCATCTTGCTGGCCGAGGATCGCGCCCCGCGGGCCGATGACGGTAAAGGGCTTCGACGGCACGGTTTCTCGAATGATCTTGAGCGGCGCGCTCTCTTCGAAGGGAAATTTCGCGAGAACGGGAGATTGATCGCTGGCCGGATTATTGATTTGAGCGGTGGCTTCGAAACTGAAAAGCAAAAGCAGAGCCAATGCGAAGAACCGTGGCCTCATTAACTCTCCTAACGTCATTAACTGTCCTAACGGGCGGCGCGACAGGCCAAGCATGGCGCTGGTTAATTCGAAGCGGCAGCCGATGACGCCGCCTGCGAAAGCTGTTTTATTTTCTCTGGCGGAAGCGAATGCAGCAATTCGACAAACACGCCGTTTGTCCAGCCAAATCCAATTACATTCGCGGCATAGCCAACCTTTACATTCGTCTCTGAAGAACGCGTCACGACGTTATATTTTTCGCGAATAGTTTTATCGCGCTGAAAGTTTTCGAGGACTGTCGAAAGAAATTCAGCGGAGACGCGATCCGCTTCCACATTGTGCCCGTAGTGGCGCATACCTTCGACAGCGAGCAACTGGAGCGGCGCCCAGCCAAAAGGGAAATCCCACTGGCCCTGAGACTCTTGCAGACTGGTGACGATTCCGCCCACTTTTTCGAAAGAACTCAAATTTTTCATCACGGCAGTAGCTTGTTCATTCGTGGCCAATCCGGCCCAGAGCGGGTAAAACGTGGTGGCAAAGAGATAAGTCGACTGCTGGTTACTATCGAAGTTGAAATCAAAAAAGAGACCTTGCCGATCGTCCCATAGATATTTGTGCATTGCTTGCTGGCGAGCTTCCGCGAGTTTTTTCCAGTGCGAGGCGTCGGCCTCCTTGTCTAATAAACGGCTCATTTTTTCCAAGTCGCGTTCGGTTTTAAACAGAAGACTGTTCAAGCATACCGGAGCATAGTGATGGGTGGCAGCGCCATAAGATCCGAAGCGGAATGAGATATCGAATCCCGACTCTCGCATGGATCGATCGCCTTTGTAATAATCCGGCTTTAATTTGATGAGGCTCGGAGTTTCGCACGACGACTGGGATTGACCTGTACTACAGACACGCACCGAGTAAGGCGAGCCAGAAGCTCTGTCGCCTGGGACATTGGAATCTTCGGCCTCATAAGTAGGAATTGTCGGGTGCAGCAAAAAATATGCGGCAACTTGGCGATAGATATCGTTCTCGTCCTGTAGAGCCTCGGTTGCAGGGCCTTCGCCGAAATCGTAATAGCGCGAAAGCCCGGTATCGCCTGCTAGATGCGGAGCGCGCGTCCACATGGCATGGTCGCGTTCTACGTAGGGATAGGCGGTTATCAGCCAGGCTTTGTCATCTTTTCCGGCGGCTTTTTGCGCGTCATGGACGGCCATCACCATGGAACTGAGAAATGGCGGCTGCGAGCGCGTCAGATAGTAAGTGCGATTCGCATTGAGCAAGGCGCCGTAGTGTTCGATCTCGAAGAAAAAATTGTCGACCATTCCGCGCGCGAGGTCCAGCCGTCCATCGCGCAAAAGACCGCGGATAATGAAATAGCTATCCCATCCGTACATTTCATTGAAGCGGCCGCCGGGAACAACGTATTTATTCTTGAGGTAGAGGAGGCCGGGTGGTTGAAGGGACTCGACATCGGTGGAGCCGAGTTCGTGGATGACTTTCGGCAAGTGCTCGATCTTAACCGCACAGTCGTGCTGTAATCGGTCGAGCTCGCTGGGCTCGGGAAATTCTGCGGGGAGATACAGGACAGGCGCGGAGGAGAGCTTGGTGTCCGACATGGCGCCGCAAGAATTGGTGGAGCGAGTCAGTGAATCCCAGCCGGTATGAATGTATTCGAGAATGCCGTTGAGATTTGCGTCCTGAAACTGGGTCGGCTGCGGTGCAGTACGAGGTGGGGATTGCGCGAACGCTGCGATGGAAACTATGGCGAGAAGCGCCGCGGACAAAAGCTTCTTTGTCTTTAATTTAATTTTTATCGTTCTCTTTAACTTTGTTTTTACAACAACGATTTGGCGTTCGCGTTGCGATGTAGCCAGCCAAGATTCCTGCACCTCGTCCCTCCTAGGCAGTTACGATAGCAAGAATCCTGGCCGAGCTAAGATCATCTACTGCGGCGAGCTTCCCTCATTTGTCAACTTCCGATGCTGCGCCTTGAGAGAAATGACTAGAAATCAAGTCGCACGGCGAACTGCAAGCGGCGCATTGAAGTGCCATCCTGCGAGCCGATGGTGCTGGTGATCAAGCCAGCTCCGGAGTTTTGGCAATCCACACAGCTATTCGGCTGACCGAGGTTTACCTTGTTAAAGAGATTGAACGCATCGGCGCGGAAACTTGCCGCGACTCTTTCAGTAATCGGAAATTTTTTCGCAATGGAAAGATCGGTGTTCACCAATCCCGGCCCATAAAGCGAGTCGCGATGGATGTTGCCGAAGGTCCCTACCGCAGGCAGACCGTAAGGGCCAAAGGTGGTTGGGCAAGCGCCCGCTGATCCGCCCGGACCGCAGTTATTGCCGCCCAGCACATAGGGGGACGGAGTGAAGTAAGGAACAGAATCCGTCACCGGATCGAATTTGCCAGCACCTAAACCGAAGTTCGAACCAATCGCATTCGGACGGCAAATTCCCAAATCATTGTCCGCACTACAATTCACGTAACCCGGGGTGTAGGGCAACCCACCTTCAACGGTCACAGTACCGTTAATTGCGTACCCTCCAATCAGATAGTCAAGGGCGCGCGACGAATTGCCTCCTACGGCTTTTCCTTTTCCGAAAGGCAGATCCCAGTTGCCAGCAAGAACGAAGGCCTGCGGGCGATTGTAATAACTGGCGCCGTATCCAATTTTCGGATCGATGGCAAAGTAGTACGACTCATGCGTCATGGCGCGGGACCACGTGTAATGCGAAAGAAACTGGAAACCGTGGCTGAAGCGCTTTTCCAATTTCACTTGCAATGCGTTGTAGCTGCTGGTCGCTTGATTGTTGTTATAACGGAGACTTTGCGTCCAGCCGAAGGCAGCGCCATATTTGACACCGAATAAAGCTTGGGCATCCCCATTGAAATAAGGTTGGCGGTCGTTGTAGGTGTACGGTTGGTTCGTGGTAGGGTCGATCTGGTTGAATCCGTTAATCGTCGCCTGATTCGGGTCGAATTGATTCGACGAATCGAACATGTTGTGGATGCCGTGGCTCCCCACGTATGCAATCTGAAGAGCGGTACTCTTGTTAAGCTCTTGCTGAATGGTTAGGTTCCACGCATCCAGCGTTGGCAGACGCACTTCAAGAGGACGCGTGGGGACACCAATACCGTTGGGAAGTGGATAGTTTCCGCTCGCCGGTATGGGAGCAAAGGTGTAAGCCGGCGGACCAGCCGCCAAGGTAAATGAAGGCGTGTACTGAGTCGCGGGATTCAAGTTTTGCGAAACTTGTACCGGGTAGGTAAAGGTGAGCACCTCTCCAAAAGTATTTCCCGACCAGCCTTGGCCGTAGACCCGTCCGAAGCCAGCCCGAACAACGGTGTTGGGACGAGCCTGCCAGCTGAAACCTACTCGCGGAGCAAACTTTTTCCAACTCCGTTGTACGTTTAGCGAATCGTTATATGGCCCATAGCCTGCAATACGCACATTCCCGGTGTTGAGATCAAGCAGACCGCCTTGTCCCTTGCCGTCCGCTGACTCGGGGAAATACCATTCCCAGCGAAGCCCGTAGCTTATCGTCAAGGTGTTGGTGGCGCGCCATTGATCTTGCGCGTAGTAGAACGCTCGGTACTGGTGCGTCGCGGCGCTGGTATTCTGCGTTTGGGTTCTTTGGAACGCCCCTACATCGCCGAGAAGGAAGGTCGCGAGGCCGACGCCCGGCGAAGCCGGAGGTAAGTTGTTGGGATTGGGGTTAGGAGGAGGGGCCTCTCCCGTTATTGAAGCCGGAAAGTGAAAATTGCCCGAACGGAAGTTGTTGTTATCCAAACCAACCGCATAGAGCGTGGCGCGACGGAAATCCACTCCAAATTTAATGTTATGGTGGCCAGCGTTATGGCTCCAATTGTTGTTGATTTGATAGGAATTTTCGGTCAATAGGAAAGGAGCAGTGTTGACACCGAAATTTGTACCGTTTTGGGTAAACCCGTCGATGGCAAAGGCGGGCAGGCCGCCGTTGAGTGCAAGGTCCCCCGTGTTTACACCCGGGATGCCCAGCGCGGTTCCCAGAGGTTGGTTGTATCCGGGCTGAAGCTCATTGAAGTGAAAGCGGAACCAACCGAAGCGGAAGTCGGTGAGCCACTTCGATGAGAGCGTGTAGTCGCCGCCTGCGGTAAGGCTATCGTCCTTGCTGGTGTCGGTGCCGGCAAATCCATTGGTCCCGAACCCGGAACCTCCAGCTGGCCCGAATACCGAACCTCCGTCCAGCGAGGAGTTAAAGAACGTGTAGCGTCCGAACAGGTGCATTTTTTGCGAAAACTGATCATCGACGCGCACATCAAACTGATTGGTGTGGAATGAGCCCGTACCTGATGCCGCGTAGTTGTTGGTGAGCAGACCTGCGGCTCCGTGATTCGGGTTCGGGAGCAAATTCAATAAATTGATTGCTTGGGGCGAAAGCGCACTTCCGGGAATCTGATTATTTACGTAGGCATTTCCTCCCAAACCTGAACCCGGATTTGGTCCGCTGTTTGGAACATAAATCTGGCCCTGCGCAAGGTATTCACTCAGATCGCAATTTAGAGCCGGGTTGGCAGCGGCTGCCAAACAACTTGATCGGGCTTCAGCCGTAGGCACAGTAAAGAGATTCGCAACGCCGCTCTTCTCACGCAGCCCCTGATAGTCGCCAAAGAAGAACAACTTGTTCTTGATGATGGCGCCGCCGAGCGATCCGCCGAATTGATGATGGGAGCTGGTCGGGATGAACTTGTTGGTGATCGAATTTCGTGTTGATTCGGAGAACGGGTCACGCGCCTGGAAAGCATCGGAGCGATAGAACTCGAAACCGGAGCCATGCAAAGTGTTGCTGCCTGACTTTGTTTGTGCGGTGACCAGTCCGGCCACGGCCTTGCCGAACTCTGCGTCATAGTTCTGAGAGGTAACCTTCATTTCGGAAACAGCGTCAAGGTTCGGATTGATTACAGCGATACCGATAACTGGATCCTGATTGTCGGTGCCGTCCAGTTCGTAACCGGTCGCGAAAGGAAGTTGGCCGTCGACTTCGATCTGCTGGCTGCGCTGGGGGTTCTGGGATTCGTCAACTCCCCAGCCGATATAGGTGGTGCCGGGGGTGAGGAGTTCGAAGGCGGTGAAGTTTCGATTTAGATTGGGGAGGGTCTCGACGGCGCGCTCGTTCAAAATCGTGTTGACGTCGGTGTGCTCGGTCTGCAGTAGAGGGGCGTCGGCCGATACGGTGACGGTGTTGCTGGCGGACCCAATCACCAGGGCAATATCAACCTTGGGCGCGGTGTCGGCGTAGACGACGACATTCTCGGTGGTCTTTTTAGAGAAGCCGGTGGCTTCAGCGGTGACGTTGTAGGTGTCCGGGATGAGATGCTGGACGCGGTATTCGCCGCTGGAATCGCTTTGCGCGGATACAGAAACGCCCTTGGCGGGATTGGAGACGGTGACGGTGGCGTTTGGAACAACCGCGCCGCTGGCGTCCGTAACCGTTCCGAAAATTGACCCGTAGACAGCTTGAGCTGAAGCGGATTGTGGGCCAGTTAGGACACAGATGGCGAACATCAAAAGCGCGAGATACAAGCCAATGTTTTTGTGACCCAGGTATCTGGAAATACTAATAGTTTTGATGTTCGCATCGCTCTTCATACGTGGAGCCTCCGGTATGACTGCTTCTTGGCAGTTCATTACAGACGTTCATTACAAAAAAGGAATCGCAGAATCGCATTCAAACTAAAACGGCGCACGAATAAAGACGGTTGGTCAGCAACTTGCAACGCAATCGCGGAACGGAGTAGCATTAACAGTCGTTCTACGAGTAGAGCTTTGGGTAGTCGAGCTCCAGTTATCAGCGGACGCCGAAAACCGGAGCAATAGGCAACGTGAGGAATACTCTTCCTAGTTGTTTTCAGTTAGAAGTAACAGTGTGTCAGTTACACGTCACAGAGCTGCGGAAGAGCATTTAAATTCTTTGCGTTAAGCTGCTATTGTTGCAATTGTTACATGTCTGTTACAACGCTACAATTCGCCGAAAAGGACCGCTACCTCCATCAGATTGAAAAAATCGTCCACAGCCAGACTCTTCGAAAGGCAGAGTCGCTTTGTAAATTACTTCGCTACTTAGGGAACCATGCGCTAACGCAGCCGGGAGTGCCGCTGAAGGAGTATCAGATCGCCACGGAGGTCTTCGGGAGACCGGAGAATTTCGATCCGCAGGCGGACTCTGCGATTCGCGTACAGGCGGGACGGCTGCGGCTCAAGCTGCTTGACTATTACAACCATGAAGGCATGAGCGACTCTGTTGTTGTGGAGATGCCTGCCGGGTCCTACGTCCTTAACTTTCATGACCGAGAGGTACCTGTTTCGGCTACCCACACCTCCCCGGTCCCAGCGCAGTTTCCGTCCTTGGTTCCGCCCATCGCACCTCGCAAGAGGCGCCGGGGATGGATGATCGCGGTAGCTGCCCTCTCCTTATTGCTCGTGGCTGCGGCAGTGACAATTGGCGTTTTGTACCAGGATTTAATTTCAGCACAAGCGGTGAAGCGAAGTGAACTGAGAGTTTCACCGGGGTTGCGCAGATTTTGGAGTCAGTTCGCGTCAGCTCCTGATGCGCCCTGGGTAATTTTCAGCAATGCGGCATTCGTTGGGCGTCCTGAAACCGGGATGCGGTATATGAACCCGGCAAGTGACTCTCGCGACCTGATTCTCGACCATTACACGGGAGTCGGCGAAGTGTTGGCGGTGCATGAACTGGATAAAGTCTTCAGCCTCCTGAATCATCCGATCGAGGTCAAACGGGGCAGCCTGTTTACTTTGGACGACGCCAAGAAGAACGATCTAATCTTCGTGGGCTCGCCGGCGGAGAATCTGGCGTTGTCTGATCTTCCGGGAAGCCAGGAATTCATCTTTAGGCGTCTGGACTCCGGCCCTCACGCCGGGGATTTGGGAATTGTGAATGTGCACCCGCAGCCGGGTGAGGCGCCAATTTATTATCCCAGCGGCTCGGCGCAACCACTTACGGAAGATTACGCGATCGTTGCTCTTGTACACGGGCTGAATCCCGCGCGTCATGTTTTGATCCTGGCGGGAACAACGACTATTGGAACTCAGGCGGCTGTGGAGTACGTCTGCTCGAATGATTCGGCGGAAGAATTGTTACGCAAGCTGGCCGTGCCTGCCGGTGGAGACGTTAAACCGTTTGAAGCGCTGCTGCGGATAAAAGTCACGCGGGGTGTGCCCGTTGGCATTGAACTCGTCGCCGTTCGCAACCGCAAATAAAAGCGGACTATTTCACCGGTTCTAATTTCAACTGATTTGCTGCGTGAATTTTTGAAGCGGCGTCAATCTCCTTCTTCGCATCGTCTTCTCGTCCCAAACTGCGGTAGGCCTGCCCGAGAAGAGTGTGGGTCATGAAATTTCCCGGATCCATTTTTTCGGCGTGCTGCAAATACAGCAACGAAGTTTGAGGATCATTACGGCGCAGAAGAACTTTTCCCATCTGAATAAACGGGCCGGTGCTGGAAGTATCGAGAGAAATAGCTTTGGAGAGCGCCTCTTGTGCCTGCTGAAATTTCCCCGCTCTGAGGTATACGTCTCCCAGCCGGTCATAGACGGCGAAGTTGGCCGGATTGATCTCGCGCTCCTGTTCAAATTCTTTGAGAGCTTGCTCCGTATCCGATTTGAATAAATAGAACTCGCCTAACATGAAATGGGCCAGCGCCAGCTTCGGAGATAACTCGAGAGCTTTCTTGGCCGCTTCCGCGGCCGCTTCGGGGAGATTTGCCTGCATCAGCATCTTGCCCATCAAAAGATAGGCGGAGCCCGAGCTCGCGGAGACGGCAAATTGTTGAGCGAAAGCGACGCGGGCGTCGTCGAATCGTTGCGAATTCAGATAGCAGAGTCCGAGAACGTAGTTGGCGTCGGCATTTGCGTTAGGAGTCCATTCCCTTACTTTTTCAAGAAAAGGGATCGCTGCGGCGGGACGTCCCAAACGATAGAGAGCCAGCCCGCGCATCTGTACCGATTCCATGTCATGCGGATCTTGCTCCATGGCGCGAGCGAAGGCTTGTTCGGCTGGGAATAGCTTGCCGGTGCGATAGTAAGCGATGCCCAATTCATGCTGGAGACCTTTCGCCGCTTCACCAGCGGTGGTCTGTAATTTTTCGAGCATGGCGATTGCTTCCTGCGGGTTGCCGTGCTCGAGCTTCTGATGCGCGGCTGCCAATGTTTCTTCCACGCTGGGCTTTCCGGCGGCATTGGCTGTGCGATCGGTCAAGGTTGGCGGAGCTTCGTCAGCCTTCGTTCCTGAAGATGTCCATGGACCAAGCACTTGCGCGTGGACAATGCTGGTAATCAAAATCCCGATCATCAGAAATCGGATAAGGGGTGGAAAAATGCGCATGCTGCATTTTAGCTATAGCAGCGGCATGCTGCATGGTCTCGTTGCGTGGTTTCGTTGCATTGTTCGGCGCTTCCGGGGCGGCGGTTGCATTCAGGTATCGCAGTGGTACGATTCGAGCATGCGCTGGTGGCAATCGGTGATTAGTTGGGCGACTTTTATAATCTGCCTTTCCAGCGCATTCAGCTTTGCTCAAGCCAGAAAACCCGCTACTCCGCAAGGCACGCCTCGATCTCCCTATCAAGCTCAGGCAGGTGACGTTCACGCCGGTCCGGCGTGGTTCGTCGACGTAGGCCCGCAAGCTGGACTTCGGATGGAGAATGTTAACGGCGGAGCCAACACCAAGAAGTACATTATTGAAACCACCGGAAGCGGCGTGGCGATTTTTGATTACGATAACGATGGCTGGCCTGACATATTTCTTGTGAACGGCACCACGCTCGATGCCGCTCAAGAAAAAAAGCTAAAACCCACCAGCCACTTATTTCACAACAATCATGATGGAACATTTACCGATGTTACCCGCTCCGCTGGGCTGGAATTCACCGGATGGGGCCAAGGGGTATGCGTAGGCGATTATGACAATGATGGGTTTGACGATCTGTATGTGACGTATTACGGGAAGAATCGCCTTTACCATAACCAGGGCAACGGCACTTTCAAAGAAGTTGCCCGAGAGGCCGGAGTAGCGGGGGATGGCGCGGCTTGGGGGACAGGCTGCGCATTCGTCGATTATGACCGCGATGGCAAACTGGATTTGCTGGTCTCCAACTACGTTCTCTTCGACGTCAAGACAGCTCCGAAGCCGGGAGAAGGATTAATTTGTGTGTGGAAGGGCACGCCGGTGATGTGCGGGCCGCGCGGTCTGGAATCGTCTCCCAATATTCTTTATCACAACGTTGGCGGCGGAAAGTTTTCGAACGTAAGCAAGTCCAGCGGAATTGAAAAAACCGATGGACATTATTGCTTCAGCGTCTCGACTCTCGACTACGACGACGATGGCTGGCCCGACATCTACGTGGCCTGTGACAGCACGCCGAGTATTCTCTATCACAACCTCAAGAACGGAACTTTCAAAGACGTCGCACCCGAAACGGGCGTTGCGTTTAATGAGGACGGACGCGAACAAGCCGGCATGGGATCAACGGTGGGCGATTACCTTAATGATGGGCGTCCTGATATTTTCAAGACAAATTTTTCCGACGACTCGTCGTCTCTCTATCGAAATAACGGGGATGGAACTTTCACTTCTACAATCTTCGAAGCCGGGTTGGGCCTGAACACGCACTATCTTGGCTGGGGCACGATGTTTGTCGATGTCGACAATGACGGGTGGCTCGATATTCTTTCTGTCAATGGACATGTGTATCCCGAAGTCGACACGGCTCATCTTGGATCGACCTATCGCCAGTCGCGGCTTCTGTATTGGAACGCGGGGAATGGCCGGTTCAAAGATCTCAGCCAGCAATGTGGGCCCGGTTGCACCGAACCGGAATCGAGTCGCGGATTGGCGGTTGGAGACTTGTGGAACGATGGGCGCATGTCTGCTGTGGTCAATAATATGAGCGGGCAGCCCATGCTGCTGGTGAATCACGCGCCGAATAAAAATCACTGGCTCGGCATAATTACACGCGGCACCAAATCGAATCGCGATGCGATCGGCGCCAAGGTCACGGTGTTTGTTGCGGGTCACAAATATATGCAGGAAGTGCGGAGCGGTTCCAGCTACATTTCTAATAACGATATGAGGTTGCATTTTGGGCTGGGAAGCAGCGCGAACATCGACCGCATTGAGGTGAGATGGCCGAACGGCGAGCGAGAGAATTTTCCGGGCGGGAATGTGGATCGTTTTGTCACGCTAGTTGAAGGTGCGGGGACGAGTGGTGTGGGGATGGGCGTCTCCACAAGCACGCAGGGCTCAGCAAAGTAGGGATTAAGAGGCATCGGTAGCAGGGAAAAACATTATGGGTAGGTCCGGGATTTCACGCCGCAAGTTTGCAAAGTTGACGGGAGCGGCTGCGGTCGCCGCTGCGAGCCACTCGTTTTGGCTTCGCAGGGCAATTGCCGGCGCGGCCAGCCCTGCTTCGCCACTCGCTGAATTCGGATACGGCGATGTCACAATCAGTAGCGAGATTCATGAAGCGCAACTCAAGAACACTCATGACGTCCTGATGAATCTTAGCGAAGACAGTTTGTTGAAGCCCTTTCGGCAGATGGCGGGACAACCCGCTCCCGGCGCTGATCTGGGAGGTTGGTACAACTACGATCCAAATTTTGACTGGCAGAAAGATGATGCCGGTTTCGCGCCTGGCGCAACCTTTGGGCAGTGGATTTCCGCGCTGGCCCGTTACTACGCCATCAGCGCATCGGCCGAAACGCGAGAGAAAGTTTTGCGCTTGAACCGTTTGTATGCGCAGACTATTTCGGAAGATTTTTACGAGAAGAATCGCTTCCCAGCTTATTGCTATGACAAGCTGTTGCTGGGGCTGATTGATTCGCACACTTACGTTGGCGATCCCGACGCATTTGCGATGCTGGAACGCACCACCAAAGCGGCGCTGCCTCACATGTCGGGCAAAGCCATCGACCGCGAGCTGGCGTGGCGGCCCAACAAAGATCAGTCTTACCGTTGGGATGAGTCTTATACCAATCCGGAAAATTTATTTCTCGCGTTTCAGCGTGGCGCGGGCGATCGCTATCGCGAGATTGCGATTCAGTATCTTGATGACTCGACATGGTTCGATCCTTTGGCGCGCAGCGAAAATGTTCTTGCCGGAAAGCACGCCTACAGTTACGTCAACTCCCTGAGTTCATCGATGCAGGCGTATCTGACTCTGGGCGACGAAAAATATTTGCGGGCCACGAAGAATGCATTTGCCATGCTGACCGCGCAGAGTTTCGCGACTGGCGGCTGGGGGCCGGATGAAATGCTGAAGGCTCCCGATAGCGGCGAGGTGAACGCCAGCCTCACAAAAACGCACAACAGCTTTGAAACGCCCTGTGGTTCCTACGCTCACTTCAAAGTGACGCGCTATCTTTTGCGGGTCACTCGCGATTCACGCTATGGAGATAGCATGGAGCGCGTTATGTACAACACGGTACTGGGCTCAAAGCCGATGCACACGGATGGCCGGGCTTTTTATTACTCGGATTACAACTTCGCAGCAAAAAAAGTTTATTCGAACCACGGATTTCCCTGCTGTTCAGGCACGCTGCCGCAAGTCGCAGCCGATTATCGAATCAACACTTACTTTCACGATCCGCGCGGCGTGTACGTAAATCTTTATTTGCCTTCCAGCGTGCGATGGGCGCAGGAGGGGGCGAATATTTCACTTAGCCAAAGCGGTAATTATCCCTTTGAAGACTCGGTTGCGTTGGAAGTGAAAACTTCGCAGCCGAAAGAGTTTGCGCTGAATCTCCGCATTCCAGAATGGGCGGAGAATGCCACCTTGGAAGTCAATGGCAAACGATGGGCCGAAACGCCAGTGCCCGGCACCTTTTCAACTATCTCGCGTCAATGGCGCAACGGTGATCGCGTCGATCTGCAGCTGCCGCGAAAGATGCGTCTGCATCCGATCGATCCGCAGCACCCCGACACGGTTGCGTTATTGTGCGGCCCACTCGTGTTGTTCCCCATAATAAATGCGACTGCGCCCGCAATGACGCGCGCTCAACTGCTGGCCGCGAAACAAACTGGAAAACAGGAGTGGCAGACAACGTCCGCTGGCGGGCCAGTGAAGTTATCGCCCTACATCGCGATTGATGAAGAACAATATTCGACTTACCTGCGTGTGACGTAGAAACTTCGAGAGCGCGATGTCACAACCCGCCATGCCGCAACATAAGAGAGCCCGTTCAAATCATGGGAGCAGAGCACCTCTGGTGGAAGCATCTCTCGCTCGGATCTTCCTTCGCACGTTTCTTTGCATGTTTGTGCTGATGACGTGTACGGATATTCTCGACGCACAAGATCATTCCCACTTCGCAGATTTAAGCAGGCTGGCATGGAGTACCGATTCCACCGGACCGCGACGATTCGTTTCAGTCCACGGCCGTCGCGCGGCCATTTTTGGTTATGAGCAAAGTGCTTCGCATGGTTATCCCGGGAGCGATGGGCTGGAGGTTTGGGCTTATCCGGTTCAGATTCTCAGTTCGTATAGCGTAGCCTTTCGGCAAGCTGGCGAAACCACCGCGATTGACGGTGAAACGATTCTCCGCCGCATCGTTTATAGCCCCGAAGCGGTCACGCGGATCTACGCCGGCCCCGACTTTATAGTTCACGAAGAACTTTTTGTTCCGCTCGATGAGCCGGGCGCCATTGTCACTTACGATGTCGAGAGTAAACGCCCGATCGATATCGAAATTCGGTTCACTCCAGTGCTGGATTTGATGTGGCCTGCTTCCATTGGAGGGCAGGAAACGCGGTGGAGTTCCGCGGCGTCGGCTTATTTGATCACGGAACTGACCCATCGATTCAGCGCCAGCATTGGATCGCCTGACATCGTGGCGCACGACGACACTCAAAATATCTCCAAGCATGTCGGCCGAGCGCCGGGGCTAGCCTTCACCGTCCGCGAAGGCGCGGATCATAAAGCCCGAGTGATTGTCGCCGAAGGTGCTCCGGGGCAAGACCTCAACGCGTTTTCAAAGAAACTGCTTACTGACAGCGCCCGGTTGGAGAAAGAAGCGATCGAACATTACTCAGGTCTGCTGGAGCGCGATCTGCAAATGGAAACGCCGGATGCGGATACAAATCGGGCGCTGGCGTGGTCTGAAATCGCTCTCGATCAAGCCTGGGTTTGCAATCCGAATTTAGGGTGCGGGATTGTTGCCGGCTACGGTTCCTCGCGCCGGGCGCGGCGTCCGCAGTATGACTGGTTTTTCGCCGGCGACGGAATGGTGGCGATTCAGGGCCTGCTGGCGGCAGGCGATTACGCGCGCGCCCGGGAAGAATTGGAATTTATTTTGAAGTATCAGGATAAGAAGACGGGAATGATCTGGCACGAGATGTCGCAGAGCGCCGGATTGTTGGACTGGGCAAAATATCCTTATATGTTTGTGCATGTCGATCTGACATTTCAGTTTTTAAGTACAGTTGGCGATTATTTTTCCGTTACCGGCGATCGGCAATTCGTAGTCGCGCATTGGGCTTCGATTCAGTCTGCCTACGAATACTGCCGTTCAACTCTTGATAAGCGCGATGGCCTCCCTCGTATTCCGGCGGACAAAGAAGGAGGCCGGGAACAGGATGCGTTAAGCGACGAAATGATGTTGTCCGCTAGTTGGGCTTCGTCGGCGAAGGCATTCGCACAATTGGCGAATGCAACGAACCACGCCACAGAGGCGGTTCAGGCGAGCGCGGCGAGCCAGGTTGCGCGAACCGCAATTGGTCAAAGGTATTGGGATACGCGACAGCATCTTTGGATTACCGGGTTCACGCACTCGAGCACACCACTGATCGACCACGATATCGGGCCCGCTCGCATTATGGATAAGCAACTTTTTTCTGCGGAGCAGAGCGCTTCCCTGCTTGATCAGATTGCCTCGGCGGATTTCCAAACCGACTGGGGCACGCGCGGAAATGCCGCAAGCGCGAGTTCCTACAATCCAAATTCTTATTCCAGCGGAAGCGTCTGGGCTACCGGGACGTCAGAGATCGCCCGCGCATTTTGGGCTGAACATCGGCCCGCGACGGCGTTGCCTGTCTGGAGCGCACTTGTTCCCTGGAGTTCCCTCGATTCATTCGGACATATCCATGAGGCGTTGGCGGGCGATTACTATCACGAAGAAGTGGAATCGGTGCCTGAGCAGACCTGGTCGTCTTCCTCCTTCTTAAGCGCGGCCGTACATGGATTGCTTGGGCTGCAGATAGACGGAACGGCCAACCGAATCACTTTTGCTCCACATCTGCCGGCCGCATGGAATGCGATCACACTGCGTAACTTGCGTGCAGGGGTTTCTGAAATCAGTCTCACCATGGCGCAGTCTGCGGAGGAAGTTACGCTGCAGATGCAAAATCAAGGCGCGCCAGTGGCGATGGTGTTTGATCCTGAAATTCCCTTGGGCGCGTCATTGAAGACGGCGAAACTGGGGAATGAAGCTGTCGGCGCGGCGATCGAAGAAAATCCGCAAGATACGCATGCGAGAGTTGAATTCACAGTGCCGCGTGGCAGCACGACTCTTACTCTCGGGTATAGAGGTGGCGTCGCGATTATTTCGGACCCTCCGAATCTCATGGTTGGTGAAGGCAGCCACGCGATCAAGATTACCGGCGTGAGTTTGAACGGCCCAGTCTACACAGTAGATTTCGATTACCTGCCATCAGAGGCGAACAGTTTCGAAGTGTCGTCAGTTTGGGGAATCAAAAGCGTGCAAGGCGCGACAGTCAAACTTATTTCTCCAACGCTGTCGCGATTCACGGTGGACGGGGCGAACGGAGACAAAGAAAAGAGCAGCTACCAACACGGCAAAGTTACGATACGATTCGCGCAATAAATTTAGAAATTAAGAATTCCCCTCAGCACTTCTAGTTTGCCGTCAATCGGACCGACCCTTTGGCGATTTTCGGCGGTCTCTCAAGCCACTTTCTCCGGCGAAAGGCCCGGCTCGCAACCAGCACGGGGCGAGGTCTGGACCTCTGTGATGGTATTGTGATCCTCTATGGCTTTCGGGCGTCGGTTCGCAGCAATTTTGGCGGTGATCAGCAGAGCTGACAAGCTTGCCAGGACTATAGCGATCGCTTTCCAGCCTCGTAGCATCGGATCGTTCCCCATAATGGTGAGGGCGAAGAAGACACACAACAAGTGAACACAGAACACCGGGAGCGAGGCTTGGCCCAGCATCACCAGCGGCCTGATCGCCAAGGGCCTCAGAAGCGATTGAAACCTGATGGCCAGGACTGCTATGGCGGTGAAATCGATCATGCGGCCCGCCCCGAAATCCCACTTATCGAAGAGCACGCCGGCCTTCCCGAATGCGACCACACCGTGTACTTGCGCGTAGCGCAGCGCCAGGAAAAAAACCGCGACTATCGCCGCCGGTATTGTCAGCTGTTTCACTCGGTCGAGGTGCAAGTTATCCTTCGCCCAGCGCACCCCCAGCCACAGGCCCACTAACCACCATAGCTGCCATGCCCAGAGATCGAACGCGCCCATCTGGTTCAGTGGAACCTGCAGGCCGAAGGCGCGAGTCTGCACGTGATATGCGAAGCTCCGGAATCCGAACTGTGCCAGCAGCCATAGGGTAAAGCCTCCCGCCATGGCGTACTTCCACCCAAATCGGGCGCCTAGCACGATTGCGAAAGGAGTGAACGCGAGGAGGATGATGTAAATCGGCAGGATATCCAGCAGCGGCGGTCTGTAGACCATCAATGCCGCGTCGAGGAAAGCACGGACGCGACCCGCGGTAAAGTAGAAGTCGAGAAGATTATGCACGGCAGGCCGGTTGCCGTGCGCCGCAATCGGGGCTTCGATTATGAAAGCAAACGCCAGCAGTAACAACTGATAGCAGTACAGCTTCGCGGTTCGCATCCATAACTTCCCCCACATCGCACCGTAGCCGTCGCGCTCGGCGATCCGGAAATAAATGCGGCCCGTAAATAGAGCGGATAAAAAGATGAAGCCTTCGGTGGCGGCGAAATACCCAAACGGCTGATTGACATATGTGCTCAGGATTGTCGGCAAATGAGTGCCTGTGATCCACAACAGCATCAGGCCGCGAAGAGCATCGAGTTCTTCTATTCGGTGTTTCATCAGTTGCCTGTGCTCACTTGTTTGTAAGTCATTTGTTTGTAAACCGGGCCATGCCTCCGCTGTACTGCTGCAAACCATGGGACTCTACGTATTGCTTGGCCTTCGCATCATCCTTTAAAAATGCATCCCAGAAGGCCAGCGTTTCGAGCTTGGCGCATTGGAATACCGCAACCCGATGAGCGTCATCCGGAAAAAGACCGGCGAATCCCATGTGCGTTCCACCCTCGAGTTCCACCTTGTATTTGTTGCCTGCGGGCGCCTTTGCGAAGGCCTCACTGCGCCAAACTGGATCCTGCCCAAATGGGCCGAAATCGCGCGAACCGTACATAAGCAGCATGGGCAGACGAAGGTCGTCCCACGAGTGCGAGTTCAAACCCATGATGCCTTCTCCTTGTGGCGATAACATCACAACCGCAGAGACCCGCTTGTCCGCAAAACTCTTCGGTACAATCGTTCCCGGCAGCATAATAGTCGTGCCGGCGATTAGACCGGCCGTGTAAGCGCCAAACGAGTGTCCACCGACGCCGATGTGCCGGAGATCGAGTTTTCCGCTGAGTTGCGGAGCGAAGTCTTCGACGTGCGCCAGCAAATCGATGATGAAGGAAACGTCCTCTGGGCGATTCTCCCAGCCATGCGGATCGCTAAGCGCGTCGCGCAAAATGCCGCGAAAACCGAAATCCGCAATGGAGTCGGCGTGAGAAGGATGAATGCTCACATACCCGTAGCTGGCCCAGTATTGGCCGAAGCCTGAGTAATTGTCTTTTGATGCCATCGCGCCGTGGGAGAAGATGATTACGGGAAACGGTCCTACGCCAACGGGATAATAAATTTTGATGGGGATGTTTTTCTTGCGCGCCGCATCGTGCAACACAATATTGTCGGCGGTAAGCACTTTATAAGGCCCGGGAGCTGAGGAGTATTGGCACCAACCTGCGGCCGAGCACAGGCAAATTAAAATGCCCGTGACGATCCAGTTCGGTTGCTTATGAATCAAAACTAGGGCTCCCTCCAACTTCTCACAACTGCTTCGCTACCAGTTAGACTTGTTTAAGGGGCAGTTGGTTTCCTCGAAAGTGTAAATAGAATTGCAGTTGCCCTGATGTATTTGCGGCCTGCTGAGCCTGCTAACGATGGCTGGAACGATGGCTGGGTTGAGGGAGTTCTCCCGTAACAGTAGGCTAGAGCAAGTTTAAAAACTTAACTACAAAGGAATGCCGATGCCAAGAACGAAATTGAACGTGGCCATGATCGGATCAGGCTTCATCGCCAATGTACATTCGAACGCTTTTCGCCAGGTCGGGCATTTCTTCGATGTTCCGTACGATGTTTGCTGCAAGGTTATCTGCGGCCGAGATCGAAGCAAGCTCGAAAAGACAGCTTCGCGCTGGGGCTGGGATGAGCTCGAGACTGACTGGCAGAAAGTGGTTGCAAGAAGTGATATTGACGCCGTCGATATCGCCGTCCCCAACGCGCTGCATGCCGCGATTGCGATTGCGGCGGCTGAGGCCGGAAAAATTGTACTCTGCGAAAAGCCACTGGCCTCATCCCTTGAGGAAGCGGAAAGAATGACGAGGGCGGTACAGCGTATTCCTAATGCGGTTTGGTTCAACTACCGTCGCGTGCCTGCCGTGGTTCTTGCGAAACAGCTCATTACTGAGGGGCGCATCGGCGAAACTTTTCACTATCGAGCCCTGTACCTGAATCAATCGGGAAATAATCCGAGCAAGGGAAACACCTGGCGTTACAAACGGAGTGAAGCAGGAATGGGAGCAGCGGGAGATCTGCTTTCCCACTCCCTTGATCTTGCGCTGTATCTGAATGGAGCGATCGCGGAATTATGCGCGATGATGCATACGTTTGCCGCCAACAGAGACGTGGACGACGCAACCATGGTGATGGCGCGCTTTGCCAATGGCAGCATTGGCACGTTCGAGGCGAGTCGTTATGGGGTGGGCTGCCAGAATCGTAATGCTTTTGAGGTGAACGGGTCGAAGGGGATGTTGAGTTTCACTCTCGAGGAAATGAACCAACTCGGTTTCTACGATGCTACTGAAAAGGGGCGCTTGCAAGGGGGACGCCGCATCTCGGTAACCGAAATGGAGCATCCCTACGGAAAAAACTTCTGGAAGCCAGGCCATGTTCTGGGCTATGAACATCCGTTCATTGCGACGTTTGCGGACTTTCTCAATTCGATAGGGCGGCAGGAAACTTTCCACACGAACTTTGAAGACGCCCTTAAAGTCCAACGACTCTTACATGCGGTGGAACGATCTTCCGCTTCGCGGGGTTGGGTGAACGTAGGCGAGAGGGTCGCCGCGTAAGGAATGGTCCGATGTGTGACGATCTATAAGCGACAATCAAAGAAGCGCCGATCAAAGAAGGAACTTGATTCAGGTTTCTAGTGCAAAGTCACCTTACCAGTCAGTTGGATGTCGGCGGCTGAACGAGCGACAAGTAAATCGAAATCGCCTGGCGCCACCGTCCAGTCGTGTTTCGCGACGTCATAATATGAGAATGCTCGCCGGTCGAGCTTGATGGTCAATGTCTTTGTTTCGCCCGGATTTAGATTCACTTTTGCAAATCCCTTGAGTTCCTTGATTGGCCTGGGGACGGGAGCATGACGGTCTGCGACGAAAACCTCGGCCACGTCGGCCCCGGCGCGCGTACCGGTGTTGGTGACGTCGAAGGTCGCGCTGACTTGCTGATTCTGATCCGATGAAGGGGAAGAAATCTTCAGGTTCTTGTACGAGAAGGTTGTGTAGGACAGTCCATAGCCGAAGGGAAACAGGGGTTTGGTGGTGGACTTGTCGAAGTGGCGATAGCCGATGAAAACTCCCTCGGTGTAATCGACCTTATTACTGCCAGCCTTCGGATAGTAAGTGTCATGGGAGGCATTGTCTTCCCAGCGGCGTTCGATTGAAATCGGCAAGCGTCCGGATGGATTGAATTGGCCAAATAGTAGCTGCGCCAGGGCGGTGCCGCCTTCCTGTCCGGGATACCACGCTTCGAGAAGCGCCGGGACGTGATCAACCCACGCCGACATATCAACTCCACCGCCAGAAGTTATAACTACAATCGTCTTCTTATTCACGGCAGCAATCTGATTGATGAGTTCGTCTTGACCAGGAGGCAGAGGAAACATTCGGTCCCCGCTTTCACCTTCGCTGTCAGGATCAAAACCGGCGGCAACGATTACGGCGTCGGCGCGAGTAGCCAGGGCTTTCGCATCGGGTTTGACCAGAGTTTCCGGACGCACAATCCCGAGATTAGCGGTGGTTTTTCCCCATCCCTTGTTAGTCCGATAGTCGAATTCTATCTGGTGCGCGCCAGCAGTTAGAGTGATCGGAACGTCGCTTACGAATGCATACCATTGTGTCCAATCATCGATCACAAGCTTCTTGTCAATATAGAGTCTATAACCGCCGTTCTCACCGGGGCCCTGGGCGAAAACGAGGTATTTTCCATCGGCGGTCGCATTGAAGAAACCCGACCATCGAATTGAAATAGGAGCATACGCACCGTCGTATCCTTGAGCTGGACTGTAGTGCAGGTGCTCGTCGTAGCGGACAATTACGGCTGCCCCACTCAGATCTAAGTTATTGAATATCTCAGTTTTCAATCCTTTCTCACCGCCGCGCGGCTCAGCAGTAAATTCTGTCTGCTTAGCCATTTCTTCGAGGGTGGGTATTCCCGGTGAATAGTAAACTTTCGCCGCGTCGCCAAGATAGTTCGTTAGGCCTTGCAGATAACTCACTGCGGTAAAGGGCTTCGCCTCCCCGCTGCCTCCGCCGCCAGGTTGCGCGGGATGAGCGTCGGGACCGATGACGGCGATCGACTTGATGCTCCCCTTCTGCAGAGGGAGAAGATTGCCGTCGTTCTTGAGGAGGACCATGCCCGCGCGGGCCGCTTCGAGCGTGGCCTGTTTCCCGGCGGGATTCAGAAGCGGCGTCGAGAGGTCGGTTTGGTCGCGGTCGAGCCACCCGAATTGAATTGCTGTCCGCAGGATGCGACGGACCTTGTCGTCTATGGTCGCTTCGCTGAGCGATCCGGCTTTGATGGCGGGCAACAGGGTGGCGCGGTTCATAAACTTTCCCGAGGGCATCTCCAAATCGAGGCCGCCATTGGCGGCGGCAACGGCGTCATACACGGAATCCCAATCTGACATCAGGATTCCAGTGAAACTCCACTCCTTCTTCAGGATGTCGTTGTTCAGGTGGCCATTCTGGCTCATGTGGAGGCCATTGGTCAGGTTGTAGGAGTCCATGACCGAGCCGACGTGGGCCTCTTTCACCGCGGCTTCGAAAACCGGCAGATAGATTTCGCGCATGGTGCGTTCGTCGATAATCGAGTCGCTGTTATGGCGGTCGAATTCCGAGTTATTACCCATGAAGTGCTTAATAGTGGCACTTACACCCTGGCTTTGCATTCCTTTGATATACGCGACCGCAGTGCGCGAGGCGAGGAAGGGATCTTCACCGAAGTATTCGAAGTTACGGCCGTTGAGCGGGGCACGGTAGATATTCACGCCGGGGCCGAGCATGAAGTGGACGCCGCGGGCACGAGCGTCGCGGCCAATCGCTTCCCCGATGCGGGCCGCCAGTTCTGGATCCCAAGTGGCTGCCAAGCCTATGCCTCCGAAGACTGTCGAGGGACCGTAGTTGCGGACGCCGACTGGTCCGTCCGCCATTTTCAGCATGGGCAAGCCGATTTTTTCGTTGGCTCGAATGTAAAAATCGTCTGCTCCGCCGATCAAGTCGACTTTTTCTTCGAGAGTTAATTTCTTAAGGAGAGAGTTAGCCCGGGCTTCGACGTCAGGGGATGAGGTTTGAGCCTGTGCAAGGAGGAATCGAGGCAACTGCAGAATAATCGCGAGTAAGTATAAGAAGAAAAGTTGTGACGGCTTGCGGAACATGGAACCTCCACTTCGGTGACGTCAACTTGTTTTGATGTTACGCGATTCGCGCTACGGAATCTTCTGGCCGCCAATAAGTTCCACGGCAAGGGTTGCTAACTCGATGTCCTCGCGCGAAGACAGGCCGCTGACCGCAACGGCGCCGGCGACCATTCCATCTTTCCAAATAGGAAGGCCGCCGCCCCAGCCAACGAATCTCGGGTCGCCGTAATAGGCGATGTCGTGTCCTTTTTCCGGATCTTTAACTTTGTCGCCGATGTCCTTAGTTGGCTTTCGTTCGCGGGCCGCAGTATATGCTTTATTCATCGCGATTCGAATGGAGGAGATGGGAGCGCCGTCCATGCGGGCGAACGCGATGAGTTCGCCATGAGGATCGGCGACCGCGACCACAACCGACTTCTGCATGGCCGCAGCTTTTTCCACGATGAGGTCAATGATCTTTTTGGCGTCCGAATAGTCGATGACGGGGACATTCCTCATAAGGGTCAAAGGACATTCCCAACGAGTGGGGAGAGGGTCAAAGTTTGCACCACTTTCTGTCCATTGAAGAGCGACTGCGAAGCATTAAAAAGCCGGACTGGGCGTAGCCCAGCCCGGCTCCTATAGTGATCGTTTAGAAAACCAGCTTCAGTGCAAACTGAATCAACCGTTCCGGGGCAGCGACGCCACCCTGTACCGTGGACGTAATCTGACCGAACCCATTATTATTCGCTCCCGTGGCAGTGCCATTGAAGCCGGTTCCTGGGGGCGAAAAATAGGGATGGTTAAACAAGTTGAAGAACTCCGTGCGGAACTCGAGACCAACTCTCTCGGTAAACGGGATCCGCTTGAAGACGGCGAAATCAAAGTTGTTGATTCCGGGAGTTCGGAGTGTCGAATCCGTACGAGACTCGCTTCCGAAACCCCATTCCGGCGGCGCTGCAAAGCACGAGGTGTTGAACCACTGCGCAATGTGAGTGCCACCTGCGGACTTGTTGCATCCGCCTACAACATCGGGGCGAACGTTAGAAACGCCCAAGCCCGCACCCTCCAATGCCGTCTGGGGGCCGGCCCATGTAATCTTGAGTGGGAAACCTTTTTGAAAAGTGGTTACGCCGTCGATTCCCCAGCCCGAAACCACTTTATCTCCTATTCCACTTAGGCTGGCGGCGTATCTCTTGCCATGACCAAAGGGGAGGTCGAGGACGTAGCTGATCACAAGACGTTGCGAAACATCCTGCGAGGAGAGAGAATTTTCTGACTTCAGGTTGTTCCAGTCTTGGACCTGTCCCACGCCCCCAGTCGGGCCTTCCAACCAGCTCGTCAAGGTGTCGGTATTGCTCAACAGCTTCGCGTTGGTATAAGCCACTAACAGCGTGCCGCCGCCTGCGAACCGTCTGGTCACGGAAGCCTGGAGAGAGTTGTAAGTGCTGCTGCAGCATCCAAAGCCCGCTAAATTAACGTCGTTGTATTCCGGATAGCGGCGAAGAAGCTGACCGGCAGTTATTTTTGCACCGTTGAGGTTGCCGACGGGACTACCTACCAATGGGTTAGGAACTTGCGTGGCGATGGTCGGAGTCACGCCGGAGGCAAATTGTGCCGCAGCCTGCGCAATAAAATTGTCCCCGATCTGGTTGATGTGTGTGGAGTACTGCTCCAGGTGCACGCCGTGCGAGCCGGCATAAGCCACATCCGCGAAGAACCCTCCCGGCAACTGGCGCTGGATGTCGAAGTTGTACTGCTCAACATACCCATATTTGGGATTTAAATACGGTGCGAGCGTGGGGGAACCGTTCGCGGCCACGAAAGCTGAGAGGTTGGGGCGAGGATTTCGGCCGGGCGGCAAAACGATGCCACCTGCGCCAAACGGGCCAGCGGTGTCAGCGCAAGAGAAAGTGGCAAACGAAGCTCCTGCCAGCGTGCAATTTGTTCCGTTCAGTGTGCTGAAGGGGGTCAGGTAGGAATTGGTGGTAGCGACAAAGGGGGTGCTTGCCAGGTTGATGACGTCATTGTCGGGGTTAAGCCCAAACGAGACGTAGTTGGGGATGAAGAATATGCCGTAGCCGCCGCGGATGACAGTTTTCTGATCCAGCGCGTAGGCAAATCCCAATCGCGGCGAGAACGCTTTCTTGTCCATCGGAATATTGTTGCTGCTGGAGTTGGGCCCAGTTCCGACAAGAAACGCGTCGCCGGGGCACGCACCGCTGGTGCCGCAACCGCTAACCGTAGCATTGGTGGCGTTCGGATTCCAATAGCTAAGCCGGTTGAAGCGCTCCGACCACGTCCCTTGCAACTCATAACGCAGACCCAGGTTCAGGGTGAGCTTATTGGTCAGGCGGAACGTGTCGTCAAGATAGAAAGCGCGATACCATTGTTTGCCCGCGGTTTGAGCTGGAACCTGAGCAACGCCTTCGGTCTGGTTTACGAAGGAGCCCTGGTTTTGAGCTAGACCAAGCAGGAAGTCGGCGAATCCGAATCCAGATCCATTGGCCGCGGACGGGCTCGACGAAGTCCAGTTCCCCTGAAATGCGAATGCCCCGCTGGCGATATTGGTTTGGAAGTAGTTGTCCAATCCCAACTCGAACTGGGCGCCTGCCTGCAGCGTATGCTTGCCTCGGATCATAGTAAGCGCAGGCGAGAGGTTGTACTGCGTGTTGTGGTCCCCGATTGCGCTATTGCCCTGCGACTTTCCGACGTCGTTCGGGAACAGGAAGGCCGGCGTGGGTGGGGTGCGTATCGAGCTTGGAGGACTGTTGTAGGCGGCGCTCCAGCCGAGGTTCGTTAGATCGTACCCCGAAAGAAGGGGTGCTCGAGCATAGACAAATCGGCTTCCCGATAGATTGACATCGAGAATGGTTGTGGGCGTAAACGAGTGGTTCAAATCTACTGTGAGCAACTTACTATGGTAAAGCTCCGCGCAGCGATCGAGGCAAAGACCCGTTCCTAGAGGATTCGAAGCGAGGTCAGTCAAACCGTAATAGGAATATCTTCCAAACAAGCGCGTGTTAGTTCCAATGTTTTGGTCCCCACGTACTACGAACTGATTGGTGTTACCACCGGACGGCGCAGCGCTGACAAAATTATTCACAGTACCGGCGGCATTCGGAGCCGGGTAGTAGAGTTTGCCCATGACCGAAGCAGCCTTGTTGAACTCTGCGGCCGGAATGCAATTCCCAGGACAAGTTGGATTGCCAGGATCGAGTCCATAAGGCAGCCGTGCTCCCGTGGCCTGATTCACGGTATAGGGATCGTAAATAGTGCCTGCCGGACTATTGCATACTCCGGCTGTGAAGCCCGCTGTGCACAGAGATGAGAAATCCCCATTCAACATTCCGGCTGCGGGAACGGTGGTGGTAAAAGGCGAAGCCGTCCGTTGACGATACTGTTCCCAGCTCGTGTAAAAGAAAGTCTTGTCCTTGATCACTGGCCCGCCGAGTTGAAATCCGTACTGGTTCTGCGACCAGGGTGGCGCCTCATTTGGTTTGCCATTTGCCAACTCGAATTGCTTGTTGAAGTACTCGTTAGCGTTCAGAACTTTATTGCGGAAATATTCGTACGCAGAACCGTGCCAGGCGTTTGTGCCGGACTTCGTGCTTAGGTTCACTACGCCGCCTGAGAACTTGCCCCATTCGGCACCGAGGTTGCTATATTGCACTTTAAATTCGCCGATGGAATCCTGAGTGGGGATGATGATAGGTAAGTTGATATAACCGATGTTGAGAGGTTGACCATCCAGATACTGCGCGCCTTGGTTAGCGAATGAACCTCCGACCTGATAGTTGCCCCAACTGAAAGGGTTCTGGCCCACCGGCGAACTACCCGATCCGCCCTGCGCAACTGCCGCGGGAGAAATTATGATCAAGTTGAAAATATTTCGTCCGTTCAAAGGCAGTTCATCCGCCTTGCGCTGATCCACGACTTGGCCTAGAGATGAAGTCTCCGCCTGCAGCAATGTAGTCTCGGCCGTCACCTCCACCGTCTCGCTCTGCTGACCAACGGTCAGGGCGGCGTCGATGTGAGTGTCCTGTTGCACTTCGACTATTACATTTTCGTGTTTGTAATGCTTGAAGCCTGGCTTCTCTACGTCGAGGCGGTATGCGCCGGGTATTACGTTCACGAACTGGAAGGTACCCTGGTCGCCAGTCGTCTGCGTATGGTTTTCTTGGGTTCCCGTGTTGGTAAGTGTGACTTGGGCGGCGGCGATGGTCGCTCCGGAGGGATCAACCACGGTGCCGTCCACGGTGCCATACGTACTCTGGCCGTAGAGGCAAAGAGTGCTCGCGAGAACCAGCACAACACTGAACAGAAGCGTCTGCAACTTGGAAGACGTCATACCTGCTCCACCTTCAGAAATTGGAATATGTATCTTATATTTTGGATTAACTGCAAAGTAAGTCGGGTATCCACACGAATCCGACTAATCTTTTTGAGTTATCCCTGTCAATAGTTACGGTAATGTTAATGAAGTTGTACCAACTTAGTGGAAGGAAGGACCAAAAGAGACAAACAACAGCGGAATGTTGGTCTTACGCTCCCGCTATGGGTGATTCGCTTCTTTTCTTAGCAGAGCATAGAGAAAGGGCTTTCCGGTTGGCTTCTGGCTGCCGCCGTGCGGCTCAACGGTAACGAAGACCGCGTCGATCTCGGCGAGTTGCTTGGGATCGTCCCACCGAAGAACCCAGCGGCGGTTTGATTCACTATCCATGTAAAGAATGCCCAGATTCATCGGATGCGCTTTGCCAGAAAGCTCGGCGTCTTTCTGCCCCCATACCTGGAAGGCACTGGCGTTCTTGACTCCGGGTTGGCGATCGAGATCGAAGGCGTAGAAGATGAGCGATTTGTTCTGCGTGTAAAACACGCGGCCAAAAGCCTTACGGGTGCGGCTTCCGCTGTCGACATCGAATACGTCGGCGATATACAACTTCCGCGCGCCCATGAGTTCGCGAATGTCGCGGTCGGAGGCCAAATACTGTTCGTTGTCTTTGAGCTTGCGGTCCTGATCGCGAGTAGCGGCGGAAAGTTCATCGATCTTCGATTCCAGCGATGCGAGGTGCACGAGCGCACGATCATGCTCGGCGCGAAGGCTGGTGAACTCCACTTGGAGAAGTTGGTACGCCTTTTCGGCGTCGCGAACCTGTGCGGCCAGTTTGTCGCGCTCTTCGGAGACCTCTCGTAGTTGCGCTTCCCCAGAATTTTTGGCGGTCGAGAGTTTGCTGGAATTGTCCTCGGCCGCGCGCAGCGCTGCACGCAATCCAGCGAGATCGCGTTGTTCGGTAGAGATCTGTTTCTGCAACCGCGATATCTGGGATCCCTGCGCAACGAGCAAATCGTCCGCCGTTTTCTTTTCTGAGGCGAGTTCCTGAAGGCGCGCGGGCTGGGGAGATACGAGGGGAGCGCCTGAAGTCTGTGATCGCTTCGCTTGGCGGCGACTGCCGAATTGGTAAGCGCCTATGCCTATCGTGAGCAAGAGACAAGCGGCGGCGGCAGCGCCGATCCAGCGCGCGCCGAAGTTGCGAGGCCGCAAAACACTGGCGACGCGAGGCTGGACGGCAAGCACAACCGGAGGAGCCTCGGATTCTTGAATGCGCGAGGACAGTTCGTTTCGGGCGGTTCGGCAATCCCAGGTTTCGGCCTCCGAAACATGGCCAATGTCTGCCGCGAGAAAGTCCATGCCTTCTGAGCTAAGCAGGGAGTATTCAGCAGAAATTGTTCGGCACGCTTCGCACCACTCCAGATGCTGCTTCAG